>QMCE01002971.1_pt1 | contig 12389 bp, 13 predicted proteins | sample 1821851 | NCBI WGS metagenome assembly QMCE01 (sample SAMN09453174, study PRJNA476694) | Termite gut metagenome, whole genome shotgun sequencing project. | isolation source: worker | host: Odontotermes sp. | place: South Africa:Pretoria | collected 2016-01-28 | reverse complement strand
GGGTAACAGTGCCATGGCTTTTTTGGATGAAAAGATGCTGATCTTTTTCAATAAAACGGCGCAGGGAGACCTGGCGGAGTATTCCGTATTAATCGACGACCTGACGGGCGAGGGAGAGATCGAACCCGGTGATGTGCTGTTGCTGGGCGATCAGGAGTTTCGTATTACCGCGGTGGGCGATGTGGCCAACGCAAACTTCCGCGCGCTTGGCCACGCGGTAATCCACTTTGACGGTAAAGACACTGCCGACCTGCCCGGTCAGATCCATGTGGCGGATTCTGATATCCCGGAAATAGCAGCCGGATTACCGGTTGTATTTAAAAAGGAGGCATAATTAACCATACACACCAAAGAGACTTCTAAAAATAATTGGGGTGATGTAACTGGTTATGTATATATGCAAGGGACAACAGGGGTAGCACATGGAAGCAGTGATGTGTTTGTTGTGATTGGGTTTTGTCATTCAGCGGAACGCCTTAGTAATGTTTTACTTATCGTTAGTAAAACGACTGGTGAATTAAGTTTTCATCCGGGTGCAGGATTTTTTGATGAATCAGTTACTTTATCATTAAGAGCAAATGGAACTACAACAACTTATTCAGGGACAACTGTGGCTTCCATGGGAAATTATAATGATGTAGCGATTACAATATTTGATGCAGAGTTGATAGATAAACTAAGAAGTACAGGGCAATGGGATGTTTTGATTGAAGGGAAAAATTGGTATATCAGAACTAAAATTAATGGAGATTTACCCCAAGATATAGAATAAAGAAAAACTAGACGATTATTTTTTTTGAATTTCATTGAAGCAAAACGGGTGGTTCGCTGCATTAATAGGGTATGAAAAGTTGGTTGGGGTGTTTGTGCGCTGTGGTGGTTTTGTTGTGCGCTTGTGACGGCGGGGTTATTGTTGAGCGGTATTTGCTGGAGTTGCCGGAGCTGCCGGAGGCGTGGGGGGCTGTTTTGGGCGCTCCCCGGTGGAGGATTGAGTGGCAGAATCCGCAGGGGCGGGCGGAAATGGTTGATGCTGGTTCTGGGGCGGGGGTTGAGATTTCTGTGCCGATGTGGGCTAGCGCGGTTTTGGCTTGGCCGTATTGGTCTGAGAAGGGTTTGCCGCCGGGGATTTTCAGGCCGGCTGGGGGGATTTTTCCTTTTGACGCGGCGGGTGTTTCGTTTTCGCTGAGCTGGGCGGGCGGGGTGGACGCGGTTTTGTACCGGGAGCTGGGGAAAGCTTTCTTGCGGGAGCGCGGTGGGCGTGTGCCGGACGGGCGGCTGCCGTGGAATTTTAACTGGCCACGGTTTCGGGAAACGCTTTCCGATCCTGCGGTGAACGCGGAATTTCGCGCTGATCCGTGGCTTGCCGACTGGCCTGCTATCGCCGAAAAAATTCTGCGGACGGGTTTTGATAAACGCCGTCTTGTGCCCCGTGTTTGTGTTGATGTCGCTGTTCCCGTGATGGCCGGCCCGTGGATAGGGACTTCGCCGTTTGCCGCGCCTTTGAGTTTTGCGGATACTCCGGTGTTCCCTGTCGCGCAATCCGGTTCTGGCGAGGCTGGGACGTGGGTGTGCGCTGGCGGCGTTTTGCGTTGTAATTCAGGCGCGTGGATTTTCCGGGAGTGGGAATAGACTTCCCCGAAAACTGAAGTTTCCGAGGAACTTTAATAAGTTTCTAGTTTTCGCTTTTTCCGGTATAATAAGTCATGCGCTATTTTTGTTTTGTCGTGGTGTTGTGCGCCCTTTTGTGTTCCTGCGAACGTTCTTCGAGTTCAGGTTCCGCCGCCGCTGCCGCAGTTGCGCCGCCGTCTCAGGCTGCCGCTATTGCGATTCTGCAGACGGGGGAATATCCATTGTGGTTTCAGTTTGGCGAGCGGGGGCCGTTTTTGCTGGAAACAATTGAAGACGCGCCGTTTTCCGCGCCGCTTGTTCCCTGGCCGCTTGCCCCGCATATACGTTTTTTTCTTGCGAAAGGAGATGAAATTCTGATGGCAGTCAACCGGGATGGCCTCCTGCGGCTGTCTCCCTGGGAGGAGCAGGAGGGAACGGGGTTGTTCCGCTATTCCGGCGGGGCGTTGTGGCGGACGAATACGCTTGCTTCGTTCACATTTATTGATGATAAGCCCGCCGCGCTGTTGTACCGGGATGATCGCTTTCTTGATTCGGAATTACCGCTTCCTTCTCCCCGCGCATGGACTTTCAGCGCGGAATCGCCGGCCCTTGTTCCGCTGGATATTCCTGCTTTTGGCGGCTTTTCCGCGCAGGACGGCTGGGACGTGGATGCTCTGCGTTATGCGCCGGATGGTTTTTGGCATTACCGCGTAATCAGGAAAGAGGCCGCCGAAAACAAAATGCTGTTTTTCCGCGCGAAAAATCTTTTTTCGGAAGGCGAGCCGGTTTCGCTGGGGGTCTTTCAGAATTCCGCTTTGCCTGAGTCTTTTTCTGATTTGCCGCCGCCGCTGCGTTCTGTGTTTGATGTTTTGGGCGTTTCTGCTGGGGGGACTCTGGCGCTTGTGTCTCCCGCTTTCCGGGGGCAGCGTTTTTTTGTATACGCAAAACAGCGGCGAGAATTCCAGGATTCTGGCAATTGACGCTCAAGGCCGGGGCGTGTACGCGCCTGAAACCAATGCCGGCGAGCCCGCTTCACATTACCCGCTTACGCTGCCGGAACTGCCCGAAGGTTTTGTCTACACGGGAATTGCCGTTTCGGATCAGACCCTGATTGCCTCGTGGGAAGAACAGGAAAATTTCTACATCGGCGCGTCCGGTTTCATGGCGCTGAAACTGCCTGAGATTGAAACTGCCTGAGATTTTAGGGAGTGGGGATTAGGGAATGGGGACTTGGGAGCGTTGAAAGTAAGCTTAAGAGGGGGAGCGCATGGTTCGCCATCGGTAGCGTTTCTCCCATTATGCGAGACTGCTATTGACGCGGCTCCCCCTGCCTCCAGAAAAAGGCTTGCGCCTTTGTTCTTCCGTCACCCCCTCTCGTTTTTCTGGGGAGTTGGGATTCTGTTGTACGCAATCTGAGCATATTTCTTTCTGATTTTGGATTGGACTTTTCCATTGATAAGCCAAATTGAAAGTAACACGCGCAGACAGCGAACAACAAATTCCCCAATCCCTATTCCCACTATCCGGCAAAGCCGGATAGCAGGCTGGAGCGTAAGGGGGGACACGATGAATGTTTCGGTATGCGGGTGAACGTATGGAAAGTGTCCCCCCTTTTTTTTGGTTGATTTTCGCCGATATTATGATATATCTGTATAATAGGGAAGTTTTCGCCGAGGGCGGGGGGGATTGAATGGTTGGTAGGGTTGTGGTTCTTTTGCTGTTGATTGTGGTGCTGGCGGCGGGTGGTCTTGTTTGGTTTGATTATCTTAATGTGATTGACGCGAAGACGGTTTTGGCTCCGGTTTACAAATATATTCCTTTTATTGGCGGGGAGGGGCGGACGCAGCCGGTGGTGGCGGCGGACGAATTGCTTAATTTGGATGCTGAGCGTTTGGCGGTGCGGCTTACGGCATTGCAGGCGCGGGAGCTGGAGATGGATACGCGGCAGGGTGAGCTGGATGCGCGTTATGGTGAAATTGAGCAGATGGCGCAGGAGCTGGAGGAACGGCAAAAAGCGCTTGAAGAATTGGAAAAATCTTTCAGAGCGCAGGTCAGTGATGCCGATAATAAAGACAGAAATGTCGATAGGAACGCGAGAAATCTGAACGGTATGCCGCCGGAGCGAGCGGTGGCGATTTTGGCCGCGATGGATGATCAGGACGTTATCGACATACTTCGGAAGACTGAGGAAATTGCCCAGGCTGAGGGAACTACGTCGATTGTGTCGTATTGGTTGTCTCTCATGGAGCCTGCGCGGGCAGCGGAATTACAGCGGAAAATGGCTGGAAGGCCGCCGGCGCTGTAGTGTGTCTTTGTCCCGTCTTCCGGGGAATATTGCGGGCTGCGTGACGGTCCGCCGAGGAGGAACGGGATTGATTACAATATCCCATTACAATGAATCCGCGCAGCTTGACGCGGCGCGTCTTTCCACAGCCCCTCCGCCGGAAAAACCGGAAGAGGAAGACTCAAGTCTTTCTGAACCGGGAGCTTTCGCGAAGATTTTGGCGGGTCTGCTTGGGAAAACTGGGGCGGAAAATCCCCGGAGTCCGGGTGAGGGCGGCGTGGATGGAGTTTTGCTCGCTGAAAACGAAAATTTTTCAATCGATTCAATCGAAATGAGCGATTTGTTGCCTGAGGGCGAAGGTCTGTCCGCCGTGGAGCGAAGAAAGAATTCGCGTGTTGGAAAAATTTCCGGCAAGGACGGTTCCGGCGAGGATGCCGGGGGCGCGGGGAATCGCGTTGGGTTTGCGGAAACGGAGCGGAATCTTCTGTTTGGCGCGGAATTGCTGGTAAGCCGGGGAGATTTTTCGGGCGTGGACGGCACTGACGGCGCGGAAACTGGCGAGGTGTTCTCTGGTGAGGCCGCCGGTTTGACGGAAGTTCCGGGAGAATTGAGCGCGGATTTTGACGAGGAATTGCGGTTTGCCGGCATGAGCGGGCGGACGGATGATTCGGACGGAAATGCCGGGCTTGCGGAGGGAACTCTTGCGGGGCGGGCGGCGGAGACGGCGGAAATGGCCGAAGCCGCGCTGACGGCTGCTGACGGCGGGGAAAATCTCAAGGCAACGCGGAAAAACGTTTCCGGCAAGGAACAAGCTGCCGGGGCGGACGAAGCGGCGTTTGAAAATGCGGCTGAGTTTGCGGACGGGCGGAATGTTGACCGCCGCGCCGCTGAAATTGCCGCCGCGCAGGGAAACGGCGAAGGCAGAAAAGGCCAGAGCAGGCTTGAGGAAGCGCGAAGCAGGGAACGGCGCGGGGAAAAATCCGTTGTCGAAGTGCGGGATTTGCGAACGGGCGCGTCTGAGGGAGATGTCCGGGCGGGCGCGAGCGCGGGCGTGAATTTTGAGGCTGCCGTTGAAAGCGGGTCGTTCGACGATGCCGGAAACAGGGAAATCACTCTGGAGCTGCGTCTTTCCGAGCAGGGACAGAAATCGTCCGCGCCGGAAACCTCATGGGAGGCGCGGTCAGGACGGGCGTTTGAAGACCTTTTGGCGCGAGAACTGCACAACAATTTTAACAATGACATTGTGCGTCATGCCTCAATGATACTGCGGGACGAGGGGAAAGGCTCTATTCGTCTTGCGCTGAGGCCTGAAAGTCTTGGAGATGTAAAGATACGCCTTGAAATGGCCGAAAACAAGATAACAGGGCATATTATCGTCGAAAGCGAAGAAGCTCTGCGGGCATTTGAGAAGGAAATTCACTCTCTGGAGCAGGCATTCAAGGATTCAGGCTTCGAGGGGGCGGCGCTGGAAATGTCTCTTGCCTCAGACGGCAGGGGTACGGATCAGTTCCATCAGGAAGAGCGGACGAGAGCTTTGCCCGGATTTTTTGCGGCTTCCCGGTACGAATCCGGGGAAACGGCGGAGATGGAGCTTCCGGGAGTTTTCGATTTGTACCAGCGAAGACCGGCGGCTGTTAATATGCTTGCGTAAATATGCGTCATCGAGCGGCGGTGATGTTTAATAAAAGCCGCCGAGCGGCGATGACAAAAGAGGTTATTGAATGGAACAGATGAAAGCGGTTATGAGCGCGGAGGAAAAAGTCCAGCTCAACCAGTTTGTAAATGATTTCAACGCCACATTAAATTCCGGGCGTGTTGCCCAGAAAAATCTTGGGAAGGACGATTTCCTCAAGATACTTATCACCCAGCTTTCGTATCAGGACCCGATGGCCCCGATGGAAGACAAGGAATTTATCGCGCAGATGGCGCAGTTTTCCACGCTGGAGCAGATGACCAGTATGGCAAAAGATTTCAACAAGCTGACCAATCTGATTTCAGGAACGGAAGCTTCATCGGCACTCGGCAAAAATGTCGAGGTGCTTGAGGGTGAGCAGGTGATTCAGGGCACGGTCAAAGCGATCAACCGGGGTGAAACGCCTCAAGTGATGGTAAACGGCGTGTATTATGACTGGGGACAGGTTCATAAGGTTTTTGAGGAATAAAGTTCGCGTCATCGCTACGCGGTGATATTTTTGATTTGCCGGTTGACCGGCGTACATGAGGAGTAGTTTTTATGCTGCGTTCATTGTTTTCAGGCGTTTCCGGGCTTCAAAACCATCAGACAAGGATGGACGTTATCGGAAACAACATTTCCAATATCAACACCACGGGTTTTAAGCGGAATCGCGTCAATTTTCAGGATATTATTTACCAGCAGCTGCAAGGAGCGGCGCGTCCTACGGAAGATTTGGGAGGCGTTAATCCCAAAGAAGTGGGACTGGGAATGTCCATCGCTTCGATAGACACGCTGCACATTCAGGGCAGTTTGCAGACGACGGCCAACCCGACTGATCTTGCGATACAAGGCATGGGCTTTTTCGTGCTTGAGGACGCGGGCAAACAGCTCTTTACCCGCGCCGGAGCGTTTTCGCTTGATGCCGAAGGTGTCATGGTCAATCCCGCCAACGGAATGAAAGTGCAGGGCTGGATGGCGCGTGAAGTCGAGGGGTATACGATGGTGGACACTTCCCGTCCGCCTGAGCAGCTCGTTATTCCGGTGGGCGGTAAAGACCCGGCTAGAGCGACAACGATGGTGCAGTTTGCGTGTAACCTCGATAATCGCATGGAGATATTGCCGGAAAATCCGACCGGAGATCAGGTGCTTCGCTCGACATGGGGCACGACTATCGGCGTGTTTGATTCTTTCGGGGAAGAGCATACTTTGCAGGTTGAGTTTACCCGCGTGCCCGGAACGACAAACAGCTGGAATGCGACAGTCGTCGTAGACCCGCAGAGTGAAATTCCCACCAACGCTTCCATTGGTTTTGGCGAGGAAGCTCCGGCGGCGGGCGGCCCCACGACTTTTGTGGTGAATTTTTCAAATAACGGGACGCTGCAGTCGGCAATTGACGGCGCGGGAAATATTTCAGGCGATTCCGGGCAGGTAAGCATGAATGTCGCCTTCGATGTTGCCAACGCGACACCGAACGAGGACGGAACTCCGGTCAGGCAGGAATTTACGCTGAATCTGGGCACTGTCGGCGGCTTTACCAATTCCATCACGCAGTATGCCGAAAAAAGTTCCACGAAAATGGTCGAGCAGGATGGCTATACGATGGGTTATCTCGACAATTTCAAGATCGATTCCAGCGGCATTATCACCGGTATTTATTCCAACGGCTCAAGCCGGACGCTCGGACAGGTTGCGCTGGCGAGTTTCCCCAATCAGGGCGGTCTTGAAAAAGCCGGTGACAATACGTTCCGGGTGTCGAATAACTCAGGAATCGCCAACATCGGCCCGTCGGGTATTGCCGGAAAAGGAAAAATCATCGCCGGTGCTCTGGAAATGTCCAACGTTGATATGGCGGAGCAGTTTGTCGACATGATTGTTACCCAGCGCGGCTTTCAGGCCAATTCGAGAACCATTCAAACCGCGGATCAATTGCTGCAGGAATTGCTGACTTTGAAGCGGTAAAACTAAAATAAGGAGACGGAAACAGAGCGGGGGATAGCTTCCTTTCTGTTTCCTTTTTTTGTGATATGATAAAAGTAACCCGGCTGGACGGTGTAGAGTATTTCATTAATCCCGATCAGATTGAGTGTGTGGAAATAAATCCCGATACCACTCTGGTCATGTTATCCGGTAAACATTATATTGTACGGGATGACGTAGATGATCTTTTGAAAAGAATCGAAGCGTATCACCGGCGGATTAATCCGTTTATAGTTCAGGAGTGAGAACATGGATATAGGAACCATAATCGGCGTCGCCGGCGCTTTTGGCATGTGCGTTTTCTCTGTTTTGGTCGGCGGCGGCAATCTCTTGCACTTGATGGATTTACCTTCGTTCCTCATGGTTGTTGTCGGCTCTTACTTTGCTTTGATGACAGCTTCACCATTGTCTGACGCGCTGGGCATATTTAACATCATTGGCCGTACTTTCAGGATTCCTGTTTTTAACGAACAGGGAATAATTACCAAAATGATGGCGTTTTCCGAGAAAGCCCGCCGCGAAGGACTTTTGGCGCTTGAAGACGAGCTTGAAGACCTTGACGATGAATTTATGAAAAAAGGTCTGCGTTTGGTGGTAGACGGAACTGACGCGGAAGTTATTAAAGACCTGATGGAACTGGAATTAAACCAGATGCAGGGGCGGCACGCGGACAAGATAGGCATCGTCAATATGTGGGCGGCTTTGGCCCCCGGTCTTGGAATGTTGGGAACGGTTATTGGACTTATCGGAATGTTGCAGAACCTTGACGACAAGGCCTCTATCGGCCCCAATATGGCTTTGGCGCTGATAACAACCTTGTATGGCTCGATGGTAGCCAACCTGTTGATGATGCCCTTTGCCGGCAAACTCAGGGGGCATGACGCGAAGGAAACAACGATTAAGGAAATGATAATCGAGGGCGTTATTTCCATTCAGGCCGGCGACAATACCCGGATATTGGCGATGAAGCTGCTGGCCTACCTCAACCCGGTAGCCCGTAAAGCGCTGGAAGCGGAAATTTTGAAGGATTAAAATGGCACGGAAAAAACGGGAAGTAGGCGGCCCTTCTGGTGGTGAATGGCTGACTACCTATTCAGACATGGTTACGCTGATGCTCTGTTTCTTCGCCATTATGTTCAATCCCGATGAAGCCACTACTGTTCAGTTGCAGCAAATCGCCGCTTCCATGCGAGTCGGCGGACTGGGCGCGATGCCGGGGGGCTTGACTTTGTCGTCCGGGCGCAGCGCGGATTTGGGCAATACGATCATGGCGCTTCCCTCTATGGAAAAAGGGCGCACTCTGGGGACAGCACTGCGGAAAGCGGTCAGTATTTTTTCGCCGGAAATCCGCTCCAATAAAGTGCGCGTTACCCACGATGAACGGGGGCTGGTCATTACTCTGGCCTCGGACGCTTTTTTCAATCCCGCGAGCGCTCGCATAAATATCGAGCAGACGCGGGACATTTTGCTCAGGCTGGGGACATTTCTGGCCTCGGACGATTTGGCAGGCCGGAAATTCCGCATCGAGGGACATACCGACGCTGTTGACGTTGACCCCGAAGGCCCGTGGGAATCAAACTGGGAACTTTCGACAGCCCGTTCTATCAATATATTGCATTATCTTTCTGACATTGGCATTGACGAACGGCGTTTTCAGGTTGCCGGTTTCGCCGACACCGTGCCCATTGCCTCCAACGATACTCCTGAAGGCCGGGCATATAACCGGCGGGTTGACGTTATTATTCTCGATGAAGGGCATTTGTAGTTGTTACTCCGGTTGTTTGCTGTTGTTTTCGCTTAAAAACCGATTAATAATTACCGATTATTAAGATATAATCGCGGTTATAGCCGCGTGGTGTTTTTCTGGTCTGAGGCCAGAAAAGCCGAATCATAGATGGGAGGTTTTGGGCATGTCTGATAGTGATGAGCTTGATTTAAGTGGCGACGACGCGCTGGGAGCATCCAGTTCCCCCAAAAGATCCTCCAGCCTGGCGGGCTTTTTGCCGACTATTCTCAAGTTTGCCGCCATCGGTCTTGGAGCGCTGATTTTTATCGTTACTGTTACGATAATTACTATTAACATTGTGAATAAGGGCGGGAAATCCCAGTCCGGTACGGCTGATCCGACTTCTCCCTATGTGGGAAAGCGTCCCGAATATGCCATGTACACGTTGATAGGGCAGGTTACGGTTCAGACCAAAGATCCGCCCCCCCGGTATTCGGTCACTGTCGATATGATAATCGGCTACGATCTGAACGATACTGCCGGGCAAACGGAACTGACCAGCCGCCAATACGAGCTGCGCGATTTTGTGCGGAGTTATTTTTCCGGAAAATATGCCGCCGAACTCCAGCCGGAAAACGAGGAACGTTTGAAACAGGACATCAGGGAAATGCTGAATACCCGTTTTCTGGATAAGGCCAGGGCACGGATTATTCTGTTCGATAAACTTGATGTGTTAGAAACATACTAGTTTCCGGTTGTCAGTCCGGCGAAAAGAAGTTAGGATAAATTATGACCGAAGTTTTGTCCCAGGAAGAAATTGATCAACTTCTCACCGCCATAAACGCGGGCGATACGGAACCGGAAGATTTCAGGCCCGCCGCGGATACGCGGAAGATCAAAATATATGACTTCAAGCGTCCTGATAAATTTTCCAAAGAACAAATTCGCACCGTTTCGATAATGCACGAAACGTTCGCCCGCCTGACCACCACGAGTCTTTCCGCCCAGCTGCGGAGCATGGTGCACGTTCATGTCGCGTCAGTCGATCAGCTCACTTACGAGGAATTTATCCGTTCTATTCCAACACCCACGACTCTGGCTATTATCAACATGGATCCGCTCAAGGGAAACGCGATTCTGGAAATTGATCCGGCGGTCACTTTTTCCATTATTGACCGGCTTTTCGGCGGAACCGGCGAGGGCACGAAATCCCAGCATGAGCTTACCGATATTGAAACTTCGGTCATGGAAGGCATTATCGTGCGTATTCTGGGAAATATGCGCGAGGCATGGACAACGGTTATCGATCTGCGTCCCCGGCTGGGACAGATCGACACCAATCCCCAGTTCGCCCAAATCGTTCCCCCTACGGAAATGGTTGTATTGGTTACTCTGGAAACCAAAGTCGGCGAAGTGGAAGGCATGATGAATTTCTGTATTCCCTACCTGACAATCGAGCCGATCATCGGCAAACTTTCCGCGCAATTCTGGTATTCTTCCGTGCGCCGCAATGCCACGACTGAAAACCTCAATGTGCTAAAGGAGAAACTCGCAACTGTCGATGTTAATGTAGTAGCCGAAATTGGAAAGATAAATGTTCCGGTGCGGGATGTGCTTTCTTTGCAGATCGGGGATGTGGTCCGGTTGTACAATACGCGAATTGGCGATCCGTATTCCCTGAACATCGGCAACAAAAAGAAGTTTTTGTGCCGCCCCGGCGTGATCGGGAAAAAAATGGCGGTGCAAATAACGAAAAAAATTGCCGAGCTTGAACAAGAAGAATTTGAAGAGCTCGCGTCTGAAGGGGAGGAATTATCATGAGCGATGGCGCTCTTTCGCAGGATGAAATAGATGCGTTGCTGGCTGGAGTAGATTCGGGTCCGTCTGGAGGCAGCAAAACCTCCGCAATGCCTGCCGCCGTTGCGACAGGTGGTTCTGATGCCGACATGCAGTCCTTGCAAAATTTCCTTTCTTCGACTATTGACGCTCAGTCGTCGAATCTTTCTATGATGACGGGCGGCACTGTCAATTTGCGGGCTCCGCAGGTAACGTTTACCGGACGGGACAGTTTTCTTACTCAAATTCCCGATACCGTTACAGTAGTTAAAGCCGATTTCAGTTCCGGTTTTCCCGGCGAACATATATTCATCATTCCAGAGGCAGCCGCCAAAGCTATTGCCAGCCTGATGAACAAGGAAGATAATATCGAGCTGGATGAAATGGCGATGTCCGTTATCGGGGAAGTTGTGTCTCAGCTGGTTGGAACGCAGATTACATCACTCAGTGACAAGACCGGAAATAAATCTATAGCGTCGATCTCTCCCGAAGCCGCCAATGTTCCCAAAGCTGTCGCGGCACTGCCCGGCGGCGATTTTGCCAGCGCAATGTATCAGCTGGATTTGGGCGGCGGAAAAGTTTTCCCGATATGGGAGATTTTCGGTTCTTCCGTGGCCTCGGACATAGCCCGCGCTCTGAATGGCGGAACACAGGCCGCCGCTCCGATGGGAGGCATGGGAATACCCGCGATGGATATGAGTGGAATGCAGATGCCCCCGATGGGAATGGGAATGCCGTCAATGGGCGGTATGCCATCAATGGGAATGGGTATGCCCGCTATGGGCGGAATGCAAATGCCCCCGATGGGAATGGGTATGCCTACAAATGTGCAGTCCGTGCAGTTTCCCAACTTGAATCCATCCCACGCGACATCACAGGAAGCAGGCAATATCGGTCTCATTATGGACGTGTTCATGGAAATGACCGTCGAACTGGGACGTACCCGCAAACTCATCAAAGAAATCCTCGGCATGGGCGAAGGAACAATTATCGAGCTGGACAAACTTGCCGGTGAACCTGTGGACATACTAGTCAATCACAAACTAATTGCCAAAGGCGAAGTTGTGGTTATCGACGAAAACTTCGGTGTCCGCGTTACTGAAATTGTATCCCCCATGGAACGCATGAATGAACTTGGGTAAACAGCGGGGAAATCAATTTTCAAAAAACTAATTTCTATAAGAATTTTGGCGCATTTTGCCGCTTGACCCAAGCGGCAAAACCGGGCTATCCACTCCAATTCCTCGACTTTGCTCACGCAAAGTCTGCGGGATTTCCGCTTC
>QMCE01001613.1_pt1 | contig 12393 bp, 13 predicted proteins | sample 1821851 | NCBI WGS metagenome assembly QMCE01 (sample SAMN09453174, study PRJNA476694) | Termite gut metagenome, whole genome shotgun sequencing project. | isolation source: worker | host: Odontotermes sp. | place: South Africa:Pretoria | collected 2016-01-28 | reverse complement strand
CCGCGATCATGGAAATTTACGGCTCCACCGAAACCGGCCAAATCGCCACGCGGCAAACGGCGCGCGAGGATGCCTGGCACATCTACGATGGCATTACGCTTGAACAGCAAGCCAATGGCCCGGTCGCTACTGGCGGCCATCTGGAAGGGCCTCAGTTGCTCAATGATGTGATCGAGATGGATGACAATGGCTGCTTCCATTTGCGTGGGCGTAATTCCGACATCGTCAACGTCGCCGGCAAGCGCAATTCGCTGGCCAGCCTGAACCAGATACTCACCCACCTGCCTGGCGTGGTCGATGGCGTATTCTGCGCGCCAGAAGCCGAGCGGCAACAGGAAATCGCCCGCCTGGCCGCTTTCGTGGTCGCGCCAACCTTGACCGCGCACGATCTGCAAACAGCGCTATCGCAAAAAATCAACCCCATTTTCTTGCCGCGCCCGATTGTTTTTCTCGACGCCCTGCCGCGCGAGCGCAGCGGAAAACTCACGGCCGGCGCACTAGCGGATTTGATGCAGCGCTATTTGTCATGACAAACGAACCGTGCCGGACGCCACTGCCGTTCGCGCCGGATCATCCGGTTTTCGCCGGTCACTTCCCCGGCAATCCCATCATTCCTGGCGTGCAACTGCTCGATCGCGCAAAACATATTATCGAAACACAATGCGGCGTTCTGCTGTGCGGCATTCAGGCCGCAAAATTTCTCAGTCCCGCCGGTCCTGGCAAGACATTGGAACTTGAGTACCGGCTGGCTGAAAAGCAGATCGCGTTTGAAATCCGTTGCGGCGAACGGAAAATTGCCAGCGGGCAATTTTTACGTCAGGCGGAATGACCCCCGCCCCACGCCAATGACAACGCCGTCACCCCCCGAATGGCTTCAGCACAAAGAACGCGGAAACGCCTTCTGGCTCAGGCTGATGCGCAGAATTTCCCTGCTTCTGGGTCGGCGTCTGTCGCGCCTCGTCCTTTACGGCATCGCGCTGTATTTCGTCCTTGCCGTGCCCAAGGCGCGTCAAGCCTCACGCAACTACCTCGGCCGTGTACTGCAACGCCGCGTCACATTATTCGATCTATATCGCCACATCCTGGCTTTTTCCACCACCATCCACGACCGCATTTATCTGTTGAACAATCGCTACGATCCGTTCGACATCCGCCTGTCCGGCGTCGAGGCGCTGCACGAAATGCACCTCGATCATCAGGGCTGCCTGTTGTTTGGCGCGCATCTCGGCAGCTTTGAAGTCCTGCGCGGCATGGCGCGCGACGATGGCAGACTCAAACTCAGCGTCGCCATGTTCCCGGAGAACGCGCGCCGCATCAACGACATGCTGGCCGCCATCAATCCGGACGTCATGAATGACATCATTCCGCTCGGCCAGCTCGATTCCATGCTGATCCTGCACCAGCGACTGCAACAGGGTGACATGATCGGCGTGCTCGCCGACCGCGCCAGCGGCCCGGACAGCTATCTGACCGCGCCCTTTCTCGGCGCGCCGGCGCGTTTTCCCTCCGGGCCGTTACGCATGGCGGCGCTGCTGAAACAGCCGGTCTGGTTCATGGCCGGGCTGTACCGGGGCGGCAATCGCTACGACGTACAATTCGAGTTGCTGGAGGATTTTTCCAACCCGCCCGCCAGCCGTGAGGAGGCCATGCGGTCGCTGCTGGGAAAATACGCCGCCGCGCTCGAACGCCATTGCCGCGCCGCGCCGTACAACTGGTTCAATTTTTTCGATTTCTGGAAAACCCCGGATGATGAAACTGCCTGACATCGCACACCCTGTCCGTCTTGCCTTCCTGCTCCTGCCGTTGTTCGCCCTGCCCGCCTGGGCCGAGGGCTGGCAGCCGGCGCAACTGATGGAATTGCTGGCGCAGAAAAAAACCGGCAAGGCCACGTTCACCGAGAAAAAAACCATCGGCATTCTCGATCAGCCGGTCGTATCTTCCGGCAAGCTGTCGTTCACCGCGCCGGACAAGCTGGAAAAAATCACGCTGACGCCGCAGCACGAATCGCTCATGCTCGATGGCGACACGCTGACCATCGAGCGCCCGGACAAGCGGACGATGACGGTCAATATCAAGAACCACCCCGAAGCCGCCATGTTCATCGAAAGCATACGCGGCACGCTGGCCGGCGATCTCTCCGCGCTGGAACGCTTTTATCAGGTTGAACTGACCGGCGCCGCCGACAGCTGGCAACTCAAGCTGACACCGAAGCAGGAGGACGCCGGCACGGTTTTCAGCGGCATTCGCATCGCCGGTTCACAGGCGGATGTCAAAACCATTCATCTCGAACAACGCGATGGCGATCATTCGGAGATGACCATCACACAGCTTCCAGGCCAATGAAACCAAACATCCGGCATCTGCCCGCCGCATTGTGGCTCGCCGCCCTGCTGGCCTGCATCTTGGTCATCGCCAACACCCGTTTCGTCTCCGATCTCTCCGCCTTCATGCCGCGCTCGCCGAGCGAGCGCCAGCAATTGCTGATCGACCAACTGCGCGATGGCGCGCTCGCCCGCTTGATCATGATCGGCATCGAAGGCGGCGACGCTGCCGAACGCGCCCGCCTGTCGCGCGAACTGGGCGTCAAGCTGCGCGAGAGCGGCCTGTTCGTCGGCATCCAGAATGGCGACGCGGACATGGAATTACGCGACCGCCTGTATTTCTTCGACAACCGCTACCTGCTCGCCCCCGATCTCACCGCCGCCGATTTCACCGTCGACGGCTTGCGCGCGGCCATCAGCAATTCGATCACCGCGCTCGCCGGCGATGCCGGCATGTTCCTGAAAAAAATATTCCCCCGCGATCCCACCAGCCAGACGCTGCAATTGCTCGATCAGTTCGTCGGCAAATCCATGCCGCACAGCCAGCATGGCGCCTGGGCCTCGGTCGATGGCGAGCGCGCCGTGCTGCTGGCCTACACGCGCGCCCCCGGTACCGACACCAAGGCGCAAGCCGAGGCCATCGACGCCATTCGCCAGACCTTCGCGCAACTCCCCAAGCACCCAACTGAGCGCCAGGCCGACACGCATATCCTGCTGAGCGGCACCAGCGTTTTCTCGGTGCAATCGCGCAACACCATCCAGGGCGAAGTCAGCAAACTCGCCAGCGCCAGTCTGCTGCTCGTCGCCAGCCTGCTGTTGCTGGTTTACCGCTCGCCGCGCCTGTTGGCACTCGGGCTTTTGCCGGTGCTGACTGGCGCGCTGACCGGCATCGCGGCGGTCAGTCTGACGTTCGGCCATGTACATGGCTTGACGCTGGGTTTCGGCACCACGCTGATCGGCGAGGCGGTCGATTACTCGATCTATTTCTACCTGCAACGAACCGGGCAATTCAACCAGCAACATTTCTGGCGCACCGTCTGGCTCGGTGTTTTCACCTCGATCGCCGGCTTTTCCGTGCTGCTGTTCTCCGGCTTTCCCGGCCTGGCCCAACTCGGCGTGTATTCCGTCTGCGGCCTGATCGCAGCGGTGTTCGCCACGCGCTACGTCCTGCCGACCTTGCTGCCGCAACAACTCAATCTGCGCGACCTCAACCGCTTCGGCCTGGCCTTCGACGGCCTGCTCAACCACGCCGCCCGCCTGCGCTGGCTGCCGCTGCTGTTCACGGTAATCGCCGCCGCCGTGATCGTTCAGCATCGCGGGCAAATCTGGAACCGCAATCTGGCCACGCTGAGCCCGATTTCAAAAGCCGATCAGCAACTCGACCAGCAACTGCGCAACGACCTCGGCGCGCCGGATCTGCGCTTCATGCTCGCCTTCGCCGCGCCAAGCGAAGAACTCGCCCTGCAAGGCGCGGAAAAGGCGGGCGCGACCTTGCGCGAACTGGCGCAGCAAAATCTCATCGCCGGTTTCGACTCCCCGGCTTTCGCGCTGCCCAGCCAGGCGGCGCAACAGGCGCGCCAGCACAGCATCCCCGATGCCAACGAGATGCGGCAGCGCTTGCAACAGGCGCTGGTCGGCCTGCCAGTCGGCAGCGACAAGCTGCAAGGCTTTGTCGACGACCTGCAAGCGGCCCGCGCCCGCGCCCCCCTGCGGCGCGCCGATCTCGATGGCACCTCGGCGGCGCTGCTGGTCGATTCACTGCTCTTCAAACGCAGCAACGACTATCTCGTTCTGATCCTGCTGCGCACACTCGACAGCAGCGCCGACATGCCGCTCGACATTGACCGCCTGCAATCGGCATTGGAAAAATCCGGGCTGCCGCATCCTGTCGTCATCGACCTGCTGGAAGAGTCGACCAATCTATTCGACGATTACCGCCACGAAATTTTCGTGCTGGCCGCCCTCGGCTGCCTGGTCATCTGCGTGCTGCTGCTGTTCGCGCTGCGTTCCGCCGCGCGCATGCTGCGCGTCACCGCGCCGCTGTTCTGCGCCATCGCCTGTGTCACGGCAATCCTGCTGGCCCATGGCTCACAGTTAACCATCCTGCATCTAGTCGGCCTACTGCTGGTCGTCGCCATCGGCTCCAACTACACCCTATTCTTTGAAAGCGGCGGCGGCAGCGGTACGCCGGAAGAACGCCGCCGCATGCAGGTGTCGCTACTCGTCGCCACCACCTGCACTATTGGCACTTTCGGCATTCTCGCGCTGTCGAACATTCCAGTGCTGTCATCCATCGGCGGCACCATCAGCCTCGGCGCGCTGTTCGCCTTCGTGTTCTCCATGTTTCTGTCGAGAAAGAAGCCGGTTTGAACACGGGCGGCAGGCATCCCACGCCATTCCTCGCGGCGGCAATCGTGACCGCCGCTGTCGCCGTACTGATATTGGCGCTCGCCCCCACCCACTGGCCATGGATGATCGCCATCCTATCGCTCGATCTCGCCGCCGTCACCCTCGCCGGCCTGTGGCCGCGCAGCGCACTGCTTGGCGAAAATCTGACGCGCTTGCCAGAGGCCGCGGCACAGCGCGGCGAAGTCGCCCTCACCTTCGACGATGGCCCCGATCCCGAAGTCACGCCGCACGTGTTGCGCATTCTCGAACAGCATCAAGTCCGCGCCAGCTTTTTCTGCATCGGCGAAAAAGCCGCCGCCCATTCCGACCTCTGCCGCGACATGCTGGCGCGCGGCCACCATCTCGAAAATCACGGCCAGCGCCACCACACCCTGCTGGCCTTTTCCGGTTCCGACGGCTGGCGACGCGAAATCGGCGAAGCGCAAAAAATACTTGAACGCCTCGGCGGTAAACCGCGCTTCTTCCGACCCCTCGCCGGGCTGCGCAATCCGTCGCTGACCCCGGTGCTGCACGCCACCGGGCTGCGGCTGGCAAGCTGGACGCGGCGCGGCTACGACACGCGCTGCGCCGACGCCGATGTCGTGCTGGCGCGGCTGACGCGCCATCTGGCGGCCGGAGACATTCTGTTATTGCACGACGGCAACGCCGCCCGCGACGCACGGGGCACGCCGGTCGTGCTCGCCGTATTGCCGCGCCTGCTCGCCGAATTGTCGGCCCGCCATCTTCACCCTGTTCCACTCGACGCCTGATGCAGCCCCCATTGAAAAAACGACTACTCGAATTCGCCACCGCGCCCTATCGTCAAACCGGCTATATCAACCACCGCTGGGCGTGCGGCAAGCTCGGCAACGACCCCATCTTTACCGCCGTGCTCGACCAGAAAATACTCCCGGACAATGCCACCGTGCTCGATCTCGGCTGCGGCCGTGGCCTGCTCGCCGCCTGGATGCTCGGCGCGGAGCGCTTGGCCGAGCGCGGCGAATGGAGCGGCGACACGCCGCCCAAAGGGTTGCGTTTTCGCGGCGTCGAACTGATGGAACGCGAAGCCATCTGCGGCAACCGCGCCCTGCAACCGCTGTACGGCGAGCGCGTGCAACTGCAAGGCGGCGACATGCGCGACGCCGATCTGACTGGTATTGATGCTGTCGCCATTTTCGATGTGCTGCACTACATCCCCTACGCCGAACAGGACGCGCTGCTCGACCGCATCCGCGCCGCCCTCGGCAGCGGCGGCCTGTTCATCACCCGCATCGGCGATGCCGACGGCGGCTGGCGCTTCACCATCAGCCGCTGGGTGGATGCCTGCATGATGTTCATTCAAGGCCATCGCCAGTCGCGCCTGTGGTGCCGCCCGCTGGCGGCATGGATCGCCCGGCTGGAAGCGCTCGGCTTCGCGGTGCGCGCCATACCGATGAGCGCCGGCACGCCGTTCGCCAATGTGCTGCTGGTCGCCAGCGTGCCATGAACATGAACCCCGATCACGCCTGGATCGCCGCCCGCATTCCGCACCACGGCAAGATGTGCCTGCTCGACCGCGTCGTTTTCTGGAATGAAACAGTCATCGACTGCCGCGCCAGCAGCCACCGCGCCGCCGACAACCCGCTGCGCCACGGCAGCCATTTGGGTATTGCCAACGGCATCGAATACGCCGCCCAGGCCATGGCCGTCCACGGCGCACTGCTGGCCGGCAACGATGAAGCGCCCGCCGCCGGCTTTCTCACCAGTGTGCGCAACGTCCGCTGGCATCGGCAGCGGCTGGACGATCTCGAAGGGGAATTGGAGATCCATGCCGATCGTATATATAGTGATGGATCGAATGTCTTGTATCAATTCAGCCTGAATTGTGCTGGCGAATGCCTCATGACAGGCCGTGCCAGCGTGCTGCTCGACGCCGGCAGAAAAACAATGGTCGACTCCGGAGAAAATCCAGCATGAAACGCGCCCTCATCACCGGCGGCAGCGGCGCGATTGGCCGCGCCATTTGCCGCCAGCTTGCCGCTGACGGCCTGCATGTCATCATCCACGCCAACCAGAACATTGCCGCCGCCGAGGCGCTCTGTGCGGAATTGTCGCAGGCAGGCCAATCCGCCGAAGCCGTCCAGTTCGACGTTGCCGCGCCCGATGCCGCGCAAGCCGCACTGGAAAAATTGCTCGAAAACGGCGCGATTCAGGTCTTGGTCAACAACGCCGGTATTCATGACGACGCCGTTTTCCCCGGCATGCGGCGCGAGCAATGGAACCGCGTGATCGACGTTTCGCTGCACGGTTTTTTCAACGTCACCCAACCGCTCATCATGCCCATGATCCGCAGCCGCTGGGGGCGCATCATCACCATTTCGTCGATTGCCGGCCTCATCGGCAATCGCGGCCAGGCCAACTACGCCGCCGCCAAAGGCGCGCTGCACGCCGCCAGCAAATCGCTGGCGCTGGAACTGGCGAGCCGTAACATTACCGTCAACGCGGTCGCGCCGGGGATTATTGAATCGGAGATGAGCAAGAACACGTTTGATGCGGAAAGCATTGCTCGGCTAGTGCCGATGAAACGCGCCGGCAAACCGGAAGAAGTGGCGGCGCTGGTCGGCTTTCTGGCATCCGAGCCAGCAGCCTATGTGACTGGACAGGTGATTTCGGTGAATGGGGGGATGGCTTGAGGCAGTCAGTGCAACAGAAACGGCAGATCCAGCCCGCCCGCTTTCAGCCAGTGCGCATACAGCCCGAAATCCTTCTGCTGCCGTACCGTCATTGCCGCGTACATCCGGCGTCCGATCTGTCGGGTCGCTGCGTCTATTGTGCGGCGCGCAGGGCTTTTGATAATCGCCATGAACGGCGCCAGCGCCGTGGCGTGGCGCGTGATGTCCGCGCCGAACGCCTGATGCGCGGCCTGCCATAATTCTTCGACGCTGAACGCGGCGCGCAGGGAGTGGTAGTAATCGTGCGTCATGGCTTCCGGTTGTTCACGGCGCCGGTCTTGGGAAAAAAACTTTTGCGTGGCGCGATGTTTCAGCCGCCCGAAGTCGACGAAATACACACCACCGCCCGGTTTCAACACCCGGCGCGCGGCGCGCATGGCGGCGTTCAGCGCGGCGCAATCGGGCAGGTGATGCAGGGTTATGGTCGAGATGACGCAATCGAAGGCGGCATCATCGATGGCGGCCAGCGTCGTCATGTCGCCGTGCTGAAATTCGATATTCTTCAATCCGCAACGCTGTTTGGTTTCCCGCGCGCTGTCGAGCATTGACGTGGAAGCATCGAGACCGGTGAACCAAGCCTCGGGATTGAGCCGCGCGACCTGCGCCAGCTGATTGGCCGGGCCGCAGCCCAGATCGAGCACGCGGTCGCCAGGTCGCAGCAGCGTGGCTATCTGCAAGGCGTGATAGAGGTAAACAAAGGCCAGAATGCCATCCTCACGCCCGGCCAGCGCAAACGCCGTGTTTTGCGCGGCGTTGTCCATGACCAGATCCTGCTCCGGAACGCGCGGCTGAAGCGCGCGCCAGGACAAGCGTTCGCGGATCAGATGCGCCAGCATGACCGGGCCGGACATTGTTTACTCCGGCTTGCGCGCCTGGTATTCCGTGAAGAAACCCAATCCCTTGAGTTCGACATGACGGCGCACAGCGGTGAAACCGCTGGCTTCGAGCGTGGCCAGCACCCGCACGGGCGGCACGCAGGCATCGATGGTGTCCCAGTAATAGCGCCACAGACGCGGCGTATTTTTCTGGCGGCCGACAAGCCTGGCGAGCAACGGCGCGACGCCTTCGATATAGCCTTTGAGGATAAAGCGTACCAAGGGATTTTCCGGTTTGACGATTTCGAGAATGCAGAGATTCGCACCGGGTTTCATCACACGATGAAATTCTTTGAAGGCCACGGACAGATCGCTGATGTGGCGCAGTGCGTAGCCCATGCTGAGAAAATCGAAATGGTTGTCGGGAAAGGGAATGGCCTCGGCGCGGCCTTCCAGCAACTTGATGCCGGCGGGGAGATGGGCGTTCTCCATCATGCCGGGGCTGGGATCGACGCCGATGACCAGTTCGGGATTGCCGGTGATGCGTGCAGCTTCGCGGGCGACCAGGCCGGTGCCGGCGCCGACGTCGATAACGCGCATACCGCTGGCAAGTCCGGCGCGTTGCAGGGCTTGGCCGCGATACCAGGTGCCAGTGCCGAAGCTGAGGATATTCTCCATGCGGTCGTAATCTTCAGCGGTGCTGTCGAACATGCCGCGAACGAAACCGCTGCGCGTGGCTTCGTCGGCGTAGTAATCGGTGAGCGGAGCGTGCGGGGCGCGGGCGGCCTTGACCTCAATCGTTTCGTTCATATGTCGCTTTGGCTTTGAATTAACGGGCCTGCCTGAAGGCCAGCACCGCATTGCTGCCGCCGAAGGCAAAAGAATTGCTGAGCGCCGCCTTGAATGGCGCACCGCCCAAACCTTGCCCCTGCACATGCCGCACGCCTGCGCAATCGACCGACACCTGCTGCAAATGCGCCGTCGGCGGAATTTCCTGACGCGTCAGCGCCAGTACGGTAATCGCCGCTTCCACCGCGCCGGCCGCGCCGAGCAAGTGGCCGTGCATGGATTTGGTCGAACTCACCGCCACGCCTTGCGCCGCCTCGCCGAATGCCGTGCACAACGCATTGATTTCAATCGGATCGCCTTCGCGCGTGGCGGTACCGTGCGCGTTCACATAGCCGACATCCGCCGGCTGCAAACCTGCTTCATGCAACGCGGCATGGATGGCGCGAACCTGCCCGGCGGCATCGGGACGCACCAGATGCACGTGATCGCAACTCTGCCCGTATCCCGCCAGTTCGCAATAAATCCGCGCCCCCCGCGCCACGGCGCGATCCCAATCTTCGAGAATCAGCGCCGCTGCGCCTTCGCCCAGCACCAGGCCCTCGCGTCCTTCCTGAAACGGGCGGCAGGCGCGGTACGCGGTCTCTTCCGTGCACGCAGGAATCACGCGCATCGCCGCCCAGGCCAGCATCACCGACAAGGCCAGCGGCGCTTCCGAACCGCCGGCGACGACCAGGCTGGATTCGCCGGATTGAATGCGGCGGAATGCTTCGCCGATGGCGACCGCCGAGGAGGCGCAAGCCACGGAGTAGGTCAGGCAAGCGCTGCCCAAGCCCAACTCGATGGCGATATTCGACGCTGCCGCGTTGTTCATCGCCAGCGCCACCGTCAACGGCGACACCAGCCGTTTGTGATTGACATAAAAATTGGTGTAGCCCTTCTCGAAGGTCAGCGTGCCGCCGACGCCGGTGCCCCACGACACGCCGCAATCATTCGCGCCCTCGGCCATGCCGCCCGACGGCAAACCGGCATCGCGCCAAGCAGCCAGCGCGGAGGCCAGCCCAAGCTGGCTGTAACGGTCGGTAGCAAGGGCGCGCGCGGAGCCGAGCGTTGCTGCCGCATCAAACGAGGCGCAGCAAACGGCAGGCTGCGCCACATCGTCAGGCGCGGCGGGATGGCGATAGAGGCGAACCGCCGATTCCCCGCGCATCAGGCGCTGGAAAAAATCCGTGGCGTCGCCTCCGAAGGGATTGACGATGCCGAGACCGGTAACGGCAACCCTGCGCCGACCGGCTTCACTCATGGGCGACAGCGGGTTTGTATTGCTCGATCAGCGCCAGCAACTGCCCGATGCTCTCCGGCATGGGCACCTCATTGGGAATGTGAACGCCATATTTATCCTCGATCTCGAACATCATTTCGAGCATCGTCATCGAATCGACGCCAATCGCCTCAAAGGTTGTTTCAGGCGTAATGTCTGCGGGCAAGTTCTTGACGTGCTGCGCCAAAAAGTCCTTGATTACTGACAAATGGTCATCCACCGAAATCCCCCTCTATTGACTGAAATTAGTTGAATTTTCCCGGTTTTTCGCGGGATTTATCGTTGCGCGGAATATATCATATCGCTAAAATTCAGCCGCTCCAAAAGCACCTCAAACCATGAAAAACCTTACCGCGTTCCCGCGCGGCCAAGGTGATAGGACGGCATTCGTGCAACCCCTGGCCCTTACCCATTACACCGTTGTCAACGCCCTCGGTCGCGGCGTCGCCGCGACGCTGGATGCACTGCAATCCCGCCGCTCGGGATTGCGCCGTTGCGATTTCATGGACGCGGCGCTCGATACCTGGATCGGCCGCGTCGACGGCCTGGAAGCCGAGCCGGTCACCGCCCGCCTCGGCGAATACGACTGCCGCAACAACCGCCTCGCCCAGCTTGGCCTCGCCGCCGATGGCTTCGACTCCGCTATCGCCGCGGCGCGCGCTCGTTACGGCGCACACCGCATTGCCGTCATCATCGGCACCAGCACTTCCGGCATTCTCGACACGGAACTGGCCTACCGCGCCCGCGATGCGGCAGGCCAACTGCCCCCGACATTCCGCTACCGCACCGTGCACGAAAATTATTCCGTCACCGATTTCGCCCGCCGCTACCTGCAACTGCAAGGCCCCGCCTTTACCGTTTCGACCGCCTGCTCCTCCAGCGCCAAAGTATTCGCCTCAGCCAGCCGCCTCATCGCAAGCGGTTTGTGCGATGCCGCCGTGGTCGGCGGCGTCGATAGTCTGTGCTTCACCACGATGTACGGTTTTTCCTCGCTCGAAATCGTCTCCACCATGCCCTGCCGCCCGGCCGACGCCGAGCGCAACGGCATTTCGATGGGCGAAGCGGCGGGCTTCGCGCTGCTGGAGAAAGCAGAAGGACGCGACGACGCCATCTGCCTACTTGGCTATGGTGAAAGCAGCGACGCCTATCACATGTCCTCGCCGCATCCCGAGGGTACGGGCGCGCGGTTGGCCATGTCGCAGGCGCTGCAACGCAGCGGTCTAGATGCCGATGACATTGATTACATCAACCTGCACGGCACCGCCACCCGCGCCAATGACAGCGCGGAAAACATGGCCGTCGCCGCGCTGTTCGGCGGGCGCACGCCGTGCAGCTCCACCAAAGGCTGGACCGGCCATACGCTCGGCGCGGCGGGTATTACCGAAACGGTGATCGCCTGCCTCTGCCTGCGTGAAGGCTTGCTGCCCGCCAGCCTCAACACCATCACCGTCGATCCGGCATTCACCATGAACGTATTGCTGGAAAATCGCCACCAGCCGGTCAAGCGCGTACTCAGCAATTCCTTTGGCTTCGGCGGCAGCAATGCCGCCCTGATTCTGGGAACGGCGCGATGAACGTCTATGTGAAAAGTATCGCCGCCTGCGGCCCCGGCTTCGCCAACTGGGAAACCTTGCGCGACCATTTGACCACCGCCGCCCCGCTGCCGGCCGATTTCGCGCCGAAGCCGCAAGGCGCCTTGCTGCCCGCCGTCGAGCGCCGCCGCGCCAGCGTCACCGTGCGTCTAGCCGTCGACGTGGCGCAAGCGGCATTGCAACAATCCGGCCTGAACGCGCAGGATGTGGCATTGGTTTTCGCCTCGTCCAACGGCGACACCAACACCATCCACAATATCTGCACGGCATTGGCAACCCCTGAACGCTTTGTCTCGCCGACCAATTTCCACAACTCGGTACACAACGCCGCCGCCGGCTACTGGAGCATCGGCGCGGCGTCGATGCAGCCCTCTACCTGTTTGTCTGCCAGGGAATACAGCGTAGCCGCCGGATTGATGGAGGCGGCGGCACAATGCATGACCGAGGACTTGCCGGTAT
>QMCE01001612.1_pt1 | contig 12394 bp, 10 predicted proteins | sample 1821851 | NCBI WGS metagenome assembly QMCE01 (sample SAMN09453174, study PRJNA476694) | Termite gut metagenome, whole genome shotgun sequencing project. | isolation source: worker | host: Odontotermes sp. | place: South Africa:Pretoria | collected 2016-01-28 | reverse complement strand
AGGCTCATGTTCTTCGCGTACGCGAACATGGGCTTCCTCTCGGGGCTGGCGGCGCTCATCTGCGTGGCCCGTTTCGACAGCGCCTCGCCCTCGGCGGGAGAAGGGTACGAACTGGACGCCATCGGCGCGTGCTTCATCGGCGGCGCGTCGGCGTACGGCGGCGTCGGCACGATTTTCGGCTGCATCATCGGCGCGATTTTCATGGGCGTTTTGAACAACGGCATGAGCCTTCTCAGCATGGGCGCGGACTGGCAGCGGACGGTGAAGGGGCTGGTGCTGCTGGCCGCGGTGGTGTTCGACGTCATGTCGCAGAAGCGGAAGCGCGCGAGCTGAGACCGGGTCGCCCGGGGAACACGTTCTAAACGGGATACCCCGTTTTTTAAATCGCCTGAAAAAAAAACGAATGACCGGTGCCCAAACAGGGCACGTATATGTGAATATGTTTGTTCGCCCTGTGCACATCACTGCACAGGGCGAATTTTTTGTCCCTTTGCCCCCTTGGGAAACAGCATGCTCCTGGCAAGACCGAATCTGACGCGGCACGTTGCGGACACAGCCGCCCTGCACAGCCTGACAGCCGTGGTCGCGCCCATGGGGTACGGCAAGACAACGCTGGCGCGGGAACTGTGCCGCGCGCTGCCGGGAACGGCCTGCTATTACGCCGTGCCGGCGGGGCCGCATGACGGGCGGTTCCTCTGGCTCGACATCGGCTCCGGCTATGAGGCGCAGGGACTGGGCGCCGAACGCGGGATCGGCGCCGCCATGCGGCGGCTCGGGCTCCCCGAAACAGCGTCGCAGGCGAGGCAGGCGCTGGAGTACCTGCGCGCGCTGGGAAAGCCGGAATGCCCCGTCTGGCTGCTCATCGACGACTACCACCATGCGACAGACCCCCTGTTCGACGCGTTCTGGCGGCGCGTGGCCACCGAGGACGTTCCCCACCTCCATGTCATCCTGCTGTCGCGCACGCGGCCGGGGGTGAACCTGGAGGAACTCTGCCTCAAGCGGCGCGCCGCGCTGCTCGATCAAAGCCTGCTCGTGTTCTCCCCGGCGGAAACAGAGGCGTTTTTCCGGGAGAACGGCGTCGAAAACCCGGACGCCGCCGCCGAAGCGCAGCGCTACAGCGAAGGATGGCCCGCCGCCCTCTGGCTCTGCCTCCAAAGCTGGAAGGCGGGCGGCGGGGCGGCGGCGCCGGGGGATATCGATTCGCTCCTCGCGAACGCGGTGTTCGCCGCGTACAGCCGGGATGAGCAGGATTTGCTGCTGCGCCTGTCCGTCTTCGAATTCTTCACGGGAGAGGACGCGGAGCGGATCGCCGCCTACGCGGGGTGGCTGCCGGTCGGCCTCATGGAGCTGCGGCGGAAAAACGCGTTCCTCTCCTTCGACGCGCGGACGGGGTTCCACCAGTTCCACGGCATTTTCCGCGACTTTCTCCGGAAGCGCCTGGCCGCGACGGCGCATGTCGACAAGCCGGGCCTGTACCGGCTGGCGGGAGAATGCTGTTTCGAGCGCCGCGATCACGTGAACGCCTTCCGCCTGTTTCACAAGGCGGGAAGGGACGAGGATCTGCTCCGGCTTCTCGACACCTTCCGGCGGTTCGCGGAAGACAGGAATGTCGCCTATTTCGCCGAGGAGCGCTTCCGCGCCGCCATGAGCATACCCTGGCGCGTGCGCCTGCAGAACCCCATGGGGTGGCTGGCCGTCATCGGCACGCGCGTGCTGACGGGGAAGGATCGCGGCGCCGCGCCCCTCATCGACGAGGCGGAGGAGCGGTTCCGCGCGGCGGAGGAAATCCCGCCCGGGCTGAAACAGCGGCTCCTCGGCGAAATCGAGGTCGTCCGGGGGCTGCTGGCGTTCAACGACCCGGACAGGATGCTGCCCCATTATGCCGCGGCGGCGCGGCTCCTGAACGGCCCCTCCCGGTTCGTCAGCGAAAAAACAGCCTGGAACATCGGCTCGCCGAACCAGTTTTTCATCACCCTGCGCGAACCCGGCACGGTCGTTCCGCTGGAGGGCGGAGGGTATGCGACGCGGATGGAGGAGACCTGGGGAGAAATCATCCGGGCGAACAACATCCTGTCCGGAGGGCAGATGGGGGACGCGGTCAGGCACTTCAACATGGAATGCCTGCTGGAGCGCGGGGAGTTCTCCGAGGCGGAAGCGCTGCTGGCCGCCGCCCTGCCGGGGCGCGGCGACAGCGGAAGGGAGTGCGCCGCCGCGCTCGCCGCCTCCTTCGGGCTGGCGAGGCTGGCGGTCGCGACCGGACGCGCGGGCGAGGCGCTGCCCCTCCTGGAGGCGGTGCGGCCCCGGGTGGAGGCGCTTGACCACATAGGGTTTTTCACCGGCTTCGACATCGCGACCGGGTATGTCGCCTCCGTCCTCGGGCGGCACGACGCGATCCCGCGCTGGCTGCGGGACGGGGAGGTGTTCAACCCGCCGCACAACAGCCTGTCGTACATCTTCGGCTTCAGCCTGACGGTGTACGGCCGCGCGCTCCTCCTGCGGGGGGAGTACCGGCGGCTGGCCGGCGTCGCCGGGGACATCCCGGGCGCTTCGCCCGCGGTGAGCCTGTGCGGCAACATCCACGGCAAAATGCTCCAGGCCGTCGCCGCCTGGCACATGCAGGGGCAGGGCGAGGCGCTGGCGCTGCTGGAGGAGGCGCTCGACCTGTCCCGCCCGGACAGCCTTGTCCTGCTGCCGGCCGAGTACGGAAGGCATGTCCTGCCGCTCCTGCGCCTCCTCAAGCGGAGGGGGAGCCGGGATCCGCATATGCATGCCGTGCTGGCGCTGGCGGAGCGCATCGGGCGCGGCACGGGAGGAACGGGCCGCGTCGGGCAGGCAAACAGGAGCGGACTGACGCCGCGTGAACAGGAAATCCTGCGGCATGTGGCGAAAGGCGAGACAAACCCGGTTATTGCCGCGCAGTTGCATATCTCCGTCAACGCGGTGAAAGCCATGCTCAGCAAAGCCTGCGCCAAGCTGGGGGCGTTCAACAGGCTGGACGCGGCGCAGCGGTTCGGGCGTCTGCATGACGATTCAACAGATTGATTTTTCAGCGGTTATGCTGAAAGGGCGACAGGGGGGCGCGCCGGCGGGTGCTGCCCGGTCGGGGAGCTGCGTGCGGGCGGACGGGCAGTATGAATTCTTTTTTTGGTCACTGGTTTTTTTTCTTTTTTTTAGTATACCGGTGCACATGTTTTCACGGGACAGGTTGACGCCCGGCACTTCGAGAAGGAGAAAGGGAACAAGCAATGCTACTTTTTTATGGCAGTGGCGAGGGGAAATCCGTCATGGGCGACCTGCCGGAGCAAATCTGCCCCTCCTGCGGAAACAGGGCGGCGCGCACCGCCGTATGCGTCTGGGACTACGTGCACCTCTGGTACCTGTTCAACTTCATCACGAAGCGCAGATACCGGACCGTCTGCAAAGGCTGCGGCGCGGTCGCCGAATACGACCGGGCCGACGCGCGGGCCGCCGGCCTGAGCGACCGCATCCCGTTCATGAAGCGGAAGGGCTGGATGGTGGGCGTGGGGCTTATCGCCCTCATCGCGTTTATCAGCGTCCGGGTCGACGCGGAAAACAGACAGCGCCTGCAGGACATGGTCAGCGCGCCCGCCACCGGCGACATCTACAAGGCGAACCTCGCCAAAATACCCGGCAGCGGCTACAAGCCGGGGAAAGACATGTTCGGCACGCTGATGCTTCTGGAATCGGGCGGCGGCGACCGCTTCCTCGTCGCCACCTCCAACACGGCCTGGGACAAGAAAAAGGGGCTCACCAGGAACATGGACGATCTGGAATACTCCGTCAGCCGACTCGACAACGGCGAACCCCTGACCCTGTCGCGGGAGGAACTGGCGGCCTACGTCGAGAGCGACGTCATCTACGACGGCGAACGGGACGCGGAGGGGGGGGCGCGCGGCGAAGCGCCGGCGTCGGACAGGGAACCGGGAGAGAAGGGGGAGATGGGGGACGCGGAGTCCGTGACCTGGCTCCCGCCCGGAAGCGGGGAGGGGAGCGATGCCTAGTTTCCTGCTGAGGAATTTGGTTCTGTGCGTGGGCGCGATCCTCCTGTTTGTCGGTCTGGCGCTCCTGGCCGCGGGCGGCTTCGCGCATGTTTCCGCCTCCCGGTTCAGGGAAACCGCGCAGCCGGCGACGGCGGTGATAACAGACATCGTCACCACCCGGAGCGGCGGCCGCTCCGGCGGGACGAGCCACGATGTGTACGTGCGGTACGAAGTGGCGGGGAAGCAGTACAATGAAAAGCTGCCCGCCCACTGGAGCGGCATGCGGGAGGGGCAGGAGGTGGAGATTCTCTACAACCCGGACAACCCCTCGGAAATCGATTCGAAGAACGGCGGCCGGGTGCTGGCGCTCATATTCCTGGGGGTGGGCGCGGTGCTCGCCCTTCTCGGCGGGTTCCTGACGCGGCGGGAGCTGAAGAAGCGGCTGCGCATCCGGCGGCTCCTCGCCTCCGGGCGGGCGGTGCACGCGGACGTGCTGGGCATTTACGAGGACGACTCCATCACGCTGAAATCCCGGGGGCGAAAAACGCACCCCTACCGCATTCTCTGCGCATGGACAAACCCCGACGACGGCGAGCGCCGCGAGTTCGAGAGCGATCCCGTCTGGCAGCACCCGGGAGCGCTCGCGAGCGTCACCGTGTACGTCAATCCCGCCGATCTGCGGGAATACCATGTTTCGACAAAACCGGCGTCCGTGCGGGTGCCGGCATAGAGGATACGATGGAAATCGGTGAAAAGGATGTCCCTTTTCCCTGTTGCGTTGAGAGAAAGGAAGAGAGAATGAGAAAGTGCCTTGTCGCGTTCGCGCTGGTTGTGGCCATGGGAACCGCCATGGCGGGCGATTGCTTTGTTCCCTGCGAGGTCACGCCGGTCTGCCCCCCGCCCGCGCCCGTGTGCCTGCCCTTCACGAAGAAGGTGGCGTCCTGCAACCCCTGCGACCCGTGCGCGACCGACCGCGTCGCCGTCGCCTGCCCGAACATCTGGGGCAAGCTTTTCGGCGCGCGCCATGCCCCCACGAAATAAGTAACCCCCTGTAAGCGGCGATGCCGGTGTTCCCCCGTCGGCGCGGGACGCCGGCATCGCCATCCTGTGCGCGGAAAAATACGGTATTTGCGATTGACAAAGCGGGAATGCGGGGTAGTATGCATCCAGCGTGGATACACACGAATTTATGTTTTCCCCGGCGCGCCGCGCGCACAGGCGCTTCATCAGGGAGCGGGACTTGTGACACAGCATTCGGTCGTCACCCGGAAGATGGTGGCGGAAGAGGCGGGCGTGACGGAAACCATCGTCTCCTACGTCATCAACAACAACCGCTACGTCAACGGGGAAAAGCGGCGGCGCGTGCTGGACGCCGTGAAGAAGCTGGGATACAGGCCGAACGTCGCGGCGCGGATGCTGAAGCTGAAAAAAAGCAACCACCTCCTGTTCGTCGCCGACAATGTGGAAAACGAGCACTTCGGCAAGCTGATTTCCGAAATCGACCGCCTCCTCTACGACAAGGGATACTTCACCTCCCTCGCCAAAAACCGGGACGGCGAGGAATTCGCCGGGCATATCATCAACCGCCAGTTCGACGGCGTGTTCGTCAGCTCCATCAGCATCACCGAGTCCTGCATCGCCGCGCTGGCGCGGGCCGGGATTCCCGTCGTCGTGCTGATGAACCGGGAGTTCGACAACCTGCCCGCCGCCGTCGGGCGGGTCTACCCCGGCGTCTACGAGGGCGAGCGCCAGTGCGTGCGGCACCTGCACGCGGGCGGCTGCCGGAACATCGTCTATGTCGACCGCATCAGCGCGCGCGGGCATTTCAGCGACATGACGGATTTGCGCTTCAAGGGATTCGTCGACGAAATGACGGCGCTCGGCCTCCCGGCGGGCAGCCGCACCGTCGTGACGGGATGCAAAAACGAGGACGAGGTGGTGGGGAGGATCGTCTCCCTCGTCAACGACGGCGCGCCGGTGGACGGCATCGCCGCGAGGAACGACGGCATGGCCGCCATCGCCATCAAGGCGCTGAAGCGGCTCGGCCTGTCCGTGCCGGATCAGGTGTCTGTCATCGGATTCGACAATTCCAACCTGGGGCGCAGCGTGTCTCCCTCCATCACCACGATGGAAATAGACAGGACAGCCCTCGCCGAAGGCGCGGTGTCGGTGCTCCAGCAGCTCATGGACGGGCGGCTGCCCGATCCGGTTGTTTTGCGGACGCACCTGATCCTCCGGGAATCGACACGGTAATTTTTCCGCGAAACATACATACCAATGTATATTCACGGGGACACGCCCCGCATTCCCGCCCCGGCGCCCCCCTCCCGCCGCTCCCTCTTGCCGGTCGCGCCTGTTTCCATATACTCGCATACTGATCGTGAACAAAACACACGCTCGCCAAAAGGGCCGCCCGTGAATATCCTGGAAATGCGCCGCGCCTACATCAATATCCGCCGCCTCCGGCACATCCTCACCGTACTCGCGCGGCACGGCTTCTCCCACTTTCTCGAACGCATGCGCATCGCCGACTCCCTCCCCTGGGTCGGCCGGCTCCTCCGCGACGGAAAAACCGACGCCGGCGCCCCCGAAATGAGCCTCCCGAACCGCCTCGCCGCCGCCTTCGAAGAACTGGGCCCCGTCGCCGTGAAGCTGGGGCAGATGCTCGCCGTCCGCCCCGATCTCATCCCCGGGGAATTCCAGGCCGCCTTCGCCCGGATGCAGGACAAAGTTCCTCCCATCCCCGGCGACGAGATCCTCCCCGAACTGGAAAAAGCCATCGGCAAACCCGTCGGCGCCGTCTTCGCCTCCTTCGACCCCGCCGCCTTCGCCTCCGGATCCATCGGGCAGGTGCACGCCGCCACCCTCGGCAGGGACGGGAGAAACGTCATCGTCAAAATAAAGCGCCCCGGAATCGAAAAGCAGATCGAGGAAGACGCCGGCCTCCTCGCCGCCCTCGCCGAGCTCGTCGACGCGCACATCCCCGAACTCGCCGCCGTCCGCCCGAAAATGCTCGCGGAAGAACTCCTGCGGACGCTCCGGAACGAACTCGACTTCGTCTCCGAGGCCGCCTACGCGTCCAAATTCAAACAGTCCCTGGAGCAGGAGGAGAAACCCTCCGTCCACGTCCCCGACATCTTCTGGGACTGCGCCGGGCGGGACGTCCTCGTCATGGAGCGGATCGAGGGAAAAGGGCTGGGCGACGTCGGCTTCCTCCCCGCCGGCGAAAAACGGCGCATCGCGGGAGTCGTCGCCGACTGCTTCATGAAGCAGTATTTCGAGACCGGCCTCTTCCACGGCGACCCGCACCCGGGCAACATCCTCCTCCGCACCGACGGCACCATCGCCCTCATCGACTTCGGCCAGACGGGACGCCTCTCGGAGGAGCTCCGCCGCGCCCTCGGGCGCATGCTCATGGCGCTGAAGGAGGGAGACACGGGGCGCATTGTCGACATTTACTCGGAAATAGGCGAGTTCGCGCCCGACGCCAGCATCCAGGGATTCCGTTTCGATCTGGCGAACTTCATCGACCGGAACTACGGCATGCCGGCCGACCGGATCGATTTCTCCGAGACGGCGCAGGAATCCCTCGCCATCGCGCGGCGGAACGGCCTGTACCTGCCGCGCGACTTCGTGCTGCTCGTGAAAAGCCTGATGCTGGTCGCGAGCGTCGTCCGCTCCCTCGACCCGGACTTCCGCCTGCCCGCCGCCGTCGCGCCCGCCGTGCGGCGCCTCGCCATCAAAATGTACCGCCCGGACGTCATGGCGAAGCGCGGGATTTCCCTCCTCTCGCGCTTCGGCGGGATGTTCCGGCGCATCCCCGACGACTTCCGCGACCTCATGGACAAGGCGCGGGAGGGGCGCTTCACCATCAACTTCCACCACGACAACCTGCAGGGCGTGGCCGACCGCACGGGGCGCGCCGTCGACCGCCTGACGCTGGGGATCATCGCCGCCGCCGTCATCGTGGGGAGCAGCATCGTCCTGTCCGCGGGGCAGTCGGGCGCGGTGTCGGGGTATGTCATTCCCGTTTTCGACGGGATTTCCGTTTCCGTCATTCTCGCGACGCTGGGCTTTCTCGTCGCGCTTGTTCTCGCCGCCTTTGTCTCGTGGGGGATATTCCGTGACAAGAACTGACGCCGCGCGCGCGCCCGCGCCTCCGGCTCCCGCCCTCCTGGCGTTCCTCGCCGTCCTCGCCGTCCTCGGGGCGGGCGGCTGCGCGGGGACGGGCGTCGAGCCGTTCCCCGAGCCTTCCGGCATGGCCGAATCCGTCGATGTGGCGCGGGAAAACCCCGTCGGGCCGATTGTCGTCTGCTATTCCTCGTTCCCCCTGAAATCCGAGTCGCCGCCGGACGGCATCCACGCCGCCGTTCTCCGCGCCATCGGGAACGCCCCCCTCTCCGCCGCCTGCTTTTACTGGGACAGCCGCTCCCTCGCGCTCCGGTGGGTGCGCGAGCAGATGAACGAGCGGCGCAAGCGCGGCATGCCCCCCCGCGTCATTCTGGCCGGCCACGGCCCGGGCGCGACGGAGGCGTGCGACGCGGCGCGCGAGCTGCTCCGCGACGACGATGTTGAAATCGTCCTCCTCCTCCCCGTCGACGCCGTCCGCGCCGCCGGCTCCACGGGCGCCACCGCCTACGCCGCCGGGAACGCCATCGTGAACCGCCTTCCCGGCGTCAGGCATTCCTTCACCGCCTACACGGACGCCCCCGCGCCGGACGGGAAACGGCTGTGGACGCACATCAACTACCACCAGGACAACTCCCCGAACTTCCACGGCGCCGCCATGCCGCGCGCGGAAAACCACCGGATCGCCGACTGGACGGGACTGCTCAACCACGGGAACGCCGACGATTTCGTCCTGCCCCTGCTGCAGGCGGATCTGAAGTACGCGATTGCGCGGGGGCTCAATCCGGCCCCGCCTGCGCCCGTCGGGGGAGGGCGCGGACAATGAGGAGAGGGGAACGCCCCGCTTTCCGCCCGTGTGCCCGGGGGGCGCTGGTCTTCGCCGCGTTGCTCTTCGCCGCGCTGCCCGGCTGCGAGGACGCGGCGTGGCTGCAGTACAGGGACGACCCGTACCTCGCGAACATCGCGGGGAAGGGCGGGTCGGAGGTGCTCAGGAATATCAACAGCACCAGCCCGGAACAACGGATCATGGCGCTCCGCGTCGCCGCGGGCCGCGCGGGGGAGCTGCGGGAACAGGGAAGCGTCGAGCGGGCGCGCGATCTGGAGGAGATTGTCATCCGGCGGTATTTCGTCGAGAAGGAGGATCGGGTGCGCGCCTGCATCGTGGAGATTTGCGCGCCGGCGATGGGGAGGTCGCCCGCGATGGTGCGCTTCCTGCGGGATCGGATTGCGGCGGGGGAGTTCCCCGGGTATGCGGCGCTGTCGCTGGCGGCGATGGCGCCGAGGAGCGCGTACGCGGATATCGATCCGCTGACGAGGCATCCGGATCCGGGGGTGCGGTACCAGGCGGCGACGGCGCTGACCGTCCTGGGGGATCCGCGCGGGCGGGAAGGGGTGCGGCGCGTGCTGCGGGGGATGGAGCCGGGGCTGTGGCCGGAGGATATCGGGGGCGTGTCGCGGAGCGCGGGGCGGACGGGGCTTGAGGAACGGGCGCGGCGCGCGTTCGGGTCGTTGTAGAAATTGCGTCAACCCGCCCGCGGCGGCGCGCCCGTTCCTTCTCATTCATACAGCATGTCGACAATGCCCTGCGAGAAGAACGGCACAAACGTCAACAGCATCAGGCACAGGAACAGCAGCACGAAAAACGGCACAGCCTCTTTGATGAACGCCTTGTACGAACACTTCGTGATGCCGCAGGTGACGAACATCAGCGCCCCCATCGGCGGCGTGATGCAGCCGATGGCCATGTTGAAAATGACGACCATTGCGAACTGAATCTCGTTGATCCCGTATGCCTTCGCCGACGGCGCGAGGAGCGGCACCAGCACAATCAGCGCCGCGTTGCCCTCGATGAACATGCCGACGATGATGAGGAACAGGTTCACCGCCATGAGGAAGATGTATTTGTTGTGGATGTTCTCCACAATGAAGGCGGTGAGGGTCTGCGGCACCTTCTCCCGCGTCAGCACCCACGCGAACGCCGACGCCGCGCCCACGATCAGCATGATGGCCGACGTCGTGAACACCGTCTCCTTCAGGCCCCGGATGAAGTCGCTCCGCTTCAGTTCCCTGTAGATGAGGCCGAGGGCGAGGGAATAGACGATGGCGATGGATCCCGCCTCCGTCGGCGTGAACACGCCGGCGCGGATGCCGCCGATGATGATGACAGGCAGGCACAGCGGAAGGAACGCGCGGTAAAACGCCTTCCAGAGGCCGTCCTTCACAATCTCCGGATTCGGATCCGACACGTAGCCGCGCCGGACGGAAATGGCGCCGACGAGGATCATCATCGTCACGCACAAGAGCACCCCCGGGCCGATGCCGGCGATGAAGAGCTTCCCGATGGAGACGTTCGCGATGGAACCGTAGATGATCATCGCGATGCCCGGGGGAATCAGGGGCGTAATCATCGCCGACGTCGCCGTGACGACGGAGGAGAAGGCTTTCGAGAACCCCTTCCGCTCCATTTCCGGCACAAGCATCTTCGACTGCATCGCCGCGTCCGCGAGGTTCGACCCCGACAGCCCCCCCATCAGCGTGGAGAGCAGCACGTTCACCTGCGCGAGGCCGCCGGGCATGCGGCCGATGAGGACTTCGCAGAAGTCCATGACCCGCCGCGTCACGCCCGTGTAGTTCATGAACACGCCCGCGCACACGAAAAACGGGACGGCGAGGAGGGGGATGTTCTCGACGCCGGAAATCAGCCGCTGCGCGATGATGAGGGTCGGCACCCGGGAGAAGGCGAAATAGCACGCCGCGCCCGACAGGAGGGAAATAAACACCGGCACGCCGAAAAAGAGGAACGCCAGCATGACGACGGCGGTGAGGAGGATGACGTCAGACATGTTCCGCCTCCTCAATCGCCGCCTCCACCGCCGACGCCGCCACCTTCGGGCGCACCAGCCTGTGGAGCGCCGTCAGGATCATGAGGACGCACGCCAGGGGGACGACGGCGTAGATGAGCCAGTACGGAACCGCCAGGATGTTCGTCGCGCGCCCCGTCGTGTACATCTGCATGACGTGCCGGAACGCGTTCAGGCCGAAGAAGGCCAGAACAGCCACGGTGACAAGCTGGATGAGCCGCGACGCCATCCGCCGCAGGAAGTGCGGGAACAGGCCGACAAAGGCGTCGATGGCGATGTGGCCTCCGTGCCTTGCGACGGCGCTGGCGCCCGGGAAGACGGTCCAGACGAAGCACCAGAGCTGCACCTCCTCCATCCAGCCGAAGGGGCGGTTGACGATGTAGCGCATGAGGACGCCGACGATCGTGACGGCGACGAGCACGGCGAGGGAGAGGCAGGCGAGGTACAGATCCGGATCGCGGATCCAGGGGGGGAGGGGTTTGTTGTTCATGTGTGTCCTTTGATTAATATAACCGATTGACACAGAGACACAGAGACACAGAGGCACAGAGGCACAGAGAACCACACCGCAACCGAGAGAACCGCAACTGCAAGCCGCAAACCGCCTGTTTTTAGTTTTTTACTTTAAAAAAATGGTTTGCGGTTCTCTCGGTTGCGGTGTGGTTCTCTGTGCCTCTGTGGCAATCGGTTTTCACTGCGGTCTGCCCGCTACTTCCCCATCGCCTTGTTGACGGTCTCGAACAGCCCCGGCGTCCAGTTCGCCGTCACCTTCGGGTCGGAATAGAGGGGCAGGGCGGCCTTCTTGAACGATTCGACGTCCACCGCAATCACTTCCACGCCCTCGGCCTTGAACTTCGCCGTCAGCTCTTCCGTCGACTTCGCGACAATGTCGTTGTTGAACACGCCCGCCTTGTCGCCGCATTCCATCAGGATGCGCTGCTGGTCGGGGGTGAGGCTGTCGAAGAAGAGGGTGCCGCAGACGAAGGTGGTGAAATTCTTCACATGGCCGTCGAGGGTGAGGTACTTCGCCACTTCCTGGAATTTGCCGTTGTAGAGGACGGGGATGGGATTCTCCAGCCCGTCGATGACGCCCTGCTGGAGGGAGGTGTAGACGTCGCCCAGGGGGAGGGGCGTGGCGGAGGCGCCCAGCACCTCGAAGCCGGCGATCTGCATGAGGTTGTTCGGGACGCGGATTTTCATGCCTTTCAGATCCGCGACCGTGCGGACGGGCTTCGTCGTGAGGGTGTGGCGGTCGCCGTAGACCCAGTTGGAGGTGAGGAGCTTCAGGCCCTTTTCCTCCAGTTTTTTCGACTGCTCCGCGTACCAGGGGGAGGCGACGAGCTTCCAGCAGTCGTCCCAGCTTGTGAAGAGGTAGGGCGCGAAGAGGATGCTGAAGTCCGG
>QMCE01001611.1_pt1 | contig 12398 bp, 9 predicted proteins | sample 1821851 | NCBI WGS metagenome assembly QMCE01 (sample SAMN09453174, study PRJNA476694) | Termite gut metagenome, whole genome shotgun sequencing project. | isolation source: worker | host: Odontotermes sp. | place: South Africa:Pretoria | collected 2016-01-28 | reverse complement strand
TATGGCTTGCCGTCGGGAAATCCGCTGGGAAAAAATCCGAGCGACATTTGGAAATTTATGGAACAAGAATGGGAAACCATGCTGTGGAATATCCCCAATGTCAAAGCAAACCATCCTGAAAAAACGCTTCATCCTTGCCAGTTTCCTATCGAGTTAGTCGAGCGTTGCGTGTTGTCGATGACGAATCCCGGCGACTGGATTTTGGATCCGTTTTGCGGGGTCGGTTCAGCTTTGCTCGCGGCCGTAAAATGCGACCGTCGGGCTATGGGTTGCGAAAAAGACTCTGTTTATATTGATGAAGCAAAAAAACGAATGGAGCTGCTTTTTGCCGGGATATTGCCGTATCGACCATTGGGAAAACCCGTCCATCAACCGACAGGCAGGGAAAAAGTTTCAAAAATACCGGAACAGTGGCTTCAGGAGAAAAGGAAATGATCGTGGCGGGTGAGTATTCGTTTAATAACGGCGAGCAGGTTGTGAAGAAAAAGTATCCGGCACTCCTACGTGAAATCGAGGCCGTCATCACGGCTATTGATGCGTCGAAATGCAAAACGAAGGAGAGCCGAGAAGTCACCATGCAGGGCCGCCTACTTTTTTCTCCTACCGAGCTGAATGATTGTTTCAAATCGCTCTTCGTGGAAAAAGGCTGGAATCCGCAGCGTGTGCCCTGTGAGTATCCAACCAATTTTTATCGAAAAGATTATGAGCCAAAGCCTTTGCGGAAAGGTGCTTTCCGTGAGATGGATTTCATCAAGCAAAAACTTGGCGTGGAGATTCAGTTTGGCAAGTATTCCTTCATGGTTTATAATGTCGCGGCCAAAATGACGATTTTCCGAAATCTTGGATACATTGATACAGGCGTTGAAATTGTGCCGGTCAAGGCACTTGCCGAAGACATGAGCAGCGGTGTGAGCTATTTCGAGCAGTTTGTTTGGGATTTGGAGCAACGCGGAACCGCCGACATTGATATTCCCGTACTGATACTCGGAATTGACGCCTAGACCCAAAAACTGAATCATGAACTAAAACGCAAGCGGTGTATTCCCTTACACCCAATACCCAACACCTTCCATGCTTGAAATCAAGAACCTGAAAAAATCGTATTCTCTTCCTGACGGCGAGGATTTGCCGATTCTCGACATTCCAAAGTGGGCCGTTGACGCGGGCGAACAAGTCGTGCTCGTCGGGGCCAGCGGCTGCGGAAAAACCACGCTGCTGCACATCGTGGCCGGCATTCTCAAGCCCACGTCGGGCCACGTTCTCATCGACGGCTGGGATACGCCCATTCTGAGCGAAGCGGAACGCGATCAATTCCGGGCACGTCGCATCGGTTACGTTTTCCAGACATTCAATCTGCTGCAAGGTTTTACGGCCTTGGAAAATGTCATGGTCGGCATGACTTTTGCGGGCGGTCGCAGCGAGCGGAATCGGGCGAAAGACCTGCTGGAGAAAGTCGGGCTGGGCCATCGTTTGCATCACAAGCCGGCGCAACTTTCGGTGGGCGAACAGCAGCGAGTTTCCGTGGCCCGGGCACTGGCGAACAAGCCGAAACTGGTTTTGGCCGACGAACCGACGGCCAACGTCGATGTCGGCAATCAGCAGCAGGTCATCGACATGCTCCGCAACACTTGCGAGGAAGAGAATGTCGCCCTGATTCTTGTTACGCACGCTCCCGAAGTGGCCCGGCAGTTCAGCCGCGTGGATCAGTTGGCGGAAGTCAATCTCGTCGTTTCCCGTCGTGCGGCGGGCATGACGGATCATTTGGATGAGCCGCAAGCGGAGTGAAACGGAACTTACGGGCGAAACATTTTGTACATAGCATCAATCGGAACGGTTATTTTTGGACGGCTCCTAGGAAAGGTGAAATGATGTCGCAGCAGCAAGCGTTGACGTATGAAAATGTTCTTGAAATGATTCGAGAAACTTCCAAACTGATTCGAGAAAACGCGGAAGAAGCAGACCGCCGAATGCAAGAAACGGATCGCCGAATGCAGGAAACGGACCGCCGGATGCAAGAAACCGCAAATCGAATGAAAGAGACGGACCGTCAGATGAAGGAAAACGACAGGATATTTGCCGAAATCCGTCGCGAAATGGCCGACGAAGAAAAACGGCGAAGTCAGGAATTGGACCGCCGATTTCGAGAGACCAGTCAGAAAATTTCCGCCCTCGGCTCTCGCATTGGTGAGATCGTGGAAAATATGGTCGGCGGAGACATTGTCAATCAGTTTCGCGAGTTGGGCTATGATGTCTCGCTTTTGAGCCGCAATATCCGTTTTGGCGTGCAAGGGCTGACGGAATGCGGCGAAATCGATCTCTTTCTCGAAGATGGTGACACGGCCATCCTCATCGAAGTCAAAACGAATCTCAAGACGGAAGATGTTGTGGAGCATGTCGAGCGACTGGAAAAATTTCGCCGTTACATCAATGAAAAAACCGATCCGGGCAGCTTGGCTAACCCGGATAAACGCCAGTTTGTGGGAGCGGTGGCGGGAGCGGTCGTGGAGCCGAACGTGGCCGCTTTTGCCCAAAAGCTGGGAATGTACGTGATTGTCCAGTCGGGAACCGCCGTCGAAATTCTTCCCTCGCCCGAAGACTTTGTCGCCAAAAAATGGTAGAATTTTTGGCATTTTCCATCCTCCCTTTTCAATCTATGCCCTCTCTTGTTCAACGCAGTCCGCTGCCCGGTTTTGGGCTGTCTTTCGGTGTCACCGTCGTTTATCTGGGCCTCGTGATTTTGTTGCCGCTTTCGGGTTTGCTTGCCGCAGGGCTGGGCATGACGCCTGAAATTTTTTGGCGGACCCTTCATCACCCGCCCGTCGTGGCCGCCTTTCGATTGACATTCGGCGCATCGCTCTTGGCCGCCTCGATCAACGCCGTCTTCGGTTTCGTCGTCGCTTGGGTCTTGGTTCGTTACAAATTTTATGGCCGGCGCTTTGTGGACGCCATGGTCGATTTGCCCTTCGCGCTTCCCACGGCCGTTTCGGGCCTCGCTCTCGCGGAAATCTACTCGCGAGACGGTTGGATTGGCCGGCACTTGCCGTTTCAAGTCGAAAATTCCCAGCTCGGCGTGCTGGTGGCCCTGACGTTCATCGGTCTTCCGTTCGTGGTCCGAGCCATGCAGCCGGCCATCATGGACATCGAGGGTGAGCTGGAAGAAGTGGCGGCCAGTCTGGGCGCGACACGCTGGCAGACGTTTTGGAAAGTCATTTTTCCCACGGTCTTGCCCGCGTTGATTACCGGCTTTGCGATGGCTTTCGCGAGGGCCTTGGGCGAATACGGCTCGGTGATTTTCATTTCCGGCGACCGGTTTCTCGAAACGCAAATTGTCTCCTCAGTCATCTACACGGAATTGCTTTCCGGCGACGAACGCGGTGAAATGATTGCCGCCGCGATTGCGATCACCATGCTCTTCGCCTCCTTCGCATTGATGTTTGTCATCAACTTATTACAACTCTGGAGCAAACGAAGTGGATAGAATCGACAAAAAATAGACTGTAGTTTGTACATTTGCACAGCACTCACCGAGGAGAAAATTCCATGGACGAAGACGCCAATTCCCACGATAACCCCAACAAGGCGATTATTCCGATACTGGTCATTGTCATCATCTTGCTCGCCGTTGTTCTGGCATTTCAGGCTGGTAAACACCAGCCTGAAGATCAAACACAGCAGGCTGGTCCAAACCAGCCTGACCAACAAGCACAGCGGGCGGGCACTGATCCACAGACGCCGCAAACGAGGCAAACTACGCAAGCGGCATTCGACCACGAGTTTGCCAACACACCGGAAGCGGTGGCCGTCCAAGACGGTGAAGTGATCGACCGGACTGAATTACAAAGGCGGGGCGTGCGACTGGTCGATCCTGTGCCCGTTTCGCAAACGGATTCTGAGCGGGTCAAAAAATCCGTGGAGCAGCGTAGCGTGTACGATTCCCTGCTGCGCTGGACGATGTACGGCAAAGTCGAGGACAAAAAGTGGGCCGTGCGTGCGCTTTTGAACATGTCCTACGCCGTGGAAGTGCGGGTCATTCGGACGGTCGAGAAAAATGACGGCAACGAAATTGTCGTGCTGTACGAGTTTCCGGCCATCAACACGCTTGAAATTCTCAGCGATGTCGAGGAGATCAAGCTCGATTTCTTGACCGGGGCCAAGCCGTATCTTTCCGTCGGGGCGGGTGTGGCGGCGCTGTGGCTCGCGCCGGTTTTCGACGCTGTGCTGCCGGGCACGGGAACCGCAGTGAAAATTGCCGGAACCGCTTTTCCCCTGACCACCGAAACCGTGGCCGAAAATTTGGCGCTCCGGGGTTACGAGGGCATGAATTTCGCACTGGAAAAGCTGCAGCTGTCGGACAAAAAAGGCAGAATTTTGATGTTCGGCTCGACGGATTCGCTGCAAGGCAAAAAAGTGCGCATCACGCACCGTGACGGGGCCGTGCAAAAAATCGAGCCGGTCGGCTGTGACTTGAGTGAAGCGGAGCGCGATCTTTGCGCGAATCTCGGCGTGCTGGCCGATTACCATGTCATGCCGCAGGACATGGACTTTGGCGAAAAATGGTCTGTCCGGGCCGACCAATTCTCCAACATGCTTGACCCATCCATGCGCGGCGTGCCGTCGGGATTGTTGGAAATGACTCGCGTGGCCAACAGTAATGGGGCACTGGCCTTGCTGGACATTGTGGGCGGTTCCATCATCTTGGATTCGTCGGATTCAAAAACGACCCGGCTGGGCCGTTGCGTGCCGCGTGGTCGATTGGTTTACGATGTCAAAGGCGGCTTTGTGAAAAGTGCATCGCTCACGGCGGACATTGAAATTGACCGGCTGTCGAGAAAGCACCTGCTGTTTGAAACCCGGTTCAAATCCACGCCGCGTCTGGAAATCCAGTACGAATGTAGCAAGGGTAGCGAGGAAGTGCTGCGTATTCCAGAGGAATGGAACAAGCTGAAGATTGATTCCAGCGTGATGCCCAAGACGCTTCTCCCTTGACCATGAGAGCGGCAAGTTTACCCGCCTGCGACCGCCGTTCGGTTTCCATTCCTTGTTGCTCTACAGGAAATTGAATGCTACAATGAGGAGAAGTCCTTATTTTAGAGGTCGAAAAGCATGTCACGCATTTTTTTTATCGCCGCGATTCTCTGTTGCCTCATTGCGGCGGCGCGGACCTTGCCTGCGCAGATCATGCTGGACCCGAATGCGTCGTCGGGCATTATGCTGGGCACGCCGAATCCGCTGCTCGGCCCTTCCCACGTCGAGTCCTCAGCCGCCAATTCCGAGGATTCTCACATGCCGTCTTGGAACGATCCCTACGGCGCAGGTTTCCTAGGGGCGGAACCGGCGGGTACGGGGCAGGAAGGAACGAACTATGGCATGTCGAACTACAACATGCCCACTTTTTACATTCGTCCCGGAATGACCCGCGAGCAAATCGTGACACGACAAGCGGAAATCGAGATGCTTAAACGCATTGAAGGCGAAGAACAACTTCGTAAGCTTCGCATGGCCATCGAAGCCCGACAAAATGTTCAACGCGGTTTGCAAAATCTTCAAGGGCTTTTTGGCGAATCCAGCTCCTATCTTCCTCAGAAACTCACCCGCGCAGACGTTACCCAGTCTAGAGCACCCAAGCCCAAGATTGAGCCGTCGCCGGAACGCAGGCCCGGCGGTTCTGCGGCCGCCGTCTCCATGCCTAACAATCCTCGCAAATTGCATGAACCGACGACGTTGGCAAAACTCGCCGACATTCAGGACGCCGAGCAAATCCAACGAGACCGCGAAGCATTACAAAAACGCGAGGATGCCCGACAGCACTGGCTGGAACAACGAAACGAGGCCGAACGCGGCGCGAACCTGTTTACCATTGCGCCCTATCTGGCGTTGACACCGCAGCGACTGCGGGCCGGGTGGTGTCACCTTTTCGACGGCCAAACCATGTTCGGTTGGCAAACGCCGCGATCCGGTTCTTACAGCGGCGGTCGCTTTTTTGTGCAGGACGGCGAACTGCGGAGCACTCCCCGGCGTCCCTGTTTGCTTCTGACCTCGAGCCAGTTCGGTGATGCAACGCTCTTCTTTGAATATCAGGCCGATCAAAATGCCGAAGCGTATTTTCTGCTGCGAACGTCACCCGACCCAAACGATCCGCAGTCCGCCTGTTATATGATTGTCTTGAACGCCGGCGAGCTTGCGTTTCCCGTTGGCTCCGTTCTCTGGCGTCAGGGCCTTCACGCGGCCAACAGTCTGGGCGAGTCCAAGGACACATCAGCCCGAAAACAAAATGCGCCGGGCAGTCCGAATTGGACCCGAATTCAGATACAATTTCATGGTACGCAACTTCAAGTAACCGTCAACCAAGAGAAGCCGATCACGTTGCATGACCCGACGCCGCTGGGTTACGGTTACATGGGCCTGCTCGTGCAGCGAGGCGACGTGCGTTTTCGCAATATGTTTTGGCGGCCCGGCCCTGCGGAAGCGTTGTCCGATCCGGTTGCCCCCGGCTCGTTTTGGGCAAGCAACAGTGCCGACTTGAACGTGAAACCGACGATTCAGGGAACCATGCAACTGACCGGCGGCCCCGGTTTTATCGAAAGTCGCCGGTCTTACGGCAATTTTGTGCTCCAATTTGAGTATAATATCGCGTTCACGTCTGCACGCAGCAGCCTGTTTTTCCGTTCCGTGCCGGGCCGAGTGCCAAGCGGTTACGAAATTTCGCTGCAAAATTTTCCGACTCGTGCCGACCGCGATCAAACCGTGGGCGTGGACGCCGGCTCGTTCCGCTCCCTCCGCAATGGCCGCTATGTTCGACCGCCCGATCAGGCGTGGAACCATGTCACCTTACTGGCGGTGGATCGCCGATTTCAAACTTGGATCAACGGCATTCCCGTCGCGGAAATGAACGACGTGCGACCGCCTTCTGCAAATCCCGATGCAGGCCCCTTTCTCGCGCCGGGCACGCTCCGCTTTTTGGCTCCGACGGCGGAAACGAACATTGATTTTCGCAACATTCGCATTGCCCCGATTTCACCCCGCTTCCAAACGAAACAAAATATCCATTGATGAATGCCTGCAATCACAGATTGCGGCTCGTGAGAGGGTTTTTTCAAAGTTCACTGATGGCAACACACGACACCGCTTTTTCGTCACCTTTTGAAACGTACTCCTCGACCGAGCGTCTCGACGCTTCGACGCACGCAGACCGCATGGCCCGCACCGGCAGCGTGTCACGGGAATCCGCCGTGCTGGTCGGCGTGTATTTGCACGAACACTGTCTGGACGGCCAAGGGCTGGGCATGGAGCCGCTGGACGAACTTTCCGGCTTGGCCGAGGCTGCCGGGGTGCGTGAAACAGGCCGACTGGTGCAACGCCGCCGCAAGCCCGAAGTCGCCACCTACATCGGAAGCGGCAAACTGGAGGAACTCCGAGAGCGGGTCGCGGCCACCGAGGCGAATCTGGTCATTTTCGACAACGATCTCGCGCCCAGTCAGACGAAAAATCTGGAAGAAACGCTGAAAGTCAAAGTCCTTGACCGCACGGAACTCATTTTGGACATTTTCGCCAGCCGAGCCAAATCCATCGAAGCCCGCTTGGCGGTTGAACTTGCTCAACTCGAATACTCGCTACCGCGTCTGAAACGGATGTGGACGCATCTGGAGCGGCAGGGCGTGGGCGGCGTGGGCCTGCGTGGGCCGGGCGAAAAGCAGTTGGAAGTAGACCGGCGTTTGGCCCAGAAACGAATCAACGACTTGAAATCAGAGCTGAAAACGATTCACCGCCGCCGTCAGCAGGAAGTGTCGGCCCGAAAAACGTCGCGCACCGTTTCGCTCGTCGGTTACACCAACGCCGGAAAAAGCACGCTGCTGAACCGCCTGACCGATTCCGACGTTTATGTCAAAGACCAGCTTTTTGCCACGTTGGACACGCGAACTCGACGTTGGCATCTGCCCGGCTGGGGGCCGGTGCTGCTGAGCGACACGGTCGGTTTTATCCGCGATCTGCCGCACCATCTTGTCGCCAGTTTCCGTGCGACCTTGGAGGAGGCGAATCAGGCGGATTTGCTGCTGCACGTTGCTGATGCGACGAGTCCCGATGTTCACCGGCAAATCGAGGCGGCCTTCGGCGTGCTGACCGATCTCGGCATTCGTGAAAAAGACACGCTGCTGGTTTTGAACAAGATTGATGGCCTGGAATCCTCCGAGAAGCTGCCATTGCTGCTGGACCGCTATCCCAATGCCGTGCCGGTCAGCGCGAAAAGCGGTCAGGGCCTCGAACGTCTCGCGGCGGCGGTCAGTGATGCGCTGAGCAAGGAATTTTACGATCTGACCGTCGAAATGCCGGTCTCTCATGGCCATGTGGCTGCCTTGCTCGCACGAGACGGCGAAATCTTGTCAAAGCAATACGGCGAAGAAACCGTGGCGATTCATTGCCGCCTGCCACGCCACACGCTGGGAAAACTGCGACGAGAACACGATGTCGTGATCCACGGCTTGCCGGAGGAAACGGAAAACGCGAGCGATTGGAACCGATAAGGAACTTTGGGTCATGTCAGCTTCCCGATATTGCCGATCAGATGAATTATGAGGATTGTTTTGAAAATGTATTTTGCAATCAAAGTTCGGCTTTGCCACTGGATTGATGCGACGGCAGAGGCAGTCATGGCTAATTTGACTCGACGATCCCCACGCTCTGGCGTGTCATCCGGCGAATTTGTGGCCACCGACGTTGCTTCTGTCGATTTTGATCCGGTGCAGGAGATGCGTCAACTACGGCAGAGCTTTGCAAATCGGGTGGAGCAAATACAGGGGCAGCCGTCAAATTCGCAAACAGGAAAAGCCGGTGCTCCGATTTTGCTGGTCGAAAAAGCCGTGGCCCCCCGGCACTCCGAGTTGATCGGACTCAGCATAGCTCAACCTGAGAAGCCAGAGGGAGCGCGGAACTTGGTGTTTTGCGAGCGACTTGACCGCATGAAGGAAACTCTGGCACGGTTGCCCATTTCAAGTCACGAAACTCTTCGCGGTTCCCTGTATGGTTCCGTGAGCTTTCAGGACCGGTCCGTGAAGGACTTGGTCGTTCACGCGTCGGCGGCGGAAGCGGCCATGCCTGCTTTTTTGAAAACGCTGGACGGGAATGTGGAAACGCAGGGTACAAAAGGACAGAGCTCGAAAGAGCAGGGAGACGCAACGCATCCTCGGAATCAAGCGGCGTGGACATTCGATGTCCTTGATTGGGCGCACGTTTGCATGACGTTGCTCGGCTTTCTCGGAATCGTTGGCGGATTTGTGTTGTGTGCCCACCACCGACATTTCGTTTCTCAGCCGGGTTTCATTCTGATTATCGCCGGTGCTGTCGTAATTTCGCTGGGCTTTTCCAGTCGCTTGTTTACCGCCTTGGGGGGCTGCGTGAACTCGGTTTGGGGCGGTGGCGGTGCTCGTGATGCTGGTATTCAAAATTGAGCGTTGCGTGGGACAATCGCTTGCTCTGAAAACTACGCTGGCCTGAATTGCGTATCTTGACGCCCTCCTAGTCCGGGTGTATGCTATGGCTCTTGGATATGAAGAGGGTTGATTCCTCTGGACAGGGGGAGGTTGCGCCGCAATGTCATGCGGGTCGTTTTCATATCTCACAAAATAACGAGTTCCCTTGGGGAAAATATAATGGAGCCTTCGTTTTTGGAAACACTCGGAAGTCGAAGCTCGATAGGTAACAGATGAATCCCAGCGAAGTATTAAGAATCGTCGATGAAATCCGCCTCACCAAGCACATCGACAAAGAGATTGTGTTCCTGAACGTGGAGGCGGCCATCGCTACGGCCGCCCGGAAGCAGTTCGGGGAAGACGTCGTCGTCGAGGTTCATATTGACCGGCAGACGGGCGTGGTCACCGGCACACGCGATGGCGAGGAGATTTCGCCCGAAGAAATGAGCGAACGCATTGGTGCCCAAAGTGCCAAGCAGTTCATGATCCAGAAGAACCGTGAGGCCGAACGCGATGCCCTGTATGAGGAAAGCCGAACGCAGATCGACCAGATGGTATCGGGCGTGGTGCAGCGTTCAGAGGGCGGAAGAAATCGAGGACGGGACGAGTCTTTTCGAGAAAACGGTGCTGTCACCGTAGCCATTCAGGGCGGCGTCGACGCCGTCTTGCCCCGCGGCGAAAAAATTCCCGGCGAATCGTTTCACGCCAATGATCGGCTCAAAGCCCTCATTGTCGATGTCAAAAAAAGTGGCAGCCGCGTTAAGGTGATTCTCAGCCGGACTCGTGCCCAATTTGTTCAGAAACTTTTTGAGCAGGAAATCCCGGAAATCCTTGACGGCGTCATCGAAGTGATGGGAATTGCGAGGGAACCCGGCTATCGAACGAAAATCGCCGTTTACAGCAGCGACACCCGCGTCGATTGCGTCGGTTCCTGCATTGGAATGCGGGGCAGCCGAATCAAAAACATCACCGAAGAGCTGCATAATGAACGTGTCGATGTCGTGCCGTGGAGCAGCGACATGCAGGAATTCATCAGCAATGCCCTCAAACCCGCCGTCGTGGAGGAAGTGATTTTCTGTCCCATGCTAGGCCGGGCTGTGGTGTTGGTTCAACCGGATCAACGCTCCTTGGCCATCGGGCGAAAAGGTCAAAATGTTCGGCTTGCCAGCAAACTTTGCGGTTGGGACATTGAAATCATGCTCCGCGAAGAACTGGAAGATAGCCTCGTGAAAGCCATCGAGGGATTTTTGTTGATCGAGGGTATCGGTTCGGAATTGCCGGATCGGCTTGTCGGCGAGGGTTTTTTGAGTTTCGACGACTTGTCCATTATCGAGCCGAACGACTTGGCTCAGATGGGAGAAATCTCTCTGGAGGAGGCCCAGGCGATCATTGATCAGGCGGAACAATTCGCGGAGCGCGAAGAAGAATTTAAGAAACAGAATAAGGCAGAGCGAAGGAACGACACGGAAGAGGATGATGCCGAATGAGAAGCCGTTAAAAAGCGATGTGTTTGTTTCATTAGGATAGTCAACATTTGCAGTTCAAGGATGCCGTTTTATGTAACACAATCACACTAATTCAGACCTTAGAGACCTTCAGATAAGAGTGTGCTGTCGCTCCTTTTCGGACGCGGCACGCAGGGCAGGGGAGTTGGACTCCTTCATCCAATGTTGAAGATCGATATACGGTTAGGGGAGAGAGTCGAGACTTGTCCATCCGAATTTACGCCTTAGCGCAGCAACTCAAGGTTGAAACAAAAAAACTGGTCGATATCCTGAAGCAACTCGGGATCGAAGGGAAGGGGTCTGCGCTGGCCAGCCTAACCGAAGAAGAGGTCGAGCAAGTCAAGTCGGTCTTCAAAAAGACGTCTAAACAGACCAAACAGGGACTTGCCTCCCCGGAGTCGCCTTTTTCGAGGCCCGCCGCGTCCTCTGCGGAGAAACGAGTGCCCGTCTTGGGGATGTCCCGCTCTAAAAAAGAGGGCAAGGCTCCCGCCGACGAAACAGCACATCTTGAGCAGGCTTCCGTGCAGCCCTTGGAATCCGAGCCGCACGACAATTTTCTGGATGGTGCAGCGGCCGCGCAAACACCGGAGAGTGTGTTTGATTCCGGGGCCACGCCGAGCGACGAATCGGCAACGCCTGCACCGCCGGAAACCACGACGGAATCTCCTTCTGACCCCAAAAAGCCGACGCTGCCGCCGCCTCTTGGTCGGATTGATTTGACGTCGTTTTCCAATGCCAAGTCCGCCGGTACCAAGAAGGCCAGCCCGCTTGACGCCTTTCGGAAGCGCTCCGACTCGAAGGATTCCCCGCAGCGGCCATCGCCGGACATTCCAGCAACGCCGCCGTCCGCTCCAAATATTCCGCTGACGACGGGGCTTTCCGAACCCGGTCACGCCGCCGCCATTCGACGCGAAGATTACCGCGGCCCGATGCGAGTGATCTCGGACAAAATTCCCGTCTTGGATGCCCGACGTCAGAAAAACGATTCCGAAAAATCTGGCGGTGTTCCCAGTAACGGTACGGGAAAACCGGCTGGCCCCAGCATTCGTTTGGCCCCCGTTCCCAAGTCGCCGACCACGAGAATCGCGAAAACCAAAGAGCCTGCTCCGCAAAAGCCGGACATGAAGCTCCCACCAGAGCTGATTCGGGACGCGGCTGCCGGTGGCTCCATCAAGCCGCTGGAAGAGCATATCCGCAAGCACGACGAAAAGCAGCGTCTCAAGGAAGAGGAACGCAAAAATCGCGAAAAGGGCCGAGGCCGGACGACTGCCGTGGCAGGAACTGGGGCGTTGGTGGATCGATCTGGCCGCAAACGCGGTGTCACCGACACGCCTTCGCCCTTGGACGATTTGAAGAAAAAGCGTCGCGGCAGTGCTGCACGGCGGAATCGGAATGAATTTGAAGAAGGCGATATGTCCATGATTCCGCG
>QMCE01001610.1_pt1 | contig 12403 bp, 7 predicted proteins | sample 1821851 | NCBI WGS metagenome assembly QMCE01 (sample SAMN09453174, study PRJNA476694) | Termite gut metagenome, whole genome shotgun sequencing project. | isolation source: worker | host: Odontotermes sp. | place: South Africa:Pretoria | collected 2016-01-28 | reverse complement strand
TGTTCGAGTTCGGCTTCGATGAGCGCCTTGTGCGACACCACAACGTTGCGGTACTCCTGGTTGATCTTGACGACTTTGAATTCCATCGTCTTGTCGACGTAGATGTCGTAGTCGCGGATCGGTTTGACGTCGATCTGCGAGCCGGGCAGGAACGCCTCGATGCCGAACACGTCGACTATCATACCGCCCTTGGTGCGGCACTTGACGTAGCCCTTGATGATCTCGTCGTTCTCCATCGCCGAGTTGACGCGATCCCAGCTCTTGAGCTGGCGCGCTTTCTTGTGCGAGAGGATGAGCTGGCCCTTTTTGTTCTCGGCATTCTCGACGAACACCTCGACCTTTTCGCCCACGGCGAGTTCGGGGTTGTAGCGGAATTCGGTGATGGGGATCACGCCTTCGCTCTTGTAGCCGATGTTGACGACCACTTCGCGTTTGTTGAGACCGATGACGGTGCCTTCGACAACCTCGCCTTCGACGACGTTGGACAGGGTTTGGTCATACTCTTTGGTGATCTCCTCTTTGGGTTTGTTGTAGATAGCGGAATCGCTTTCGAAAGCCGCCCAGTCGAAATTTTCGTTGCTCGCGGCCTGTTTTGTTGTTTCGGACATTGTGTTGCTTTGTTGCGATACAATCGCTCGTTAAAAAGTTAGACAATAAAGTTTTTCCCGCACACGCGGGGGCCGCAAAGATAATGATTTTTTATTTAATAACAATACGCGGCGAGTTGTCGGGCTGCAAAGGGCTGCGGGCGGTGATGTGGTCGTGCAGGATAGCGGTCACCTGGCGGCCCGTTTCGACGGCATTCCCGGAGCGGTCGAAAATGTAGTTTTTGTAGAGATAGTCGGGCATCGCCACAAGATACGACGCGCGCTCGGGACGGTCGAACTGAACTTCCGCGGCCTCGCCCGTCTCGTCGGTGACGATGGTGTAGGCCACTCCCGACGGCAGGATGTCCGGGCGGTGCGACTCGTTGGGATTGGTGTCGTTGAACTTGTTGATCACCATCCCCTTGATCTGCCCGGGCGTCATGCGCAGCGTGTACACCTCGCTCATGAAAGGCTCGATGCGGTAGAGGTCGGCGGTGCTGATGGCGCCGTGGAGTGTGTCGATGCGGATGCCGCCGGCGTGGTAGAGTGCAATGTCGGCTCCGATGGCGGTGCGAATGGCGTCCACCACGAGATTTTCGACCCCGCTTTCGTCGAGCGGAGAGGCGGCGGCGCCGATCGGAGCCAACAACGCCGGATCGGAGTTGTAGTCCCGCACCATCTTTTCGAAACGCGGATCCGGGGCGATCGTGTCGAGCAGCACCAGACGGTTTTCGATCGTCGTACGGCGGCCGCGCTTCACGACTGTGGTGATGCCGGCATAGCGGAGTTTGCTGCCCGCCTGCGTTACGAGTGTTTTACCCACCACGACAGGTTCGTCGACAACCGTGTGGGAGTGGCCGCCGATGATCAGGTCAAAATGCGGCACACGTCGCGCCAACATTGTGTCGACCTGAAAACCAAGATGGGTCAGCCCGACGAAAACATCGGCGCTGTCGACCAGCGAAGCGTACCTGTCGGCGGTGTGGTAAACGTCGGGAAAAGTGAGTCCCTCGAAATGTTCGGCCTTGCCCTCGGGACGACCCCAGCGTGTGAAGTTGGTCACGAGTCCCAGAAACGCAAACCTGATGCCGCCCGCCTCGACGATGGCGTATGGAGCTACGGGGCCGAGCGGGGCGTCGGCGCTCTCTATGTTGGCGCAAACCATCTCGAAATCCATATCGTCCACCCGCTCGCGCAAAAGGGGCTGCCCCCAGTCGAACTCGTGGTTGCCGAAAGTCGTGAGGTCGTATCGAAGCTCGTTCTGAAGCTCGACTATCGGCGAGAGCGGACGCTGGGCCAGATCGACGAACGGATTGCCCGTCCATCGGTCGCCCGCGTCGATGAGCAGCACCTCGCCGTCGTCCGAAGTACGCAAACCCTCGACAAGTGTCGCCAGACGCGGAAAGTTCTCTATCGAAGAGTGTATGTCGTTGGTCGACACGATCACCACGCGGCGCTCGCCGACACAGCCCGAAAACAAGGACGCAAGCAAAATCACCGACGCCGCCACAAAAATTCGTTTCATAGCACCAAATTTTAATATCTTTGCAAAGTTAAAAAAAATCGCGGGATGAAGAGTAAAAAAGTGAGGGTCATTTGTGAGAATGCGGGGACGGAACTTCAGGTCGAGATGGGCACGTCGCTGTTGGAGATGGCGGCAACACTCGGCGGCGGCACCCCCAACCGTTGGCTCGCGGCCTATGTCAACAACAAGATCAAGGAGCTTTCGTACGTCGTCTACGAGCCGGCTTCGGTGCGGTTCATAGATATCACCCACTTCGAGGGGCACAGGGTGTATGAGCGAACCCTGTTCTTTGTGCTCAACAAGGCGGTGCACGATCTGTGGCCCGGGCGGAAATTCTACGTCAAACACTCCGTCTCGCGGGGATTCTACTCCGAGATTTCGGACTGCGAGACTGTCACACCCGAAATGATCGAACAGATCAAGGCGCGCGTGGGCGAACTGACCGCCGCCAACCTGCCCATCGAACGCGACAAAGTGCTCTACGACGAGGCACGCGAAAGTTACGCGCGGCTGGGCTACGACGACAAGATAGCACTACTCGAAACACGCCCCCGTTTGTATGTCTCGCTCTACACGCTGGGCGACACGGTGGGCTATTTCTACGGCGCGCTCGCCCCTTCGACCGGATATCTGGAAAAATATGAGTTGCGGCCCTACTATCGCGGGATGCACATCGCCGTTCCGAAACGCACCGACCCGATGACGCTCAACAAAATGGTGCCCCAGCAGAAAATGTTCGACGTCTTTGCCGAGTACAACGCCTGGGTGTCGATCATGGGGGTTTCGAACATAGGACAGCTCAACACTCATGTGCGCGGCGGCGAGGCGAGCGATTTTATCAAAGTGGCCGAAAGTTTCCACGAGAAAAAACTCGCCACCATAGCAGATACGATCTACGAAGCCAACCTGCTGCGCGGAACACGTGTCGTGCTGATGTCGGGCCCCTCGTCGAGCGGAAAGACCACCACCGCCAAACGTCTGGGGATTCAGCTTCGGGTGCTGGGGTTGACTCCGGTGCTCATATCGTTGGACGACTACTTCGTCGAGCGCGAAAAGACGCCGCGCGATCCCGCAACCGGTGATTACGACTACGAGGCGTTCGACGCTATCGACCATGACACTTTCAACGACCATCTGCGTCGTCTGGTCGCGGGCGAAAGCGTCGCCGTGCCGAGGTACGATTTCATCACGGGCCAAAGGCAGTGGCACGAACAACCGCTGAGTCTGGGCGAGCGGTCGGTGCTGCTGGTCGAAGGGATCCACGCGCTGAACCCGGCCCTGACCTCGGCGCTGGATGAGGATATGAAGTTCAGCATCTATTTGTCGGCCCTGACTTCGATCGCGATGGACAACCTGTCGCGAATTCCGACGACTGACAACCGCCTGATCCGGCGCATGGTGCGCGACAGTGTGACCCGCGGGGCCGACGCTTCGGCGACGCTGAAACGCTGGCAAAGTGTACGCCGCGGCGAAGAAAAGTGGATTTTCCCATATCAGGAGCGGGCCGACGTGATGTTCAACTCGTCGCTTTTTTACGAGTTGCCGGTTTTGAAGAGCTATGTCGTGCCGCTGCTGCGGAGTGTGCCCAACAACATTTCGGAGTATGGCGAGGCGCAACGATTGCTGAAATTGTTGGACTTTTTCGTGTCGATCCCGCCCGACGAAATCCCGCCGACCTCGATACTGAGAGAATTTATAGGAGGAAGCAGCTTTAAATATTGAAATTATATGCAAGATAGATTTTACAACCGCCACGTCGGAGTGACCGACCCGGCGGAGTTGGCCGAAATGATGACGGTGATCGGCGTGGAGGGCGTCGAGGAGCTTGTTTCACAGGTGATACCGGCTAATATTCGTTTGAAAAAACGCCTTGCGCTGCCCGAAGAAGGGATGTCCGAGAGCGAATTTGCGGCCCATATAGGGGAGCTGGCTGCGCGAAATCGGCAGGTGCGGTCGTTCATCGGGATGGGTTGGTATCCGTGCGAGATGCCGGCGGTGATCATGCGCAATGTGTTCGAAAACCCTGCATGGTACACCTCGTACACGCCCTATCAGGCAGAAATTTCGCAAGGACGGCTTGAGGCTTTGCTGAATTTCCAGACGGCTGTTGTTTCGATGACGGGTCTGGAGATCGCAAACTGCTCGCTTTTGGACGAAGGTACTGCCGCCGCCGAAGCCATGCTGATGATGTTGGCGTTGCGTTCGCGCGAGGCGGTCGCGGCGGGGCGGAATGTGTTGGTGGTCGACGAAAATATCTTTCCTCAGACGTTGGATGTGCTCTTGACTCGCGCCGAACCTTTTGGAATCGAGATAGTTGCAGACGATTTTGCTGCGTATGAATTTTCCGGTCGCGAGTTCGGAGCGGTGGTGCAATACCCGGCTGCGAACGGCGATGTGAGGGATTACGCGGACTTTACCGTGCGGGCTCACGAGGCCGGAGCGTTGGTTACGGCTGTGGCCGATATCGTGGCGTTGGCTTTTCTGAAGTCTCCGGGAGAGTGGGGCGCCGACATTGCAGTCGGATCGACACAGAGGTGGGGTATTTCGATGGGATTCGGTGGCCCGAGTGCGGCCTATTTCGCCACGCGCGACGCCTACAAACGCTCTATGCCCGGACGTATCATCGGCGTTTCGATCGACCGGCTGGGCAACAAGGCGCTGCGCATGTCGTTGCAGACGCGCGAACAGCATATCAAGCGCGAGCGAGCCACGTCGAATATTTGCACGGCGTCGGCGTTAACAGCTTCGATGGCAGGATTTTACGCCGTCTGGCAGGGGGCCGACGGATTGCGCCGCGTGGCCGGACACATATATGATCACACGTGCGCGGTGGCGGATGCGCTGCGTGCGATGGGCTACGAATTGACGAGCGAAAACTTCTTCGACACGCTGGAGGTTGAGGCTGAAATTTCAGTGATTCGACAAGAGGCGGCCGAACAGGGGATCAACTTTTTTTACACTCCGGGCGGGCGTGTGCGGATGAGTTTCGACGAACTCACGACGCCGGACGAGGTGCTGCGCGTGGTGTCGATCTTTGCCGCCGCGATGGGTGTCAAGGCGCCGAAAAGCGTTGTCGTGAAAGTCGGCCGCGAGTTTCCCGTGGCGGCATTGCGACGCACGAGCGAAATTCTCACCGAGAGCGTCTTTCGGAAATATCGCAGCGAGAGCGAACTCATGCGTTACATCAAACGCCTGGAATTGAGGGATTTGTCGCTCGCGAACGGAATGATCTCGCTGGGATCATGCACGATGAAACTCAATTCAGCGGCCTCGATGATGCCTCTTTCGCTCGCCGGTTTCGGGAACATTCACCCGTTTGCGCCGGCCGATCAGGCGGAAGGATATTTGGCGATGATCGCGGAATTGGAGCGCGATCTGGCTACGATCACCGGTTTTGCGGCCTGTTCGTTGCAGCCCAATTCGGGCGCGGCTGGCGAGTACGCGGGACTGATGGTGATCCGCGCGTATCATCAAAGCCGCGGACAGGGATACAGAAATATTATCTTGATTCCTGCCTCGGCGCACGGCACGAATCCGGCGAGCGCGGCGATGGCCGGCATGAAGATCGTTCCCGTGGCGACCGATGCCCGTGGCAATATCGACGTCGAGGATCTGAAGGCGCGCGCAACTGAACACAGCGCCGAACTTGCGGGCCTTATGGTGACCTATCCATCGACCCACGGCGTGTTCGAGAGCCGCATAAGGGAGATCGTCGATGCGGTGCATGATGCAGGAGGACAGGTGTATATGGACGGCGCGAATATGAACGCACAGGTGGGGTTGACAAACCCTGGCTTCATCGGCGCCGACGTGTGTCATCTGAATCTTCACAAAACTTTCGGTATGCCCCACGGTGGCGGCGGCCCCGGTGTCGGCCCCGTCTGTTGCGCGGCGCATCTGGCTCCGTTCCTGCCGTCGCATCCTGTCGTGGCGACCGGCGGAGGGGACGGGATCACGGCGGTGGCTTCGGCGCCTTACGGAAGTGCGCTGCTGCTGCCCATCACCTATGCGTATATCAAAATGCTGGGAGAGAAAGGTTTACGTCGCTCGACCGAGATGGCGATCGTGAACGCGAATTACATGGCCTGCGCAATATCGGGCGAGTTCCGCACGTTCTACTCGGGAGAAAACGGTCGCGTGGGCCACGAAATGATCCTCGATTTGCAAAACTTCAAACGCGATTACGGCGTCGAGGTGGCGGACGTGGCGCGGCGGCTGATGGATTACGGATTCCACGCGCCGACCCTCTCGTTTCCGGTGCACGACACGTTCATGGTCGAGCCGACCGAGAGCGAAGGCAAGGCCGAAATGGACAGGTTCGTGGCGGCGATGATTGCCATCAAACGCGAGTGCGAGGCTGCCGCCGTCTCCGGAACCACCGACAATCCGGTTTCGAACGCGCCGCACACCGCCGCCGAGATCGCGGGTGTGACCGGAGAGTGGACGCATCCATACTCGCGCGCCGAGGCCGCTTTTCCCGCCGAGTGGGTGCGCGCGACGAAATTTTTTCCGGTCGTTTCGAAGATCGACGCGGGTTACGGCGACCGCAATCTGGTCTGTACCTGCGGCTGTTTAGATTTAATTACAAACACTTAAACTATAATTGAAAAGGATGAAAATTGCAGAAAACACATTTGTTGCGCTCGACTATAAACTCGAAGTAGACGGGCAAATCGCCGATCAGTCGCAGCCCGGCCAGCCGCTCAAATTTGCCTACGGAATGGGGATGTTGCTCCCGAAATTCGAGGAGGCCATCGCGGGTCTGGAACCAGGCGCCGATTTCGCGTTCACACTCAGCGCGACCGACGGATACGGCGAGGTGATAAAAGAAGCAGTCGTGGAACTGCCCAAAAATGTCTTCGAGGTGAACGGCGCCGTCGAACCCGGCCTGCTCGAAGTGGGCAACATGATCCCTATGGCCGACCAGCAGGGCAATCGTCTGATGGGACGAGTTGTGGCTGTCACAGAGGTCGTTACGATGGACTTCAACCACCCGATGGCGGGCAAAACGCTCAACTTCAGCGGCCGGATAGTCGAGGTGCGCGAACTCACTCCCGAGGATCTGCAAGGTTTCGCGGGCGGCTACGGCGGCGGTGCGAGTGAAGGAGGTTGTTCGTGCGGCTGCCAGGATGGTGCCGACTGCTCTTGCGAAGACTGCCCGTCGGACGGCGCCGGTGACAAAAAAGGCGGTTGCGATTGCGGCTGTTGACACCGGGCATCGCGAGCGGAGCGGACGATTTCGCTCGAAACAAAAGGCAACCCTGCAAGGTTGCCTTTTGTTTTGCCCCCTCGGCGCTTGTAAATTTAACAAAAGAAGCTACCTTTGTCGAGATTTACACAAAAACGCCATAATAATGCCATAATGGTAATGAACCCTAAACATCTATATCTGAGAGTCCGCGGTGATCTGCACTCGTGGAAGTGGTGGTCGTCGTGGCTGGTGATCGTGCTCGGCTGCATGATCCTGTCGTTGGGATTCATACTGTTCATGTATCCCTACAAAATAACGCCGGGCGGTATCTGGGGCATGAGCACCATCCTGCACGAGATTTTTCCGACCATTCCGCAGGGGTGGTTCGGCTACATGATGGACATCCCGTTGTTGTTGGTCGGTTTTGCGGTTTTCGGGCCGGTTTTCGGCACCAAGACGGTTTTCGCCTCGCTCATCACGCCGCTCATGATGCTGTTGTTGCCTTACGCCGTCTATCCGGACATCGCTACCCAGACCGCCGAGACACTGCTGTGGGGGCGGTTGAACCTTGCGGACGATCTGATCCTCGCTTCGATATTCGGCGGGATATTCATAGGTGCGGGAGTGGGGTTGGTTGTGCGGGCGCAGGCCACGACCGGCGGAACGGACATCATTGCCATGTTGCTGCAAAAATATGTCCACATCAAGTTCTCGAACGGGCTGCTGATCGCCGACGCTTTCGTGGTCGCGTGTTCGCTGGTGGTGCTGGTGGGGATCAATGGCGAAAGTCCGACGCTGCCGCTGTACTCGCTGCTGACGATCTACGTCTCGGTGCAGATAATAGATCTTGTGGTCGAGGGGCGGTCTTACGACAAGATGCTGCTCATCATCACCGAGCGCCAGGACGAGGTGCGGACGTTCATTTTGAACGACCTTGAGCGCGGCGGCACACTGATCCGTTCGACGGGCATGTACACGGGGCGCGAGCGTGATATGATATTTCTGGTCGTGAGCCGTCGCGAGATCGTGCCGGTCAAACAGCGCCTGCGCGACATCGACCCCGCGATGTTCGTTGTGGTGGTCGATGCAAACGAGACGCTCGGCGAGGGGTTCAGGCCGTTCTCGGAGATGAAGAATTCCTGATCGGGGGGCAGGGCCGGTCAAAAAAAAAGTCGCACGGTTCAGTGCGACTTTTTTCTTTGCGAAATATCCGGTCAGATCGGTGTTGTAACGATCGCCGTGGCGAACGAAACGGCGGGAAGTTCGAAGTGCAGCGTCCCGTCGTCGTCATGCGTCACATCGGTCACCCGTTGCATATCCTGTCCGGCGGAGGTGATGTAAATCTCCACTCGGCCCGACTCCGACGAAGGCAAACCCCTGATCACGGCCCGACGTGCGGCACCGTTGTTGACCATGTGAACAGCCCACTCTCCGCGCGCGATGTTGCCGAAAGCGGCGCAGTTGACCTGCTCTTTGGAACATTCGACCGGCAGGGCGAACGATCCCGCGGGCGTCGAAGCCAACTGCCGCAGGTTCCAGAATCGCTGCGTGGTGCGCAGGGCGCCGTCGGTTCCGAAGATGCCGTCGCCCACGAGCAGCGAGTAGTCCGCCGTGAGCTGCCATTGCAGGATCGAGAGCGGCTGTGCCAGAGCGCATATCCTCACGTAGAGATTGATCTCGTAGAGGGCGAATGTCTGTTCGGTGAAGATCTGCGGATAGCGCCAAGCGGCGGCATCGGTGCTTCCTTCCCCGACTATGAGCGGCACATTGAGTTCGCGCGCGGCTCCGCCCCAGCGTCTCAACGTTTCGTCGTCGCACCCGCGCCACGAGTGGAACGACACGGCGCCGATGTAGGGCCTACACTGCGGGTCGCGCATCGCCGGAACGATGAAATCGAAAGTCGTTGCGTCTGAGTTGTCGCCCAACAGCAGTTTCGTGACCAATCCCCGCGAGGCAAGGTGTGCACCCATCTCGCGGATGAACACGGCGTGCTCCTCGGGGGTGTGCAGCACGTCGATCCCGAGATCAGACTCGTTGAACGAATAGTAATCGGCCTCGACCCCGAAAGCCTCCTTCATGTAGACCAGATAGTCGGCCAACGAACGGTATATCGCCTCGTTTTTTGCAGCATCGAGCCTGTACGCCCTCACTCCGCCGCGCGATGTGTAGCTTGCCGGATCGCCGTCGATGGCCCACATGGGCGGAAACCATGCGCTGACGATCACCGGCATGCCCATCGCTTTGAGCCGCTGCCCCATCCGCATCGCCGCCGTCACCCGCGGGTCGATCCGTCCGGCGCGCGCTTCGGCCATAGGATCGCTGTTTTCGTCGGGGTGCCATGTGCGCCACGGCATCTCGACCCGTCCCCACGCGACGCGCAGATTTTCGAGACAGTAATCTATCACCTTCGGATCGTGCAGCGGGTTCTGCAACCGGAAGTTGCCGCCAAGTCCGTCGAACCGTCTTCCCGGACGCGAGGCGTCTACCAACACTTCTACCGGTGCCGAATCCACATCGCCCGACACCTGCATTGTGAGGTTCAGGCGGTGGGAGCGTCCTTTCGACATCGACCCCGCCGGAGAGAGCGCCACCCACAGTGTAGCCGCGCCCGAGGAAGGATCACGGCTTACAAAAGCGTTCACCGTCGAGCCGAATTCCAAACTCAACGTGCGCCCCCGTCCCTCGATCACAACGCTCCGACTCCGATGGCGCGGATAGTCGGGCAGGGGAGCCACGGCGATCTCGGCGACAGACACCGGGCCGCGGTCGAAAGTCACCGTTCCGGCACCGTAGCGAGACTCCGGCAGCTCGACACAAAACCATGCCCCGCCGGTGCGAGTCCTCTCCGATGCCACAGCCTCCAGCGATATTTCGATCAGCCCTTCGCTCCGGTCGGTCACCCTTTGCGTGAAGTCGACCGCTCCGAGTTGCGTGACGACGGTCTGCTCCACACCTTCACGCGTGTATCGTGGCCGAGGTTGCCGTTCCTTTCCGGTAGCCTGAATCTCCGTCCAGCCGGTGTCGGCCAGGCGCAGACTCGTTTCGAACTCCATCAACTCGCCCTGAACTCTGATGCCGGTGATGTTTCCCCACGCCATCACTTCGGATTGCGCGGAAATGACAGACGGCCACCCCGACAAGAGAGTCAGGGCGGCCATCGTCAGCAATATTCTTGCCTTCATGTTATGTGTTTACTTGTTGCTCTCGAACACGCGGAAAGAGTGCGGAGCAAGGGTTACTTCGAACGAGTTGGTCGGCCCGTCGGGGTTCATGCGACGGAATCCGGCACCGGGGCCTTCCGGCAGTTTCTCGATGCGCGTGCCGTTTGCCATGTCGGTGATCGAGTCGATGCTCTGCTTGGTGACCACCTTGATGGTGACGGGTTCGTCGAGGAAACTTTCGACGATGAACGTTCCGTTGTCATAGGGGAAGAGGCTCACTTTCGACGGTCCTTCGATGCGAAGGTCCAGGTCGCGGCTCAAAGCCTGACGGAAAGCGTTCAACACACCGGCGGGCAGGTCGTACAGATTGCCGAAATCTTCGGGAATAGTCATCACGTAGAGGTTGCCTTTCGAATAGGGCGCGCGCAACAGCATCGGGAATCCGTTTACACCCTTTGTCAGCGGACGTCCGGCGCTGATGACTTCCCACGCATCGTTGGTTTGGTACATCACCAGCGGCACGAGGATATCCTTGGTGGTCTGTCCCTGGCCGAAATCGTTGACAAGTGCAACCTGATGAGCCCGCAATTCGGCCACTTCGGCGATCTTTTCGGGAATTGCTTCGAGCATGTTGGTTGTGATGATCACATCGCCACCGCGTTTCAGCTGAGCCTTGATGTGCGACATGATGTCGGGATCGCCGGCAGCCTGCTGTGTGAGGAACACTACCTTCTGGTCGGTCGGGAATTCGGGATACATATCCATCGGCACACCGATCATACCCATGTAGTTTTGCAGGAAGTCGTCGCCCAGCGCGTGGAAAGGCTTATAGGATTTCACGCCGATGGGGTTGCCGAGTTTGTGTACGAACGGGTCGATCGCCTCGAACGACCAGCCTGCAACGCGTGCAATGGTGGCGGGAGTTTTCAGCGCCTTGCGCGAGGCCATCATTGCGTCGTAGTCGAAACTTGTCCCCTGACCCTGCCACGGAGTGCGGTGAATCTCGGGACGTATCATTGTGCCGATCAGCTGACGGTAGTCGAACAGCGCGATCTCGGGAGCCTTTGCGAACATCGTCAGCCACAACTGCTCGGCGTAACGGTCCATACCCATGTTGGAACCGCCCGAATCGACCCAACCACCGAAGTTGTAGCCCGGACGCAGGTTGTCGAGATAGGTGATGATGTTGTAGCTCAGATAGTGTTGCAGGTGCTGTGCGCCCGACGGGTCGCGGGTTTCGGTTCCGCTCCACACGCCGTCGAATATCTGCGGGCCGTGTTCCAGGTCGAAGCCCAGGCCCTGGAAATGGTCGTACCAGTTGGGATATTTGATGATCACCTTCACGTTGGGATTAACTTTCTTGGCCGGGTCGATGACCAGATTCTGTCCCGCCTCGGTCATGCGCATCGTGCGGTACTCGGTCCACGACATGTCGCCCTTGGCTTCGATCTCGATGTCCGACTTGCAGCTTGTGAAGAAGAAGTCGTCGAGAATGAAATCGTCGAAATACCGTGCCGTGTGTTCGGCTATCTCCTGCACGATCTTGCGGTGCTCGGGATCGGAGTAGCAGAAGGTTTCGAAGTTATTCCTTTCGTTAATGGTGTAGGTGATGCCGCCGCCCACTTCGATGCCTTTCGACTCGAAGAATTTCTTGGCCGCTTCGAGCGTTTCGCCCGGAACGATCAACAGGTCGCGGTGTGTTTCGAGATAGATCTTGTCGATCTTCATCTGGCCCGAGATGATGTTCCAGGTGGAGTCGAGCCATTTGGGGTCTTTCATTCTTTCGACCTCGTAGGCCCGGGTGTAGACCGAAACCTTGAAGCCCTGATAGTTGCCGGCATTGGCCTGCACGGCGATCGTCGAGAAGAGCAGGAGAAAAGGGATTAATTTTTTCATAACTCGGTGTTGGTTTTTAAAATTAGTAGTGTGTACATGGATG
>QMCE01001609.1_pt1 | contig 12404 bp, 10 predicted proteins | sample 1821851 | NCBI WGS metagenome assembly QMCE01 (sample SAMN09453174, study PRJNA476694) | Termite gut metagenome, whole genome shotgun sequencing project. | isolation source: worker | host: Odontotermes sp. | place: South Africa:Pretoria | collected 2016-01-28 | reverse complement strand
TCGTGAGCGTAGCCAACGCTTGCGGGGCTTTTTTAATTATTTTATAATTTTTTTGCAAAGAAAAAACAAATAAATTTACCGCACAATGACAAAAATTTGTCATTTTTGCTATTTTTGAACGCTTTAATTCATCAATATCGGTGTCGGTATGCAATATGAATAAATATGTGTTTTGTTTGTCCTTCAAAAAACATACACACATAAAAAAGGCGAGGACATAACTTTATTTGCTTTCGAGGTCTTCGCTACCTAAGTAATACAAACAAGTAAGTCCACGCCAAACAACGCGAGCGTTTACAACTTTTTCTTATATTACTTTGAAATTGCGAAGTTCCGAAAGCAAGAATCAAGCTAACGCTTTTTTTCAATATTTCTAAAATATGCATATTAACATTACGCTTTTATACCATAGGCTATTATTTTATATGTTATAATTGAGCAATTATACCATTATTTTGAAATATACAAAGTATATTTACATATTTTTTATCGTTAACCACTAATTTAATCTACATTACGGTGGACGTATTTGTTTTTATCTAAATAAATACCATCGGCATTTTCACCGAGCGAAATACGGGAAACAGTTGCTGTTGCAGGATTTACGGTTTGCATTTCGTTGTACGGTTGCGGCACTTCGTTTATTGGCGGCGCAGGTTGGTTTTTGCGCATATATGCCGGCACGTTTTCCCACGCGCTTATATCGCTGTTGTTGCGCATATCGCCATAGTTAAATGCTTTGATTTCCTGCGTTTGTACAGCGGCTTGCGTTGCCTGCGCAAATTTATTGTCGGTATTTATCAGTCGAATTGTTGAAAGCGGTTCGTTGCCCGCTTCGCTATAGCTCGGTTGCGCAGTATGTTGATAGGTATTCTGCGGCGATGTTCCCGGCGTGAAAACAATTCTTTCGCGGTGCGCCGGAGGAACTTGCGTAAATTGACTAATATCTTCGCTATCGCGCAAATTGATGTACGACGGCGCACTCGGTTCTTGATTTTCGTTATCGGAATTTCCGCTTGGCGAAATTGGTTTTACATTGAAATTTTTAAAATCGGGAATATCTTTCACATCGAAACCGGTGGCTACGAGTGTTACTTTTATTTCATCGGTCAAGGTTTCGTCAACCACTGCACCAAATTTCAAATCGACATCGGTTCCTGCTTTTTCTTGAATAAGTTCAAGAATAAGGTCTAATTCGCTTAATTTAGCCTTGTTATCGTTGCCATAACTAATGTTTACAAGTGCATTTTCAGCACCTCGTATGTCGGCTTTGTTGAGCAGCGGATTGTCTAATGCTTGGTTTACAGCGTCGTATGCGCGATTATCGCCCGAAGCCATACCGGTAGTCATAATTGCCACACCGCTATCTTTTAATACCTTTCTCACATCGTTAAAATCCACATTTTGTTTACCGGGCTTTGTCATAATTTCAATTGTGCCTTTCACTGCCACGGTTAAAATAGAATCGGCTTTACTAAACGCTTCGTCTAAATCCAACTCACCATACATTTCGCTCAACGAATTGTTGTTGATAATTAAAAGAGCATCGACATAGGCACTTAATTTTTCGACACCATCAATTGCTTGTTTTAATCGGCGAGAACCTTCGTATTTGAATGGTAAAGTAACAACGCCCACGGTGAGTATATCCAAATCTCGAGCAATTTCGGCAACCACAGGAGCTGCTCCTGTTCCCGTTCCTCCACCCATTCCGGCAGTGATAAACACCATACGGGTGCCATCTTCCAATACCTCACGAATAGCGTTAGTGCTTTCACGAGCAGCTTTTTCGCCCACTTCAGCATCGCTACCGGCTCCGTGACCTTGCGTGAGTTCGCCGCCAAGTGCAATTTTAGTTGCCACCGGACTTTTTTTGAAATCCTGCACATCGGTATTGCACACTATAAAATCAACGTTGTGAATACCTTGATTGTACATATAATTTACAGCATTGCCGCCACCGCCGCCCACACCTATAACCTTGATAAATGTTTGTTGTTTTTCGGGCATTGCAAAATCCAATAATTCTTCGTTCATATTTTTTTAGTTATTAGGAATTAGTTGTTAGTTTTTTTACTTCATTAGCACAAATCTGTAACTTGTGCCTTTTTGTATTTCTTTTTTAATATTCAGTAATTTGTTCGGTTATACTTCCGTCTTTTTCATATTCAAACTCTCGTTTGCTTATTTTTTCTTTGTTATTTTGTATATAAATTTCCGATATATTCCACCCTTCATTATGTTTTTTATATATAGACAGATAGCGGTTTATAAAATCATAATATCTATGTTCTGGTGTTGGAGCTGTAAATGCTCCTATCAAAATAGTATTTGCATCAATCACTCGAAATTGCGGAATTTCCAAATATAATGGTAAATTCCTTGATGTACAATAAAGAGAATCAAAAAAAGATTGCTTAAAAAAGAATATAACTTCTCCTAAACTATCAGCTACAAATTTTCCATATTGTTGGAAATATTTATCGTATTCTGATTGTAGTGCCTTGTGTTCTCGCTTTGATTGATTTAATAATTTTGGTATAATTATTTCATGCGAATAGCTACCATTTTCTTGTTCGTGCTCAATAATGTCGAAAGCGTTTGCGGCAAGAAATTCAGCGAAAGGATTTCCCTTAAATCGTTCTTGCGCCTCTTTCAGCATTATTGGATAAATGGATTTACGAATGGAATCTGATTTTGTGTGAAATGCTTTAGAATATTCGTCAGAGTTACGAAAATCGGGATTGACACAATCCATTTTTCTTCTTCTCTTGTGAAGCGCAAAAGCACTATCATTTGTCAAAAATTCCAAATAGGTATTATCAATGGGAAACATTTTTACAAAATAAAGAAATCCCTCATTAGGTGTTATAGTAATATTTGCTTCAACACCCACTTGTTTCTTATTTTCAATTCGTTTAATTTCCGAAATCATATCATTCAAAATAGCGCAGGTATCTTGTGCAATTGTGGGAGTTGCACAAAATAACAGTAACAGTATTGGTATGAATAATTGTTTTTTCATTGTGATTTAGACTAGTATTTGTATAGATTGCTTCGTTTCTCGCAATTGTATAAGTCAAACAATTCCGTTATTTATTTGTTTAATTCACTATTTCTTCAACCAATCGTGTGTCTTGTTTCACATATTCTTCATAGCTTTCGTTGCTTACAAATTTCTTGAAAAATTTCTTAAGTCCTATTGATTTAATTCCTATTCGTGATTTTTCTTCGATAGCTCCGGCTTTATTTTCTGTAACAAATTCTTGTTGCTCGGCAACAATTGTTTCGCAAGAGTTCTCTTTGTATGCATCGGCGGCATACATAAGTAGTCCGGCAGCTGTGGAAAATTGCGGGTAATTGAACACATTGGAATGTGCATAACGCACAGCGTGAATCGGTTTACCTATTTTGGTTTCGTTACACATTTTGAACGAAAGTAATTGTTGTAAATCTTTCAATTCGGCACCACCGCCCGTAACAACAATTCCGGCACTCAAATAACGAGCATAACCCGAAGTATTTATAACATATGAAGCGGCATCAATAATTTCTTCCATACGGCACTGAGTAATGCCGGCAAGCGTTTTAAGCGTAATTTCACGAGCCGGACGACCATTCACGCCTTGAATACACAATACATCGTTCGATGCGGCATCTTGAATACAACGTGCATAATTTATTTTCAATTCTTCGGCTTCGTTGAACAATACTTTGCAACCTTCTTGAATATCGTGGGTAATAACATTGCCGCCAAAAGGAATAACTTCGGTAAATCGCACGGAATTTTCGTGGAAAATAGCAACATCGGTAGTACCACCGCCAATGTCTATTACCACACAACCAAGTTCACGCTCTTCAGCAGTGGTAACCGCTCTTGCCGATGCAAGCGGTTCAAGCACAAAATCCTGCAATTCAAGCCCAATGCGAGTAATTGCGGTGCGAAGGTAGCGCAACGGTTCGATTTTACCTATCACTATATGATAATTACCTTCTATTCTGCGAGCAATTGAACCTACAGGATTACTAATAACAAACTGTGAATCTATCATATAATCTTGTGGAATGATATGAATAATTTCCTCATCAATATCTAAATTGATATGGCGATTATCTTTCAACAGAGTGTCTATTTCTTCTTGGGTAATAGGCTGCTCCGGATTACTTCGATTGATGCCGTTGCGGTTATGCGCCGAACGAATGTGTTGACCGGCAATGCCTACTATTACTTTTTTGCAGAAAAACCCGGCTTCATTGCGAGCTATATCCACAGCATTTTTAAGCGACTGCACCACAGCTTCAATATTCACTACATTGCCTCGCATCACTCCATTCGATGCTACGCTTCCGCAACCGAGCACTTCAATTTCACCCCGTTCATTGCAGTAACCGGTGAGTGCCACAATTTTTGTTGTTCCTACGTCAATAGCAGAAAACGCCTTGCGTTCATCTATTTGCACATTGTTCATTCCCATTGTTTCCATTATTTTTTTGTTGATTCGGTTAATTGATTAGTTGGTTATTTATTTTCTATTAGTCTTGTATCTAAAATTATTTCTCGTTGCCTTCATCGTCGTCGGAAAATACCGCACTTGCAAATTTCCCTGCTTTTTCGCCTGCTTTTTTGAATAATCCTCCAATTCCATTTTTCCCTTTTCTTCCGGTATTTATTGTTTGCTCTGTTGGCAGTTGAGATTGTTCGTTTTGTGGTTTCGCAGGTTTTGCTTCGCTTGGTTTTGGCATTTCCACAACAACCGGATTTTGTGGTTTTTCAACTTCCTCAATTTGAGGTGTTTCAATTGGAACTACATACGTGCAAGCGTGAATTTCGGCAGCTCGCATAAGTAAACCCACCACTGTGGCATAGCGTGGGTGATTACAATTAAACGTTTTGCCGCACACTACAGTATGTGGCACAGCCACACGCACCGTACAATGCAATTTCTGTTCAAATAAATATGCCACATCTTTCAATTCTGCTCCGCCGCCGGTCAACACAATGCCTTGTTTTGTGGCATTTGTACAACCCGAATACTCTATCAATTCGTGAATGGCATCAATTATTTCATCCATACGATTTTGAATAGTTTGCACCACATCAAAAAGACTTACTTTTTGCTCACCTCGTTGTTCGGTTGCCGAAATTGTCATTACCTGATTCTTTTCGCTCTCATCTGCCAAACACTTTCCATATTGTATTTTAATTTGCTCGGCTATTTTCCAATCTTCGGAACTGTATTGTATTACACCTCCATCTAAACCTTTTATGTGCATTTGGCGAATATCGTTGGTAATAGTATTACCGCCAAAAGGAACAACTTCTGCAAATTGCAAATTGCCCTTTTCATACATTGCAACATCGGTTGTTCCGCCGCCAATGTCTACAAGCGTACAACCTGCATTTCGGTCGTTCTCGGTTAATACTGCCGCTCCCGAAGCCAAAGGTTCGAGCATAAAATCAACAACCTCCATTCCACACTGTTCCACTACCGAACGAAGTTGCTGCAAATAACTTTTTTTAACCTTTATAATACACACATTCAAAGCAACCGAAGAACCAACTTTGCCCACAGGAGCTTCGTTGTAAAATTGTTCGTCAACTATGTATTGCAATTTTTTTATGTGCAAAATTTCTTCATCATAGGCTACCAATTCATTGATTTTCTCGTCGCACTGACGTTGTAATTCCTCAACCGTAATAGGACTATAAAACACTGCTCGTTTAAATTCTATACGATTTTGATAACTGCGCATAAATCGTCCGGCAGTACCCACCACCACTTTTTTACAGAAAAATCCTGCTTCTTTATGAGCCGCCATTACAGCAGTTTCCAGTGCATTGTGTATATTTTCCACGTACAACTGTTCTTTCTCTTTGTTGATAGAAAGATTTTTTGATTGAACCACACCGTGCCCCAAAATTTCAATTTTTCCCTGCTCGTTACGATAGCCGGTAAGAGCCACCACTTTGGTCGTTCCTATATCTATTGCCGAAAACATTTTGCTTTCGTCTATTTGCGTGTGTGTGAAATGTGTTGTCATATTTCTTTTTTTTTAATCTGTTTGTCTTGTTTCTAAAAATCTATTTCTTTATTGCCACTACTTGATTATTATATTTTACGTTGATAGCCTTATAATTGTCCCAATTTTCCTGCGATTTTTTCGATTCGTAGAATGTTCGCAGATTCTGCAATTTTTGTCGATAATTTTCCATCGTTCCGAATTCAATTTTCGACGGACCAATTTTGCTTACCAATAAAAATTCATTGCCGTTGTGCACATAAATTTGCTCAATACACAATTGCAACAAATCGTCGTTCATAATTGCCTGACTCAGATGGAAAATATCGTTTAAAATACTATGTTTTGCCGGTAAAGAATCGTTTTCTTCTTGCGCTATAATGTTGAAATTTTTACGATATCCTTGTGTTATTTCGCCACTTGCCACCAACACTCTGGGCGCAAAATGTGGTGATAGAGGCAATAATTGTCCTGTGGTATCTATGTAATAATCATCGCTTTGCCCCACAATGCGCACAAATGGAAATCGTTGTGTTACAGTAATATGCAGGGTGTTGTACACATCGAAATAACTCTGTGCCGCACTCACAAACGGATTATCGTTAATCAATTGTTCTATTTTTAATAAATCAAATTCTTCAATTTTTTTACCAACCACATCGCCATTCTGCGCAAGCATACGCATTACATCTTCATCTGTAAGCAATTGATTTCCAACGCTATCACTGTCGATTACAATATTGATTTGCTCGCACACGATTTCCTTTTGCCATTTTGCGTTATACGCAATTGCAGTAATTGCTATGGCGAGTAGCAGTGCGAAGGGGAGATATTTTAGAATTTGTTTTATCATTTAGGATGTAAGAATTAGGAGATTGGAAATGGGTTTTATCAATTGGTCAATATCGCCGGCGCCAAAAGTTACCAGCACATCAATTTCATTGTTTTGTAATTTATTTCTTAAAATTTCAAGCACGTCTTCTTTTTTTGCCTGTATTTTGTGTTCAATCGTTACATTTTTAAAAATCACGTCCGACGTAATTCCTTCAATCGGTAATTCTCGTGCGGCATAAATATCGAGTAAAATCAATTCGTCCAACAGTGAAAGGCTTGCACCAAATTCCTTTTGAAAATCGCGCGTGCGAGAATACAAATGCGGTTGGAAAATGCCGCACACTTTTCTGTTGGGATACAATGTTTTGATAGACGAAATGCTCGCTTTCAATTCTTCGGGGTGATGAGCGTAATCGTCGATATATACGATTGTATCGGTTTTCACTTGAATATCGAAGCGGCGTTTTATTCCCTTGAAACTTGCCATTCCGCTGCGCAATTCGTCGGGCGTTACGCCTGCCAAACGTGCAAGTGCCATTGCACCAACGGCATTTTCAACATTAATCAAAACAGGCACGCCCAACTGAATGTTTGCAATTGTTTCATTCGGCGTTACAAAATCGAATATGATTTCGCCATTTTCTATTTTGATGTTTTCGGCGTGAAAATCGCCGTTGTTCATTCCGTAGGTATAAAAGCCCCCTAAATCCCCCTCTGGGGGACTTTGCAGACGCCCGGCAGGTAAATCCCCCCCAGAGGGGGGATTTAGGGGGGCTATTTTCTCATTGACAACCAAAAATCCATTTGGTTGCACCAAAGAAGCAAATTTTTCAAAACTTCGTCGAACTTCATCTTTATTCCCGTAAATATCCAAATGGTCGGCATCGGCGGCGGTAATCAATGCCATATAGGGTGTTAGGTGGTGGAATGAGCGGTCGTATTCGTCGGCTTCAATAACGACAGCCCCTCCTAACCTCCCCGAAGGGGAGGAACTGCTTGCGCAAGCCTTCTCCCCCCTCAAGGGGGGGCTGGGGGGGGCTGTTAGTAGGTTGGTATCATAATTTTTAGAAACACCACCCAAAAACGCACTGCAACCCACCGCCGAAGAATACAACAAATGCGCAGTCATAGTAGAAGTCGTAGTTTTTCCGTGCGTTCCGGCTATGCAAATTCCTTTGCTGTTGCGGGTAATTTCGCCCAACACCTGTGCGCGTTTCAACATTGTAAAACCATTATTTTTGAAATATTGAAATTCTTCAAAATCTTCGGGAACGGCGGGAGTAAACACAACAATAGTATTTTGCGGCGTCAAGCCTTCCGAAGAACAGCTCCTCCTAACCTCCCCGAAGGGGAGAAACTGTTCCCCTCCTTCGGAGGGGTTAGGGGAGGCTGTATAATGAATATCAATTCCCTCACGTTCCAATTGTTCCGTAAGCGGTGTTCGTGTGCGGTCGTAACCCATAACACGAAAACCTTTAGCATTGAAATAGCGCGCCAATGCGCTCATTCCTATGCCGCCTATGCCGAGAAAATAATATGTTGTTATGTTGTTTTGCATTTATGTTTTTGATTTAAAAAAATAGGTGCGCTAATTGCAAAAGATATTGGATTGAGATTGAAAATTTCTCTATTATACAAAGGCATATTAAATTTAAAGACACTTTTAAAACTTCCTACACCAAGTCCAATAAAAGGCATCAAATACAAAGCATTATTTTCAAAATCAGTATAAAGAACGGTTTCCATTCCTATTGAAAAAAACGCCATATTTATATTTCCGCCTATTTTCGGTGCTACAATTACATCTTTAAAATCAGTAAGAAATTCGCTCGTTACGTAATAAGAAAAACCTGCTTCAGCAAAAAGTGCTCGTCCATAACCAAATTCTAACCCGTGACGACCAATATCTTCTTTTTCATATTTCCAATTACCGACATAGCCAACGAGCAAATGATTACAAATTGGATTTTTATGAAAAGCTATTGACATTTCATATTCCGGTATTGTATCAGTCAGCACAACACATTGCGATACCACTCCTTTTACACTAAAAGAAGTAAGCATCATAAAAATCACCAATATGTATATTTTCAGTTTTTTCACGGTTTATAATATAGTTAAGCAAATTGCTTCCGCACCAATCCAAATATCTCATTCACAATTCGTTCCGCCGCATTAGGAATGGCAAGTGTTTTAATATTTTGTGCAAAATCGTTCATTTGTTGTTCGTTTTTTATTTGAGTTTAGTTGAATTATTCAATTGATTTTAAATTTTTTGCATTGAGTTTTGAAACGACTTCTTTTCCTGTTTCGGCTTCGAGTTTTAGTCGCGCTTCTTTTGCAACATTGCCACCACGCATTGCAATATTGGCGTGGTCTTGCATTGTTTTCGGATTGGCAACTTCCGAAATTTCCTTTGTAGAAAGTTCTGCCAACATATTAATAACCAATTCTTTATTTGTCATATTGTCGCGCAAATTTTCTTTTTTCAGTTGTTTGAATTGTTTGTATTCTTTTGCTGTTTTCCCTGCCCACGTTTTATAAATAATATCGGTTAACGAAGCAAACTGCACTCCTTCTAACAAGCCGTGGCGTTTCCATTCATCAGTCAAATCCTTGCGAATTTCAATGCTTTTGAGCCGTTGATTAATCCAATTTTCGCTGTATCCCAACCGGCGATAATCGGTCATTGCCTGCTCAATAGAGAGTTCGGGGTCTTGCAATTGGTCTATCCGTTCTTTTGCAATGTGTGCCAACCACTGCTTAAACGGTTCGGCTTTGGGCGATGGAATAGATTGAACGATACGGAAAATTTGTTCGGTATCAGCCACATCGGTTAGGCGCATTTTGCCGTCGGTGGCAAGCAGTTTCAAAGTACTACAAATTGTAGTAGGTTCAACTCCTTCTTGTTTTAACCGAGTTTTTAATACACTCCAATAGCGTTTAGCATCGGGGCTTTCGGTCAAAATTGCCACGACATCAACCACCGAAAAATACCATTCTTCAGCATCGTCGTTCCAAACGGTACGCACTTTTTTACTTTCAAAAAGTTTTATTTCATTGTTCATTGTGTTGTGTTTTACGCAAATTGTTTCCGCACCAATCCAAATATCTCATTCACAATTCGTTCCGCCGCATTAGGAATGGCAAGTGTTTTAATATTTTGTGCAAATTCGTTCATTTGTTGTTCGTTATTCAATAACTCAAGCGCAGTAGCGCAGAGTTTTTCACGAGCCTCGCCGTCTTTCACAAGCAATGCGGCTTGTTTGTTTACAAGCGCAAGTGCATTGTGCGTTTGGTGGTCTTCGGTAACATTGGGCGAAGGCACAAAAATACAGGGTTTACCCACAATGCACAGTTCCGAAATTGTTCCGGCTCCTGCACGTGAAACAATCACATCGGCGACGGTAAACGCCATATCCATATTTTTTATAAAATCGAAAACTTTTACGTTTTCGTAGTTTTTCGCCATTTCCTGCGCTTGCGGAAAAAACAGTTTGCCCGTTTGCCAAATTACTTGCACACCAGCTTTCGCAAATTCCTCCAAACTCGCTACGATACTTTGATTGATAGTGCGTGCACCCAAACTGCCGCCTACAACCAAAATAGTTTTTTTAGTGCTGTCCAAATTAAAAAACGCCTCGCTTTCGGCACGAGTGCAACTTATATTTTGAATAGCCGGACGCACCGGATTGCCGGTAAAAACAATACGTTCGGGTTTAAAAAATTTGGTCATATTATCGTAGGCAACGCACACTTTTTGAACACGTTTGCCCAAAATTTTATTGGTAAGTCCGGCATACGAATTTTGCTCCTGAATAAGCGTAGGTATACCTGCCCGTTGCGCCGCGAAAAGCATTGGTCCGCTTGCGTAACCGCCCACGCCTACGGCAATATCGGGTTGAAACTCTCTTATAATTTTTTTCGCACGGCTCAAACTTTTGAAAATATTGTTTATAGTTTTCATATTTTTGAACGACAAGCTGCGTTCAAAACCGCTAATAGGCAGACCCACAATATTGTAGCCCGCTTGCGGCACTTTTTCCATTTCCATACGATTGTTTGCACCCACAAACAAAATTTCTGTGTTCGGGTCTTGCCGTTTCAGTTCTTCGGCTATTGAAATTGCCGGAAAAATATGTCCTCCCGTGCCGCCGCCGCTTATTATTACTTTCATATCAATTAGTTTTATGCCCCCTAAATCCCCCTCAAGGGGGACTTTTTGAGCTGTGGTTTAATTATTAGTTTTATTCATTTGTGTTGATTTTAAAATTTAGTCCAAATTGCCCATTTCCATAAGTTGTGGTTCGTATTTTAACTCTGCAATTACTTCTTCTTTTTCGTTAATCAATAAACTTTTTCCATCTATCTCAACTATAAAATGTCCATCAAAATATCCGGCGTAGCCAATTAGAATGTCATTATATTTGTTTTGAATAACAATATTTCCATTTGTATCAATTAATCCGAGTAAATCAGATGTATAATGTCCCATTGAAGAAGAATTGCGTTTTCTGTAAACTGCATAACCCTTATAAAAAGCCCCTACTACTCCCACAAATTTAAAGTCAATTACAACTTCTCCTTTGGTGTTAATAACTCCCCATTTTCCGTCTTTTAAAACGGGTGCTAATCCCTCTGAAAATCTTTGTGCTCCATCGTAAATTAGAGGAATAATAATTTCCCCTTTCTCATTGGCAAACCCATATTTTTTATCTTTTTGTAAAAGTATCAATCCGTCACTCATATGTTCTATATTATCATATTCAGCAGAAAATAAAATATTTCCTTGTTTGTCTGCAAGACCTTCTTTTCTGCCTTTTTCGAGGTAAACCAAACCATCTTTTCCGGTATAAACAAAATCATATTCCGGCTCTAAAAGCACATTACCTTTTAAATCCATAAGTCCTGTTTTTGATTTTTCTTCTTTTTGAAAGGAAAAAGAAAAACCATTCATTACGCTGCCTGTGTAACTATATTGAAAAGGAATAATTGTTTCTCCTTTTGTATTGATTATACCATCTTTCCCATTTTTTTGAGCTGTAGCATATTGATTTTGAAATTCATATATATTCTCAAATTTATTAGAAATAATTACTTTCCCTTTTTTATTAACAACACCAGCCAAACCATCTTTTTTAAAAATAACCAAGCCATCATTACAATTTCCATACGATAAATCTTCATACTGAGGTGTTATTATATATTTTCCTTTTTTGTCGATAAGTCCGTATTTTTTGCCAATTTCAACAATAGCAACTCCATTTTTCATTTCAGAAACATAATCATATTGATAAGGAATAATCACATTTCCTTTTATGTCAATGAAACCATATTTCCCATTTTTTTGAACAGGGAATAAATTATCCGAAAACAGTCCAACATATTCAAAAGTTTCGTTTGTAATAGGTTTTCCTTCGGTGTTTAGAATAATTAATTTCTCGTTTTGTCCCGATATATAGTATCCAACCTTGTTTTCTTGGGCAAGTAATGAATTAGCAAAAAATATTGCTGCTAAAAATAAGATTGTGTGAAATCCTTTTTTCATT
>QMCE01003119.1_pt1 | contig 12406 bp, 12 predicted proteins | sample 1821851 | NCBI WGS metagenome assembly QMCE01 (sample SAMN09453174, study PRJNA476694) | Termite gut metagenome, whole genome shotgun sequencing project. | isolation source: worker | host: Odontotermes sp. | place: South Africa:Pretoria | collected 2016-01-28 | reverse complement strand
CGAGTTATGCTTCAACCTGCTTGTGCTGGTCGGTACGGTCAAGATGGCCGACCGCGTGGTGCGGGAATTGACAGGGATGTAAGAGCCGATAATACGAACAATGTATATTAAAGGAGAGCAAAATGTCATATACCAATACCAAACAAAGCAAAGAGCCTTTGTCGGCGGACAAGCTGGCTGCCGAACTGCAAAAATGCAAAGAGTTACAGTCCACGATGAAAGAGGTCAACGCCTACTGGCGCAGCCGAGGAACCTGTGTGGGCGCACCCGGTATCACCGAAACACAGGCCAAAAAGCTGGATGAAAAAATCGCCACATCCCGGTACTCGTGGGAAAGACAGCAGCCCTATTCCAGCTACGACCTGACGAACAACAACAGCCAGATAAAGCGGCTGGAGAGCAAGTTGAGCGAAGCCAGCCGCGGCTTCAACGGTTGGGAATTTGAGGGCGGGCGGGCTGAAGCCAATATGGAGATGAACCGCCTGCAACTGTTTTTCGACCAGCGCCCCAGCGAGAGCCAGCGGGCGAATCTCAAAGCCAACGGTTTTAAGTGGGCGCCGTCGCAAGACGCATGGCAGCGCCAGCTTACCGACAACGCCATCTACGCGGCGGGGCGGCTGGACTTCTTGAAGCCCACGGACGGGCGCACGGTGCGGGAGCATCAGCCCAAAGCCCCGGCGCGGGACACGGGGGCACGGTAGGATGCGGACGCTATCGCTTGGAAGTTTGTTCGATGGCATCGGCGCGTTCCCGTTCGCCGCTGAAATTTGCGGGATTACACCCGTATGGGCAAGTGAGATATTGCCCGAAGCTGTTTCCGTCACCCGCCGCCATTACCCCGGCATGGCGCACTTGGGCGATATATTGAAGCTGGACGGCGCGAAGCTGCCGCCGGTGGACATCATCGCCTTTGGCTCGCCCTGCCAGGATCTCTCGACCGCAAACGGCGGGAACCGCAAGGGGCTTGCTGGAGAACGCAGCGGCCTGTTCCGCCAAGCCATCCGTATCATCAATGAAATGAGGGGAGCCACAAATGGACGATACCCACGCTATGCCATTTTTGAAAACGTCATGGGATGTTTCAGCAGCAATTCCCGGCGTGACTATCTCGCAGTGCTTGAAGCGTTCACAGGCGCCGAAATTCCAATGCCTCAGTCTGGACGCTGGGCAAAGGCGGGACTGGTGCGAAACGAGCGGGTACATCTCGCTTGGGTCGTGGATTTGGGCTTGCCCAAAGACGCAAGAGAGTGTTCCTTGTCGCGGATTTTGGAAAGGGACGCCCCGAAGAAATACTGCTTGTCCCCCAAAGCCTGCGCTGGTATCCTCCGCAGAGCTTCCCTGCGGGGAAAGGCGCTGCCGCCGATGCTGAAAGCGGCGCTTCTGGTGCGGGCATCGGAATCCACGGAAACAAAGCCGGAACTTTAGACGCCAGCTACTACAAGGGGACAGGGATGCGCGGCGGCGTGGAACGCGAGGTGGTGCTGTGCGCCGCCACAGGGCAATCGGGCGCCGAAATCATGCCCAACCGTTCTCCCACGCTGAACTGCAACTGTGAACAGCCGTATATCTGCTTCAACGGCGGGGCGTCCCCGCAGGCCGGGAGCATCGCTTGCAGCGCCATCGTGACGCCCACGCTGAAAGCGGCGTCCAGCGGATTGAGAACACCTTGCATATGCGAACCTGACATTGCCCGAACGCTTGCCGCGCGGGGGGATTCAAGCCCCTGCGCCGACAGGGGGCAGAACATCATCGTGCATCCCAAGATATGCGGCACCCTCTGCGGTTCTGGCGCGGGGCTTACCCGCCCCGCGGGGCTGGCAAGCGAAACAGATTTGTGCGTCTGCCACCGGCGGAGCGTCACCGGGGAATGCGTATGCAGGGAGCGAAGTAAGGCCACGGCGGTGGACTGCCGGAACCTCAAAGAGATTGCCGGGCAGTCTGGCACACTGCAAGCCAAAAGGACGGCAGGGTATTCCCTTCATTACCAAAACCCCATCCGTGACGGCTATATTGTACGCCGTCTTACACCGACAGAATGTGAACGCTTGATGGGATTTTTTGACGGATACACAGCCTATGGGCATGACGGCAAACCCGTCAGCGACAGCAAACGCTATTCTATGCTTGGAAACTCGATTGCCACGCCCTGCGCGGTATATATCCTACAGAACATTTTGGAACAATATGGACGATAAGGAGCGATTATGGAAGTAAAAGTAAACAAAGAAATCCGTGGCTACACCGAGAGCATGTTTTTCGGCTTGTCGCTGCGGCAATGCGTTTTTTCGGTGCTGGCCATCGGCGTGGCCGTGGGCATCTTTTTTGGCCTGCGCACCCGGCTTGGCACCGAAACCGTGTCCTGGGTGTGCGTCCTCGGCGCCGCCCCCTTTGGCGCGATGGGCTTCATCACCTACCACGGCATGACGGCGGAGCAGTTTCTGTGGGCATGGTTCAAATCGGAGTTTCTCATGCCCAAGCAACTTCGCTTCCACCCCACCAACCTCTACTACGAAGCGGTTCGCCCGCTTATCGAAGCCCCGAAGAAAAGCCAGAAGAAGGAGGAAAACAAAGGTGCTGAAATCGCTTAGAGCATGGAGTAAAGAGAACAAGGAGCAGTTCAAAATCCCGAAAGGCGTACAGGCAGTGATTCCCGTCCATGCCATTTACGAGGACGGGATTTTTCTTTTGCGCCGGGGCGGCGGGCTGCACGGTGATAACAAATACAGCAAGACCTACACCTTCACCGACATCAACTACGCCGTGGCCAGCAAAGAGGACAAAAAGTCGATGCTGCTGCAATACATGGCCTTGCTGAACACCCTCGACTGCGGCGCGTCGGCCAAAATCACCATCCGGGCGCGGCGGCTGTCCAAAGCCGACTATGAAACCCATATCCTCATGCCGCTGGCGGGCGACGATTTGGACAAGTACCGCAAAGAACTGAACGCCCTGCTTCTGAAAAAAGTGATGGAGGCCGGGGCCATCGTGCTGGACAAGATGGTGACGCTGACCGTGTGCGAGAAGAATATCGAGGAAGCACGGGCTTTCTTCACCCGCGCGGGGGCCAATCTGGTGTCCCAGTTCTCGCGCCTTGCATCCAAATGCGATGAGATGGGCCTAAACGAGCGGCTGAAACTGCTGCACGAGTTTTACAACCCCGGCGACGAAAACGAATTCCACTTTGACATGAAAACCCTCATGCGGCGCGGGCACAGCTTCAAAGACAGCATTTGCCCCGCCAGCATGGAGTTTGACAAGAACTACTTCAAGGTGGGCGAACGCTTTGGCCGGGTGCTGTTCTTAAAGGAATACGGCAGCTTCATTGAGGACAGCATGATAAAAGAACTGGTGGAACTGAACCAGAACACCATGCTGTCCATCGACATCCGCCCGGTGCCGACTGATGAAGCGGTACGCGAGGTGGAGCGGCGTGTTCTCGGCGTTGAGACGAACATTACGAACTGGCAGCGGCGGCAGAACTCCAACAACAATTTCTCCGCCATCATCCCGCACGACCTTGAACAGCAGCGGCAGGAGAGCCGCGAGTTTTTGGACGATATTACCAGCCGCGACCAGAGCATGATGTTCGGCACCGTCACCATCGTGCACACGGCGGACACCAAAAAACAACTGGACATGGACACCAAAGCCCTGCTTGCCAAAGCGCAGGGGAAACGCTGCCAGCTTGCGCCGCTCACCTTCCAGCAGCTTGACGGCCTGAACACCGTGCTGCCCTTCGGCCACACCAAGATAAACGCTATACGGACGCTGACCACCGAGAGCGCCGCCGTGCTGATGCCTTTCAAGGTGCAGGAGGTGATGGACAGGGGCGGCATCTACTACGGCCAAAACGCCATCTCGCATAACCTCATCATGTGCCGCAAGGAGAATCTGCTCAACCCCAACGCGTTCCGTTTGGGCGTTCCCGGCAGCGGCAAATCCTTTGGCGCGAAGATGGAGCTGGTGATGATTGCCCTGATGTTTCCCGATGACGACATCCTCGTATGTGATCCCGAAAATGAGTATTCATCGGTTGTAAAAGCACTGCACGGCGAGGTTATTCGCATCGCTGCGGGCAGTGACGACCACATCAACGCGATGGACATGGTGGAGGGCTACGGCGAGGGCAGTGACCCCATCATCGACAAGAGCGGCTTTGTGTGTTCCCTTTTGGAGCAGCTTGACAAGAACGGCCTCATGCCGGAGGAGCGCAGCATCATTGACCGCGCGGTGAGCAACGTGTACGGGGACTACCAGCGCGGCGGCAAGCTGCCCACGCTGGCGGTGCTGCGGGAGGAACTGCTGGAGCAGAAAGAGCCGGAAGCGCAGCGGCTGGCCCTAAAAATGGAACTGTTTACCAGCGGCAGCCTGAACGCTTTTGCGCACAAAACCAACGTGGACGTGAACAACCGCATCATCGCCTACAATATCATGGACTTAGGCGCGCAGCTTAAAACGATGGGGCTTTTGGTGATTACCGACGCCATGCTGAACCGCGTGACGGAGAACTGGCGCAAGGGCAAGCGGACGCACATTTTCCTTGACGAATTCCATGTGGTGTTTGAAAATGAGCATTCGGGCGAGTTTTTCAACTCCGCGTGGCGGCGTTTCCGCAAGCGCAACGCATACCCCACCGGCATCACGCAGAATGTGGAGTACCTGCTGGATTCCGTATTGGCCAGCACCATGCTCTCCAACAGCGAGTTTATTGTGATGCACAATCAGGCGGCGAGTGACCGGGAGAAGCTGGCACAGCTTTTGAACATCTCGGACGAGCAGATGCGGCACATCGAAAACGCCAAAGAGGGCGAGGGGCTGGTGCGCATCGGCAGCGCAATTGTGCCTTTTACCAATACCTTTGACCGTTCCACCGAGCTGTACCGCTTGATGACCACGAAGCCGTCCGACCGGTTCCCGGTGGCACGGCAGTAAAGGGGATGGTGCGAAGATGAATAAGAGAATACCGGGAATGAAGAAGCGCCTAACGGTTGTGGCGGCGGCCTTAATGGCCGCCGCCCTGCTGTTTTCGGGCATTCAGATTTGGCGCTACTTTGCTGCCGAAAAAGAAGCCGCAGACGCATACGGCGCTTTGGCGGGTTTGGTTGCAACGCCGCCCATGCAGCCATCGTCCGCGCCGGGAAAGCCCGGTAAAGCGCCGCCTACTGTGCCCGGTGAGTGGACGGTGCAAGACCAGTACGGGGCGCTGTTCAGCCAAAACCCCGACATGGTGGGCTGGATAAGTATCGAGGGCACGGCGCTCAACTATCCTGTGATGCAGACACCGGGCAGGCCGGACTATTACCTCAAACGCAGTTTTGACGGCCAGCCCAGCGATTACGGTGTGCCCTATGCCGCCGAGGGCTGTTCCATCGACCCGGCCAGCGACAACATCACCATCTACGGCCACCACATGAAGAGCGGCAAGCTGTTTGGCGCTCTGGACGGCTACACAGACGAAGCCTTTTGGCGGCAGCACCCCATCATCCGCTTTGACACCCGCGCTGGATTTGGGGAGTATACGGTGCTGGCGATGTTCAAGACCACGCCCGCAGAATTTCCTTACCATGAATTTGTGGATGCCGCCGATGAAGCCGGGTTTGATGCTTATGTGCGTTGGTGCGTTGAGTTATCGCTCTACAGCACAGGCGTTACCGCTAAACACGGCGACAAGCTGATTACGCTTTCCACTTGCGAGTATACACAGGCAGACGGGCGGCTTGTGGTTGTGGCGAAGAGCGTTTAACAGCAAAGAGCAGACAGGGGGCTGTCTGCTCTACATAATCAAGTATTAGCCTTATTTTTGCCATCCAAACGAAACCTTGTCAAAAAGTGGTAAGAGGATTTTAGCAAACTTAACAAATTCATTTGATATTGATTGTGCGCTTTTAAGTACAGGGTCATCGGGTTTATAGTCGCGAGCTAAGTATGTTTCTGCCCCATCCCTGTCGTTTTCCTTGTACCACTCAATAAAATCACTTGCGTTGTCATCATCAACTGAAAAGCAACCATCACCAGCATACCAGAACAAATTGTACCCTTGTAGCTTTTTGATTTCAGTAGCCACATCATCACAAAATTCTTTGCTTAATATTGCTTTGTAAAAATAATCTCTATCTACAGCTTCATGCTTTACGGCATGAAATAAGTTGATAGCAAATCTATCTGCTAATAAGCAGAATTGCAAGCAAGCATATTTGGGAAAACCATAGCCCTCGCCAGCCAGTTTCATTTCTTGTATATATTGTGCAGTTTCTTTACGAGTGTATCGCACGCCACACCACTCAACTTGAAAACGATTGTATTCCAAAGGAACGATAGTAGATGTAATATTCTCCGAACGCCAATGATGAACTAATCCATTTTTATTGAGTGGATTTTTTACTAAAGCATTGACTGCTAATAGTTTCTTTTGAAGAGTTTTGCGGCGTTTATCGATGTCAATATCTTTGCGCTTTCCATTTTTCTCGAAAAGTGTTTCGTAATCGCTATAATTAAAGTATTGATTATCAAGATTGGGATAGTCTGCTTCATTGAACGCATCAGAAGTAATTGTTGCGTTCAATAAATTGTGCAAAGAGTTTTTGAGCGTTCTCACTTTTATGCGTTCACTTTCAGTGCTGTTATAGGCGTCGATAACCATATCGTTAACTGGAATCGCCCGGTCACAGCACTTGCTAAAAAAAGAGTGTACTTTAGATAAATCTTCAGTGTCTGATATATAGTTAAACTCTAAATTATCTTGAAAACCGCCCTTCGTGAAATTCGATGAGCCAGTTATCAGCAGATTTGTCATTCCCTCGAAAAGGAATACCTTTGCGTGTAATTTTGAGCGAATTACAATATGTGGAGTTGCGATTTCAAGAAGTGATTGCAATAAGTGTACTGGGTTAGAATCAGAAAAGTCCATAGACAGATAGACAATAAGATTCTTTGGCAAAATCGTATTTGTTTCAACTAACCTACGCAGCTGATTGAGTCCATACTCTGAGAAAAAGGCTGTTGCAATGGTTATCTTTTTTACACCACTGAGTTTTTTTATGCTTTTTGTAATATCTTCGCCTACCCATGTAAACAATTAAATCACATCCTTATATCGCATTCAAACGAGCAAGCACACGCCAATTTCTAAAAATATTATACCACTCTCTCGCCAATTCCTCAACCCTCGACACAATTGTCGGGGATTTTCTTTTGCCCCAAAATTAACGCAAAGGAGTACCTATCCTATGAAAGAAGTCAAAACCCGCCCTGCCACCCGCGACATCAAGGTGCTGGACAAAGCCGCCAATCTGTCCACCCGCATGAAGAACGCCGCCGTGAAATCCAAATCGGCGGCGGAAGTGGCAAGCCACGAAGCCGAGCAGACACAGGACGCTGGCCACGCTTCGCCCTCGGCCTACGCCAGCGACACCGCCATGAGTAGCGCCAAGACCACCACCGAAAAAGCCGCTAACACCCTGCGCAAGAACCCTGTCAAGCAGGCGTCCGCCAACATGGATAAGGTGCGGCAGAACGTACAGGAAGTGCGGCGGCAAGTGGGCAATATTAAAGACGCTGTGAAACTCAACGCGCGGCACACGCCCCAGAAAGAGATGGTGCGGCGCGCGAAGAATGCCCGCCAGACCGCAACCCGCGCACGGAAAACAGCAGAGAAAACCGTCAAAACCACGGCAAAGTCTTCCGCAAAAGCGGCAAAAAGCACCGCTAAAGGCACGGTTAAGACAGTTCAGCGAAGTGTTAAGACCGCCGAGCGCGGCGGTAAGGTTGCCGTAAAAACCGCGCAGCATACCGCAAAAACGGCCAAAGCTACCGCACAGGCCACCGCTAGGGCTGCCAAAATGGCAGCACACATGGCGCGGGTGGCGGCCAAAGCTGCCGCCACTGCCGCCAAAGTAACGGCGAAGATTCTGGCTGCTATGGTGAAGGCCATCATCGCCGCCACCAAAGCCCTCATTGCGGCCATTGCCGCCGGCGGCTGGGTGGCCGTGCTGGTCATTCTCGTCATTTGTCTGATTGGCCTGCTGGTCGGCTCCATCTTCGGCATCTTCTTCTCCGGCGAGGACAGCGGCAACGGACGCACCATGCCCGATGCGGTGCAGCAACTCACCACCGAGTTTTACGAAGAAATCGAAACCATAAAGGCGCAAAACCCGTATGACGTGGCGCTGGTGGAAGCAATGGCCATCAACTGGCGCGAAGTGCTGGCCGTGTATGCCGTGAAGGTGAACACCGACCCCGAAAACGGCATGGACGTGGCCACGCTGGACGATACCAAGGTGGCGCTGCTGCGCGGAGTGCTGGATGATATGGTGGACTTGTCCTATTCCGTCAGTACCGAAACCAGGGAGCGCATTGTGGTAAACGAGGACGGCGAGGAAGAAACTGAGGAAGTGGAGGTGATGATTCTCACCATCACCATGACGCAGCAGACCGCAGACGAAGCGGCGGCGCAGTACCTTTTCAATCAAACCCAGCAAGACCAGCTTCACGAACTGCTGAACCCCGAATATGCCGACCTGTGGGCGGCACTGTTCGGCGGCTATGCAGGGGGCGGCGGGGATATTCTCATCGGCAATCCCGGCATGGTGCCGCTGGGCATCTTCGCATGGCCGCTGGAGGGCGATTATCCTGTCAACTCGCCCTACGGCTGGCGGCCAGACCCCTTCGACCCCAGCAAGACCGAATACCACGGCGGCATAGACATCGCCTGCCCGGAGGGTACGCCCATCCTTGCGGCGGCGGACGGCATGGTGGTGGTGGCCAACAGCACCGATTCATGGGGCGGCAGTTACGGTTACTATGTGAAAATCCAGCACGACGCCACCTATTCCACCCTGTACGCCCACTGTTCACAGATTGCCGTTACAGGCGGCCAGCAAGTGGCGAAAGGCCAGGTGATTGGCTATGTGGGAACAAGCGGCAGCTCCACCGGGTTCCACTTGCACTTCGAGGTGTTTGAGAACGGCCAGCGCACAGACCCGCAGGCGTTCTTTGGGGCGTAGCATACAAACAAAAAGGCGGCAAGAGAAGTATTTACGGCTTCTTTCGCCGCTGTTACATATATGATATACTATAAACACAGATTGGTGGTGATTCTTTGTGTGCGGACGCTTTATTATGATACCCAAAGACGAGTTAGAGCGCATCATAGCGGATGTAAAGCAAAACCTTGCGAACCAAGGCAGCGAAAATGTGCGGGTTACACACGAGGAAGCCTACCCAAAATCGAAAGTGCCCATCATCCTGCCGCGCGTGGACAGGCTGGAAGTGGCCGTGATGCAGTTTGGCTTTGAGCGGGCGTGGGCCAAACCGCCGATTCTGTTCAACACCCGCGCCGACACCGCCATGCGCCCAGCCGCTGGCGGCAAACAGAATATGTGGGATGACGCCCTGCGGTGCCGCCGCTGCATTGTGCCAAGCTACGGTTATTACGAGCCGCACAGCAGGGATACGCACCCCAGCCCCAAAACGGGCAAGCCCATCAAAGACCAATACTATTTCAAACAGCCAAACACAGAGATAGTGCTGATGGCGGGCATCTATGAGCCGGGGCATTTCTCCATTATGACCACTGAGCCGAACCGCTGGATGAAAGACATCCACCCACGAATGCCGGTGGTGCTGTGCCCAAGCGAGGTGGGCACTTGGCTGTATGGCGACTATGAGGAGTATACCGCGCTGTTTGAGCGTGGTGATGTGGAATTGGTGAGTGAGAGGGAAGCGGGATAGAGCGTGGGTATCCTATGACACACGGTAAGTGACCATAAAAGAGAAATAGGCCTTTGAAAGTAGCTATCAGGGGGAATAGACTTTGGAAGAAAAAGTTATATATCGGTTAAACGATGATATATCGTTCCGCAAATGCACATTATTCGAAGGCAAGAAAACTGTGCATGGAAATTGTACGAACTTTGATGAAAAAGATGAGCATTGGAAAACTTACTTCTTTTGCAATCAATATGGTATACATCTGCATTGTACAAAACATCCTGAAATCGAGTATGGGGTCAAAAACAACGGAGTATATGTAGAGTTAAGTTGCCCAAAATGCAAGACGGAAATTCAGATTAGCAGTTTTAAGCAAACGCTCAACCAGTGCTTGAAGTTGTTATAGACGATTGGTATGTTCCAGAGGTGAAGAAAAAAGAGAAAACACAATCCTCGTATTGGGTTCAAACAGATGTAAAAACGGACAAAGATGGTGATACGGTTGTAATAGTATATGTGGGCCACACTGGAGAAATGGGAAAAGCACAGTTCTTTATTAAGCCAGAGAAACTACAACTAACGAGCGACCACAAGGACTTAGACCCAGCAAAGATTCTCTCACGTATTGAAGTCGTATTAAGGGATAGAACCTTAAGCCAAAATTATGACAATGATTAGTAATATTTCAACTATAGCTCTGCTGCTACTAATTAGGTTGCGCCACAATCCGCCACTGGTGTCCATCTCCAGCGGCGGCATTTTTATACTCTATTCCCTCGCCATCCCCACCACGCGTCCCAGCACCCGCACACCTTCCTCGCAAACCAAGATGGGCGCATAGGCAGGATTGAGTGAAACAAGCGCCGGGTGTCCGTTCTCATTGCCAAGCACCTTGCAGTAACTATCGCCATCGTGAGCGAAAATGCCCACCTCGCCACGGTTTATAGTTTCCTGCTCCTGCACAAAAACCCACTGGCCGTCTTGGTAGCAAGGCTCCATGCTGTCGCCCGCTATGCGCACGGCATAGTCCGCTTCCTGTGGCACGGTATCATCCACGGGGCGCAACTCATAATTGTCGCCGTCCAGAAACTGCCCTGTTCCGGCCGATACCGCCAAATCGTAAAAGCGTATTTCCCGCGCGGGGGGCTTTTTTGGCACACAGGCGTAGCGCGGGGATTCTTCCAGCAGCCGCGCGTACTCATCCAGCTTGCGCTGGCCCGCCTCGTTCAGCTTGTAGCCGTGGGTAACGCCCAAAAAAGTGAGATAAGGGTCTGCCAGCCCTGCACAGTAGCCGATGGCAAGCATCGTTTTATAGTCCGGCATCAGCAAGCCGCGCTCCCACTTGGAGATGGCAAAGTGGTCTATGGTCTTCGTCATAACCGCTTGGCGCGAAAAGAAGGCCGCCAACTCCGGCTGGGACAGGTTCTGTTCTTTGCGGTAACTTCTCAGCCAAACGCCAAACTCCATTTCACCACCGCCTTTGCTTATGCTGATTTACGGGCGGCAACTTCCGCTTCGGCTAAGCGTTGGATGTATCCGCCTGTCTCGCCAGTGAGAAGAAAGAACATTCCGCCATTGCGGCATTTTTTGTAGGTGTTTCCGTTAAGGTTGTACACAAACCCCTTAACACAAGTATCACTGCAAGCCGCCGGGTCGAGCAGCCGCTTGCAGTCCCGTGAAGCCGTCATTTGTTCTTGCATGTCAACCGGCAATGCCGCAATCACTTCTTCATACTTCGGCACATGGTCGCCATATACCCGCGCCAAAATACCCGCCTTGCGGAAAACCCAGTTCATCACCGTTTTCTTATCCCACTGGTAAGAAACGGTGTAACCGCTTTTGGCTTCCTTTATCACAGCAGCGCAGCCCTGCTCGGTTAATCGCTCATGCAGTTCGGACACAAAACCCTTGTGTTCTTCCGGGACATTTCTCAAAAAATCTTCAAAAGTAGCAGCCATCGCCATCCCCCATAAGTGTCCATTAGAAATTTCACAAATCCTTGCAATACCCATTATACAGCCATTTTAGCTGTAATACAAGACAATAATAGCCATTAATGCCATAATATTCTATTGACATAGCCGAATTGGCGATTTATTATGAGAGATACCTCCCTTTTGGACAACAGACCATGACAGGACAAGGCCATGAAAGACAAGGTAATCATCCACTGCGATGTGAACGGGCATTTTTGCTATTCGTCGCTTTTGTATTACCCCGAATTGCTGGATGTACCCGTGGTGGTGGGCGGCAATGAGGAAAAGCGGCATGGTATCGTGTTGTCTAAAAATCAGGCGGCAAAGAAGTACAAAATCGTAACGGGCTCATCACTCTACCAGGCGCGGCAAATCTGCCCTAATTTGGAATCCCTGCCGCCCGTCTATCCGCTGTACGAGCGCACTTCTCACGATTTTTACCGCTTCTTAGACCGTTTTAGCGACATATCCGCACCTTTCGGCTGTGATGGCAAGAGCATAGACGTAACAGGCACGGCGCATTTGTATGGTGGCGGGCAAAACTCCATTCGTGGGGTGGAGGCCATCGTGCGTGAATTGCATGAGCGTTTCCCCAAAGAATATGGCCTAAACCTTAGCGTGGGTATCTCTTGGAACTTCAGTTTTGCGAAGCTGGCCTGTGATACGGCGGGTGCAAACGGTGTGAAGTGGATACTGCGAGAAAGCCCGCAGGACACAAGCTG
>QMCE01002136.1_pt1 | contig 12410 bp, 17 predicted proteins | sample 1821851 | NCBI WGS metagenome assembly QMCE01 (sample SAMN09453174, study PRJNA476694) | Termite gut metagenome, whole genome shotgun sequencing project. | isolation source: worker | host: Odontotermes sp. | place: South Africa:Pretoria | collected 2016-01-28 | reverse complement strand
CAGGATTATCCTTAATACGTTGCTCTTCCTGTTCGCGGAACTCTCGCCACAATTGCTCAAGATTATTTGTATCCGCCACAAGGTTTGCTATTTCTGCGGCTTTGCTTGGCGGGATATTGTCTTGACGCAACGAAATGTAAACTTGCGCGGCGCTTTGCTTGTCATCGAAGGTCTTTCGTTGTATAAAGAAATCCACATCTTCGATAGACAAGTCTGTTAGCAATCCCTGTGCCTTGCATATTTCAAGCTCGATGGCAAGCTCTTTCTGTAACCCCTCAAACCAATATGCTTCTTGGTCTTGCGCGTCTATGAGAGCATCCAGCCATCCACCTGCCGTCTGTGCGGCTCCAGAATTGCCTGAGCCGCCGATTTCAGCCACGTAGTTAGGTATCTTGGCTATGGCGATAATATCGTCTCTGAGCGCATCGTCGAGCACCTGAGCGTCGCGCTGAGTGAGCTGCTGACCTTTTAGCTCGAGGCTAACCGGCATTTCGCCTTTTTCGTAATCGTCAACCCATATCATACGCTTTGCGCGTATGTTTTTGAGGAATGCGTCTTGCATTTTTTGCTGTTCTACTTGCGTATCTTCCGAAGCAGACGGGTCTACTTTTGGTATACCAATATTAACTGCCAGCCAGATAGCATTAACAAACTCCGCAACGCTGTTTATCTGGTCGCTACGCAGTACTGACCGCGCATATATAAGCGACTGTACACGCTCAAAGAATCCTATGCGGTACGGATTAGCAACGCGCTCTACAATCGGTATCCCCCACGGCATAGCCGCTGTAACAACCGGCGTTGTATCTCCCGCCGCAAACTCGTACTTCCAATCATTCGTATACACATGAAAACGAGTGCGCAAGCCTATACCGCTAGGCTCGTTGGTAATATCACCCATCATAGCGCCTTTGTTTGGGTCTAGCTCTTGAGTCATGTATACCATTGCTACTGGTTCGCTATCGGTATCGTCTCCCCATATGGAGAACACATTTGTTGGATTAAGTATGCTTATCTTGAATGGATAATGTCCATTGCGCACTCCTGGACGGTATTTTTCGTCAATTTCCACAAAGCGATAAGATACGCCGCACACGCCTATTTGCGTAGCAGCCTCCTTATCCCTTGGTTGAATATTAAGCACGTTGTACATGCGTGATAAGGTTTCAAGCTCTGCGGTTATCTTATCATCTACTGAACGCGACACGAACGTCACAGGCGACTGGCAAAGAAGCCCGGCCTTAGTATCTACTATCGGCGCGTACATATTGACTATAGCCTTATAGTTTATCGTGCTGTCCGTTGCGCGGTTGCGATTAATTATGCGGTCATCCCTGCCGCGATACAGCATGAACAACCACTCGATGTCCATCTGGTTGAACTGGTGTGTAAGCAGTGCAGCCTTTACAACACGAATAACCGATGACGGGTTTGGTATATTTTGTCTCTTCCGTAAGTAAACCCTGCGCCTGTGTACAAGTGCTGCACTTATACCTACTCCTTAAATGCGGAAAGTATTTCGTCGATGTTGTCCTGTGTGGGCTTTGTGCCAAGAAGCTGTACTGCAAACGACATGTTCTTCAAAACGTGTTCCAACTCGTCAGATACAGGCTCCAGTACATTCTCAAAATCAGGACGGTTAAATGCCGACGTCTCGCCATCTTCACGCTCGAAATTCTTACTGATATAGCTTTTGACAGCGTTGATTTCGTCAATTGCGTTATCGAGGTAGTACACAACGTGCTCTACTGTCTCGAACAGCTTTCTTGTACGCTCATCCATTTTATTCCTCCAATGTATCGGATAAATCATTCATGACTTTGACCGCGCTCTCAATGAGAAGTTTTAACTGCGTCTCCGTTAGGTCGATTCCGTGCGATGTAAGGAAGTTTGCTACGTACTGGTACTTGCTCTGCCCCGCCTGTGACTGTCCCTTATAAAGCTGTTCTGCGGCTGTCACGGCTATCTCCACCCACATCTGCGCTGTCTGTAGCTCTTCGGCAGTCATCTTGCTCTTGAGGTATGGAATTAAGACCTTTGTAATTATCGCGCCTATCGCGGCGACTATCGCCGTTATAAGAATCGTTATAATCTGAGTCCAGTCCATGATAGTCTCCTATATTTCAGTATTTGTAGTATTTGGGTCTGGCATTATGCGCTTTGTACCTGGCTCGGGAATGTGGATTTTGTGTTTGTTGAGGGACGTCTCGCGTATGATGTTCTGGACATAATATCCGGTTGTAGCTGACGCTCCGTATATTGTGACTATCGACATTGCAAGGTCACTTGGCGGAGTCATGCCCTTGAGTTGCAAATAGCACCACGTTATCCACACAAATATAACCATTGCATCTGCGATTGCAACATGAATCTTTGAGAACTGGACTTTTTTTGTGTAATAACTGCGCAGTTCCCTTTGCTGTTCTTTTGTTAGTCCTTGTAGTATTGCGGCAACAGCAGCACTCACTTTATCAGCCCAAGTCGCCCAAGCACGGCAAACAACTGTTCGCGCGTAGTATAGCTCTGCGGAGCGGTTCCGTCAGTGATGTTTTTGCCGTTCACTCCGATTTTAGCCTTTGCCTTAGCAAGCCAGCCTTCCTGTTTTGACCAGTCGCTTTCAGGCTTGTTGGACATGTTAGCAAGCGTCTGGTTTATTAGTTCAATTACGCGCTCTTCTGTCATTTCTTCCTCCTGCAAATAAGCTGGATGACAATATCCTTGAATCCCACTATACGTCTTTGCATAACTCTTCGCGCAAACAGCTCCGCCATTGGCGATATATTGCGTCCCTCCCGATGTATTGCCTTCGTATGTCTTAACAGTAGAGCCTTGAATGTCGTAGATTATTCCGATATGCTTATATCTAGTTCCCTCTCCGAACAGTATCAGGTCGCCAATCTGCGGGTTTTTATCGAATCTCTTTAGATTTTTGTAATACGCCGCCACTTGGTTGCAATCGTAGTATGTTGGAATTATTTCTTCTGATATGCCAGCTTTTCTTGCACACCAAGAGGAAAAACATGCACACCATGGTTGTCCCTGGAATGCTGGGTATAGATCACGCCAAAATTTCGTGTAGTTCCCGCTGCCAGCATTAGCTGTTTTATCATCAAGCTGAGAGTTGCTACGCTTTTCTAAATATCCAAGTTCGGCTTTTGCGATTTCAAGTATATCAGCGACTTGTTGTAGCATCTGCATACTCCCATATATATCCCTTTACCTGTGTGATCCTTCCAGTAGCGCATTTCCATACTTCTGTAGTATTAAATCCATACTTTTTACAATGAGACATGACTGGAAGATATAGCTTTTCGCCCGTTTCAACATTGATCCCTATTATTGGCTTTGCATTTTTCCCAATCGATGCAATGCTTACATTTTTATTATGGTTCCCATAGTTAGAATTATATTTTGCAGTACACCACTCTAGATTGCTTAATAAATTATTGCACTTATCCTCATCCTTATGGTTAACCTGTGGAAGATTTAACGGATTTGGTAAAAACGCTTGAGCTACAAGCCTGTGTACTTTAGCGCTATATACCTTTTTCCCATTTTGGCTGTCCGCTAGTGTTACCTCTAAATATCCGTGCCTTTTTAACACTGGCGTTCTAATTCTTCCTTTGGAGAGAGTAAACATGTTTGGATTTCTAGTGGGTATCAAGTGATCCAAGCTCCGAACGCGCCCCATATTGCTGACCTGATAGCATCCTTCATATCCTTTTATGTCGCGCCATTCTTCTTGCTCTTGAAGCATATACTACTCCTTTATACACACGCTCTAGTATAGTATACAACTTTGTTACGCATTTGTCAATAGGTATAGTGTTGCATGGGATAAGAGCACTAGAAATAGTGCTCTCCTTGCTATACTTCCGCTAAATAGCAAAACATGCTACACGATATTTCTGGCTCATTGTGCCTACCGGCATTAGGGTCTAGTTCGTCAAGATAGCAATCAAATATACTATACTTAAGCGTTCTCTCAAGTTTTTCCATTCTTTCAAACTGTTCAGGGAACTCTTTCCGTATTTTATTCCAATATCCCATGCCGCCTTTTGGACATCCTATACAGTTATTATTATTAAATCCTAGCTTATACATTTCGGGCAATTCAATCCCTGTATCTTGAATTATAGCAAGACAGTCTGCTTTAGATAATTGGTTATCAATTAATGGGAACTCGAACTTTATCTCGGGGAAGTTTTCTTGCAGTCTTTCCGCCCTATGTTTTTCTTCAAATGTATAACCAAATATTTGCAAGTCCACCCTATTGTTTCTCTCATATTCTTCACGCACTTGTTTTTTTAGAATAAGTGTGCATGGCGCTCCGTATTGATTTTGTATATATTTTTTAGCATTGAATACATCCCATGATGATTTATATTCTTTATGGCGTATAGACTTAATCAGCCTATTTAACCAGTTGGAAATGTCTTTTGCGAATCTATCATTATCGGAGTGTTCGCTTGCTAACTCTATCCGCACCACATCAACATCATTATATTTTTTGATAGCCAGTTTGCTTGCTACCGCTGATGCAGCTCCGCAAGAAAACCAAGAAACAACTTTCATCTTATCCTCCAAACACACTATCAATAATCGCGGAGGCTTCTCCGCAAGTTAACCTCCCGATGTCAACGTCGCTAAAATCCAATTTACCGCTCTTTGCCCATTTGTTAATTAGTTCCATTTGCTTAGCGCTTGCCGGATTTGAGAGCCACTTAGCGTTACGCTTGCTCCACAAAGCTCGTGATTCTGCATGATTGCGCTTAAGATGCTCGAACAGGAGGTCTATCGCGGCTTGAGCGCTTATAGTGCCTACTCCTGGCATATCCACATTGCCCAACTGGTCTATTGCCGGTATCTTATACTTTTGCTTTGGCGCGGCTGTGATTACCATTTCGCCGGATGGAAGTCGCCTTAAATTCAAATCTCGTAAGTTTAGCTTTTGCTGCTTTGCAAATAACTGTACAATATAATGAGACTTTATCCAAGCTGCGGGAGTATCACTTAGCTTCATAATCTTTTCTTCAAGTTCAAACAAATCTCCCTCTACTTTTTTGAGCTTGCTCTTTGGCACTTGTTCAATGTCATATCCTAGCAATGACGGCGCAGTTAACATCCCATTATTGCTGGCTCCACATATGTCTATTAGTAGCATCTTTTCTTTATCAGGATGTAGCCTCATCCCTCGGCCAGCAGCTTGTAAGTACTTTGTTTGGCTCTTAGTAGGGGCTGCGAGGATAACGGTTTCTATGGCTGGGTTGTCATATCCCTCGCTTGCCACCATCACGTTTACGAAAGTCTTATATTCTCCACGCTCATATGCTTTTAGTAATTTCTCGCGTTCTTGTTTAGGAGTAGTCCCAGTTACAATAAACGCTTCTTCACCTATAATATTTTTTACTTCTTGTGCCTGTCTTACGCTTTGGCAGAATATAACCGTTTGTCCCTTTGCAAACTCTCTATAGGCTTCAACAATACCTGGCTCTGTGCCTTTCATTGCTTCATCCAGTTCGTGGAGGCAAAAATCTCCATTAACGGTTTTTACTGATGATAAATCAAAGCCCAAATGCACTCTTCGACACTCAATATTGCAAAGGTATCCGTTTTGTATCATCCATAGCAAATCTGTTTGAAAAATAATATCATCGCAGACGGCCTTTAGTCCGATTTGATCCGCGCGATTGGGCGTCGCAGTGAACAAAAATGCGCGTTTGTAGTCGAAATAATCAAGTATAGCGCGATATGTTGACGCTGTTGCATGGTGAGCTTCGTCTATGATAATTGTGGGGTATTCATTTGTCGAAAAGTTATTCAAACGCTTGCTCATTGTTTGTACAGTTGTACTAGTTACTTTCTCGTTATGCGTAGAACGCTCGTTCCCTTGTTCGATTGCATATGAACAGGTTAGATATTTTAACGGCTGCCGCACTAGTTCGGAACGATGTGACACGATTAATGCCCTATCCGGAGAATTATTTAGGTATTCTGTAAAGCAGATCGTCTTGCCACCGCCCGTAGGTAATACGCAAAGGTGGGTTCCTGTGTCATGCTGTCGCATTGCCTCAATAACCTGCTGCTGGTATGGTCTAAGTTGCATAAGTTTCCTCAAACAAACTCATCTGTGAAGTATGCACCCGTAACCGATCCTCCTGCAATTTGTAATAGTCGCTATCAATTTCGTATCCTGTAAAGTCATAACCCAAATCATATGCTGCAATACGACTGCTTCCACTTCCTAAATGTGTATCAAGTATCTTCCATCCTTGTTTTGCGAATGTTTTAAGCAACCATATATAGAGCGCTACAGGTTTCTGCGTAGGATGTATACGCACTTCCTTATTAGCCATATTTTCTTGTAGCATTCCGTTCCACATATATCGGAACATATATATCTTAACCCCGTCACTCCAAGATGCTAAGTCTGCTTGTGAGAATGGGGTTCCGTCACTTACTTTATCCCATACTATACGCGATGTATGAGGTATGTACTTTGCATAATAATTACACCCCCATATTATCTGTTTTTTGCTAACTCGAAACAACTCATTAAAATATTCTTCTCCTGGCACTTCCCATGTTTTAGTAATTGGTTTATGCTTGCTTGTTCCTAGTCCCGACCGATAGTAGGCCGGATCGCCTGCTTTTTCAAAATATGGAGGGTCTACTATTGCTAAATCAAATGCCTTGTCTGGCATTTTTTTCATTGCACTCATACAATCATCATTATAAGCAATGTTTACCATTAATATTATAAGCCGCCTACCGTTGGTTGCGCAACGATAGACGGCTATATCCCTCCTAAAAGGAGAATGATATCATAAGTGCAATATCGCGCAACCGATATTGCATAGATTATACCATGTCAAATCCGTTTTGTCAACCCAATACCTGTAAATACTCAAACGGTATTCCGTTTCGCTTGCATTTTTTACGTTTAACCGGCATCAACCCGCCATTATTCATGTACCATACCGTTATATTGACCGCTGCTTGCAACCCAAATGCTACTACAGCGAGATACCCATTATTGTTTTCGTTGTGCAGAAACACAAGCTGATCGAACGAAATCGTACCATTATGAGCCTTGAGTTCAATGCGTAAACCATGTTTGCCTTGATGTGCCTCATCGATCAAAACGTCACTTACACCAGACTTCACGCCTTTTCGCTTGCGCGTTGCGCCATAAGCTCCGCCAATCATATTTTCATTTGGTACGTGAAATGCGTTTGAGTCCCATTTCATATCCTGTAGCCACTTGAAATATGCTTCCAAGTGGATATCTTCTTCTCGGTTACGTGCCATATCAGAACGGTAGCGGCTTTTCGCTTATCTGAGCATCGTCAGCTAAATCTACCCAGTTTTGCTGCTGCTGCGGCTGTGCATACGCATACTCGCCACCTGGCTGCGGCTGCGGCTGCTGTGGCGCTTGCTGCTGGTATCCGCCGACCATACGCACAACTGCATCGAGGATAAATGAAAAGTCGAGGAATACGCTTGCGTATTGTAGTTCGTCCTGATAGCCTAGATTGCCGTCGCGCTTCTGATACTCACGCCGGTTGTACTTGCCATATGCGGCTATTCGGTCGCCTTTTTTGAGCGCTGTAACGGCTCTGGCGGCGTTGCCCCAAATACTAAGTTTGTAGTACACAGTATTTCCGTTCTCTTGTACGGCTACATTCAGATCCGTTACAGGAGAGCCGTTCTGCGTTATACGCATCTCCGGAATCTGCGTTATTCCGCCGTATATAAACCGACTCTCAGGCTGCTGCTGTTGCGTCTGTGGTATGGGCGTCTGGGGCTGCATTGGCTGCATAGGCTGTTGGTACTGCATCGGTTGCTGATATAGCATGGGCTGTACTGGCTGCTGATACTGATTGTTCATTCTAGTTCTCCTGTTCTATAGGTTTATTTGATTTTGGATGTTCGTAAACGATGATAGAGCCACATTCTGGACATAATCCATCATATGTATTATGCGCAAGCTCTTCCCACTCGCAGCCACAATCCTTACAATCATATTTTGTCCACATGTTTCCATGTTTTATGATGTTCATTCTAGTTCCTTTCCAAATATTCATTTATTTTATTGACTTCTTCTTGTATCTGCTCCATTGTTGCGAGTTCGAGAGCTTCCAACTCTGCAATTTGCTCCATGATTTGGCTTCGGTTAATTTCTGCATAAAAATGTGCTATGCGCGGAGCTTTGATTGTGAATTGAGGATTATAAAACGAGAAATATAGCTTTTGCAGGTCTGGGTTTACAACAAAGTAATGAATCGCCTGTTCTTTATACTCGGCTGGCAACATGTCATCTTTTGCTGCAAACACATTGTACCATGCTTTGAAATGATTAGCGGCATTTAAGCATTTACATTCAATTGCCACTGTAATTGGGTCTGCGTCTACATAGGCATCCGGTGAGATTGCAATGCCGTTTGCGGATTCCCAAATTGCACCCGTAATGATGTTTGTTAGCCCCAACTTAGCCGCCGTGATGTCAATGCAATCTTGCTCCAACTGATGACCGCGCTCATCAGCCTTGCTCGACACATCCTCCACATCGTCAGTTATAAACTGTTCGGCAAGTAGCTCCCAATACTCTGCGCGTTGTCCTGAGCCGCGCTTTTTTGGCGTGACGAGTGAAGCTTTAGAGCCGGTCAACTTGCCGCGACGGTACGCAAGCCATTCAGGTGTATTTTGGGAGATGTCTGTTATGATTTTCACTGCTCAATCCCCTCAAGCAATTTGTTCTTCGCAACTTCCCTTGTAAACGGACTGCTGTCCATCCTTATTTCAAGATCATCCGATTTGTCAAGCGTCCGTCCAAATAGATTCCCGATGCTCTGAATCGCAGACTTTTTTGCCATAGCAACGCCTTTAGCGTGTATTAGCTCGACCTTCTGATTTCCTCTCCACATTTCTACTGTGGCAGTTCCCCACGCTGTTATATCCTGTTGGTATCCATGATTGTAGTATGTCAGCGGAATTGTTACTATACAGCATTCATTTGTCTGTACATCTCTATGTTGTATTCCGCCTTGGTCTACATATATGCTTTCTGATACTGGCGTTCGCTCTGTAACAAATTTTGGTTCTCCCCAGCGCGGATTAAGCAATAATACGTCAAGCAACCATAACTGTCGCGCTATTGTGAGATAAGGAATCAACTCCCCTCTTGCGTTTTTAAGAAATTTGTTGTCGGGTGCGTTTGGATTTGTGTTCTTAACCCATTGATCTGCCGGATGACGCGATACGATTTGCAAAAACGCTATTTTTCTCGCATCTGGCGTCGCGTTTCCGAATTTATCAAGCAATATATCAATTGGGTCTGTTGCGTTTAACTCTACCTTGGCTATCTCCTTCTTTGCTCTCGGCTTCGGCGCTTGCTGCTCCGGCTTTGGCTCTGTTGGTTTCGCGTTCGGTATATCTACCATTTTGTTGCTCCTTTATGTTAGAATATTCTCCCTGTCATTATCACTGTTGGGCGTTTTTGCTGTTGTTTTAATTTCTCGCTTGCTAGAGATGCACAGTCAAAAACATCGTCATGAATCGCCCTACCATCTGCTGTATATGATTGCATTTGCTCTATTGCCATAGCGTATTGTCCTTTTTGTGACTTGTCAAACAGCATGTCATTTGCCACCGTTTCTACAGACGCCATTATACGATCATGCTTATTGCGAGATGTAAAGTGTTCCTCTACGCGGCACAATATGCCTCTTGCCTTTATTTCATCCTTGATGTTCAAGCTGTATAATGCTCCCGCAGCATTTGTCTCGACATCTATCGACATTATTGAGTTTTTTACAATCCAGTCAACAAGTCGTTTTGTCATGCCTATCATTTCTCCGCTATCGAAGAATATGCTTGTGACGTACCCCATTCCACTCGCAACTTTTACCAGAAATCCCACAAAGCTATCGCTACCTTTTGTTTTTGTATCAATGATACAAAACTCTCGTTCAAATCTCTCTGGTAATTCATCCCAGTATTTGACCTCTGGCAATACCAATCCCTCAGCAGTCATAGGGTTCATCATGCGGCGCGTATTCCAGTTCGCCATTGCAACAGGACTATTGCTATTCTGCGCTACTTTCAGTTCCTTTTGGAATACTTCTGTAGTGTACTCTTTTTTGTAAACAACCTTGTTCCCTCTCAGTGTAGCCTTCTCATACTCGTAATTGCTCTCTCCGCGCTCGTTAAGCGCAGGTACAGCTATTGTCTCGCATATTATACCAGTGCTGCTCATGTCGCTGTAAAGTCGTTGTAGAGCGTCCTGCGGGTGCTGTGGCGTTCCTATCAAAACTATCTGCCCTGATATCCTACGTCCCATGAGGCGATTAAGTACATCATCCTCGTACTGCTTGGCAAGAAGCAATTTGTTATTAGCTACCTCGGCTGTAACAATATCGTCAATCAGCAGTATGCCTGTACATTCGCAGAAACCTTCGTAGTTTTGGTCGATTGAGACTATCGTGATATTCCCATATTCGCTCTCGCGGTTTATCCAAAGGATTCTGTCCTCGTTTGACATCTTTGAAATAGTCATGTCCGGAAACACGTTTAGGTACGCCTTACTAAACTCTCCCCACATGGTTTTTGTCTTTTTGAAAAGGCTATTAGCAAGTCTTGCGCCGCCTACGCAACCAAGATTTTGTGAGTCAGGGTGTCTGCCGGCATACCATGCTAAAAACCGTGACACTGCAAGTTCAGATTTTCCGGAACGCGTTACCATCGCCACTCTAAGCACTTCTGTTTCACCTTGTTCTACTCTCATAAGCGCCTCTGCAACGGGTTTTAGATAGTGCCTGCGCGGCAAGTAGAACTGTCTTACTGCTGTCTGCGCGTTGAAGTCTACGTAACGGCAAAAGCAATCAAAGTCATCACATGCGTCAGCAAGCAGTAGGTTTTCGTACAGTTCAAACAGCTCTGGAGTTACTTTCGTATGTTCAATGGCCTCTCGAACTTTGTACGTGTTGCCGTCTTTTAGGTACAGCGCAGCTTGCCCTGCATCCATGAGCCTGTTTTCGTGTATTAACTTATCGATTATTTCAGTGTTGGTCAATCAAACCACCATTCCAATACAGATATATAATCCATTGCTTCTTTTGTTGTACTTCCGATTGGCTCCATTTCCATCTGATCGGAACAAGCAAAGAATCCACCAGAATATCCGCACATTTCATTTGGCTGTGATAATGGTTCCCACCATACCTCTACGTTACTCATAAATGGGAATTTATGCTCAACTAATTTTTTTATCTTTATCTGATTACGTGAGCTATTTACTATCTCCGCATATCTTCCCATCATTCTGCCCTCGCAATTTCTTGGTCTGTTATGTCCATCTGTCGCAGTAAGCACGTCTCACAGATAGCATTGCCCAATAAGCTCTGGTATAGCTTATCAGTCTCATCACCGCAGCAGTCGCATGTCAGCTCGTATTCTTGGCAAGTGCTTGGATATGTACAACCGCGTTCGCAGTCATCGACGCAGGCGCGTATTTTACGTACCATCTGTAGACTCCATAACATATGCACTTCTAAAATGCTTGCATCTAAGGCTTGACTTGTATTCAGTATGCTCGGGATATGTTGCTTCTGGCTCTTTGAACAGATTAATATATTCCTCTCTATATTTGCAGAGTTCAATGTATTCGCAGCGTCTACATTCTGTAAGATTATCCATTCCCTAACATCCTCCTTAAAACATCCTCGCCTTGCATCTCAAACTGCTTGATACGGCTTACGTTTTCGGCTATCTGTGCTTTTTCCTCATATGGCAGGAACATACCCATTCCACGACTTGCCTCGTATTGCTTGAGTGCCGCTGTATTTATGAGCTTTCCTAAGATGTTCAACTTACTATATACCGTGTCGAAAAACATCACTACGAACTTAATTTCGGTATCAGTCTTTACCTTTTCTACGAACTGCACTTCTGATAACCCGTAGTACAGACACCAGTCACCAAACAGCATTATCGTACCGTCTTTAAGCATGTGCATGATGAGATTATACGCCTTGCAGTACGTCACGTCTAGCGGCTTTGTATACAGCGTACAGTCCGCCGCACAGTAGCTTATGCGAAGCGAATCGCGTATAAATTCGACACCCTCAGCGTTTTGATATTCAGTGCGTATTTCCATTGCCTTCTTTATAATCTCGCTCCATGTATAGTGCTGTCCCATCTCTACGATGCTAGACGGCTCGTACCCACGGTCACGGAGTGTAAGTTTGCGTGGCGGTTGGTTGGTCATTTATACTCTCCTTATAAATATCGCTATCATATTAATTCTCTTCGACACTGTCTATGTTTGGCTGTCCGCAGTTCCCCCCGCTTTTATTCATTAAATCTTCCCATTTATACATTGCCTTTTCAGCTGCCTCTTCGGAAGAATC
>QMCE01001608.1_pt1 | contig 12410 bp, 7 predicted proteins | sample 1821851 | NCBI WGS metagenome assembly QMCE01 (sample SAMN09453174, study PRJNA476694) | Termite gut metagenome, whole genome shotgun sequencing project. | isolation source: worker | host: Odontotermes sp. | place: South Africa:Pretoria | collected 2016-01-28 | reverse complement strand
CATTTGAGACGAAAAACTTCCGCATAAAAAATAACTCCGGCACCTTTGCAGTGTATAAACTTTAAAATATTTTTTAACATGAAACAAATTATTTTTTTAGTAATTGCATGCGCATTAATCAACACTGCAAATGCGCGGGAAAACAAAGTGCAAAATCCGGATACGACTGCGATTTTCAGCAAGACGGTTCATGATTTCGGAACCATATCCGCATCCGGAGGTATTTTAGCGTGCGAATTTACCGTAACGAATTCCGGCGATAAGCCACTGGTCATTACGAAAGTTTCCACAAGCTGCGGATGTGCGGCTTCGGAATGGCCCAGAGAACCGATCGGTTCCGGGAAACAGGGAGTCGTGAAGGTCATATTCGATCCCAAAGGACGCAGCGGCGAGATTCATAAATCACTAACCGTGTTTACAAACGGAAACCCGTCAAGCATCCGGTTGAAAATCAAAGGCAACATAGAAAGGACATCCGTTGTGCAATAGAAAGTTTTTTTACATGTCATTCTTATAACAGTATACCGGACCCGAACATTGATTTTTGTCAGGTATACTGTTTTCTTATGTGTATAAATAAACACAGACGACACTACAAAACCAATTCGTCAAACAGTTTTTCGAACGTAGTATCCAGTTCGGTCGAAAAGCCGGGGTGAGGACGAGACGTTTGGATAGACGAACTACGTACGGCCGTAAGCCACCGGAAACGTTCCGGTATTTCCAATGTTGCAATGTATCCTCCGGTACTATCGCCCCGGCATATATGGTCAAATGATCTCAAATGATCACGCAATACATTGATGTCTAATTCGGACGAAAAAAGAGATAATTTTTTCTCGTCTATTACATACTTCGCCCGGATATAATCCGCTTTTTTGGAGAACAGGATAATTCCCACATTGATAAATTCTTCGCGTTCTACCCGCGGGACAACACGGATAACGGCATATTCATACAGATGTCTCCCTTGCATGACGTATTTCATTTACAAATATTTCGGAATGCGTGATCCTCTCCGACAAAAATCTAACATAAGCATCTCTTATTTCAACAGGGGTTTCATCCGCTCCTTCCCATCGTAACCAGTCGTCCGGTATAAGCTCGACAAGCTCCCGTATCTTATCAGGAACCAGTATATTCCGAAATTCGCGATCCGCCTCATCCAACCGGGTCGCTTTCCGGAGAAGCGCATGGTCTTTGATGTATTTAAACGGACTTAACGCCTGCTGCTCCCGGTTTACCCACGAATGATGAAAGAATAAAGAAGCCCCATGATCAATCAACCATAGTTCACGATGCCATAACAACATATTCGTATTTTTCACCGTACGGTCTACATTTGTCAGGAAAGAATCCAGCCAAACGATCTTTGAAGCCAATAAAGGGTCTACATCATTTACCGCCACATCAAAGGTCAATGCGCCCGATAAAAAGTGTAATCCGAGATTCAATCCTCTGCTGCTCCGCAATAAGTCCTGTATCTCCTCATCACCTTCAGTCTGACCGAACGCCTCGTCCAGATTCAGAAAAACCAGCTCGGGCACGCGGAATCCCAACATACGCGCAACCTCCCCTCCTATCAGTTCGGCAATAAGCGCTTTTACTCCATGCCCTGCTCCCCTGAATTTAACAACATATTTAAAGTCATCATCGGCCTCGGCAAGTGCAGGCAACGACCCGCCCTCCCGAAGAGGCATAATATATCGTGTTACATTGACTGTCCGTAGTTCCATTTACATCAAAATCCGGTTCATTCATCCAATTCAATATACGGCATAAGCGTATTTTCTGTCAAAAATACATCATTTTCCACGTAATGCAAAATGTTATATAAAAAACGAACCACTTACAAAAGACAGCTTACTCCTGTACAATAATCCATATCTTTGAATAAAAGAACATGGTATATTCCCCTAAACTTTGCTTTCTTTGCAGGTAAAAGCTCTATTCACCTTAACAGTATAGCAGTTTATTTTGGAGAAACACATAAACAATGCGGAACAAAGTCTGATTCAGGCGCTGAAACAAGGGTCACACAAAGCATTTGATCGTATTTATCAAATGTATTCAAAACGTCTTTACGCCTATAGCCTCCAATTTACAAAATCCCCTGAAGAAGCCGAAGATATCGTACAGGATGTGTTCGTCAAAATCTGGACAAACAGGGATCATATCAGGCAAAACGAGACCTTGCGTTCATTACTTTTTATCATGGCGAAACATCATTTAATCAATGCTTACCGTTCACGACTGAACCACCCTGTCTATGAGGAATACATAAAATATACAGAAACATTATCCGCCGACGACGCCCATTACAATCTGGAATACAACGAATTTGCACAATATGTGCGGAATACGATCAGAACCTTGCCGCCTACCCAGCAGAAAGTAATTGTATTATCACGTATGCAACAATTATCAAACAAAGAAATAGCAGAAAAACTTTCATTGAGCAAACAAACGGTCAAAAACCAGTTATCACTGGGGTTGAAATCCCTGAAAGATAAACTGGGCGAAGTTTCGTTTATTTTAACACTATTACTTATTAATTAAACGATTTTTATGGTACTATTTAAACAGCAAAATGTCATTACAATAAAAAGCGAATGAACAATCTGAATGCCAAATATAAAAAAGATCATTTATCATCCGGTGAGTTGTTGGAACTTCGGGAAAAAGTAAATGCAACTCCCGACAGCGAAATCGAACAGCAAATGTATGATTCCTGGATAAATGATGACATTGATACGGCTTTTGTGGAAGACAAACGAATGAACAGGATTAAAAAGAAAATTGACCTGTCTACCGGCAAAAAACGGCCAGTATTTCCATTGATCATCCGGTGGGGACAAATAGCAGCCGCTGTTTTACTACCTGTTTTCATTTTACTCACCGCCTACCTTTACAGGGAAAACAATACGATGGTATCCGAAGAGATGATTGTTTCGACCGAAAAGGGAGAACGCGCCGGCATCACACTGCCGGACGGAACGGTCGTTTACCTGAATTCGAATTCCAGATTAGGATATACGCCTAAAAAGTACAACAAAAAAGAACGAAAGATAAATTTCGGCGGCGAAGGTTTTTTTCAGGTTTACCGGAACAAAGAGATTCCTTTTCTTATTGACGCAAAAGGACTACAGGTCAAAGTGCTGGGAACAACATTCAACCTCTCCGTACGTAAGCGTAACAACACCGCAGAATTGACATTGGAAGAAGGATGCGTACTTTTAACAGCTACCAAAAGCAACAAAAATGTGACGCTCAGGCCCGACGAAAAGGCGATACTTGATCAGCTTACCGGCGAAATAACCGTTATTTCCGAAAGCAACATAAAAAATTCGTCGGCATGGCGTCGCGGAGACATGACTTTCCGGAATACCCATTTATCCGATATCATCAACATGATCGAAGAAAACTACAACGTCAGCATCGAAGTATCGTGTAAAGACCTTCTCAATGACGGATTTACAGGAACCTTACCCTTATCGGATCTGAATGAAGTACTGGAAGTAATCGAAAAATCCTATCATTTAAAAGCGGAAATAACCGGAAAGAAAATAGTATTGAAAAATAATTAGGTAATAAAACAGCACACATTTCTAATGTGCTTACAGGGCGAAAGATTGTTTGACTGGCAGACTACAGGTAATAAAAGCCTGTAGTCTGCTTTTTTATGTTGTTTAACACATTTCATTGATGGTACTTCTTTTATTTCTCCTTGTCTTCACTACCGACAACGCCTGAAAAAGCAGGCACAAGTACTAACTTAAATATATAAATAGAAATGAACAAACATGTAAAACAGAAGCTGTTCACCTTATTGCTGTTATTCGTTTTTTTCTGCAACGCGGACGTCGTTGCTCAAAACAAGGCGCAAATAACAATCAACCTGAAAAACGTTTCTTTAAAAGAAGTTTTTGACGCCATTGAGAAACAAACGACCTACCGCCTTTCGTATCGCGATGTGGTTATTGATACCCTGAAAAACATCACTCTTTCAAAAACAAACGCCACGGTATCAGTTGTTCTCGACGAAGCGTTGAAAGGCAGAAACCTTGAATACAGTATCATTTCCGACAAATCAATTGTGATTTCCGACAAGAAAAAAAATGCGGCGCCTTCCGGCGGTTCAAAGAAAATTTCGGGCGTTGTCCTGGATGATATCGGCGAACCTGTTACCGGAGCAAATGTTTCGATAAAAGGAACTACAATCGGAAACATAACGGATATCGACGGAAATTTCACACTGGAAGCCCCCGGAGAAGGTACCCTTGTCATTTCCTATATCGGATATTTACCGCAGGAAATCGACATCAAAAATAAAACTAATTTCGTCATTGAATTAAAAGAAGACCTTCAGGCATTAGACGAAGTGGTTGTTGTCGGTTACGGCGTACAGAAGAAAAGCGACGTAACCGGCGCGCTGACCCGCGTTACGGAAAAAACGCTGAAGGAACGGCCGGTGCAAAATGCCTTGCAGGCCATACAGGGAAAGGCTGCCGGCGTACAGATCTCCCTGAACAACCGTCCGGGGGAGTTGGGTGAGATCCGTGTTCGCGGTAACCGCTCTATCAATGCATCGAACGACCCGTTATACGTAATCGACGGTATTCCCATGGTTGCCGGCTCCATGTCGGATATCAATCCGAATGATATCGAATCTATCGAGATCCTGAAAGACGCTTCCTCGACTGCTATTTACGGTTCCCGCGCGGCAAACGGCGTAATCCTCGTAACAACCAAAAAAGGAAAAGCGGGAAGAACAAGCATCAATTACGACGGGACGGTTACCTTTTCAAACCTGCACTCTATGACAGACTGGATGAACGCAGGCGAACAGATTGACTGGAACAGGCAGGCAAGAATTAACGCAGGTTCCTATACCGGTAAGTATGGCGACGCGCCCGACCCTGATGTGGATGGCGACCTACTTTTCGGAGCATCCACTTATCCGTATATGCAACCGGTATTTGAATCCGCCTTTCAATTCAATGCGGACGGAACGCCTGTGATGCGCGACGCGACCGATTATGAACGCAACGTATTAGGTTATGCAGACCGTGTCCCCGTTTATAATCCGGCGAATATTCCCACCACGCCGTGGAGGGATTATGTAACCCGCACCGCTATTACAAATAATCATCAGGTTTCTCTATCATCCGGTTCGGAGAATACATCTTTGTATATGTCACTCGCTTACCTTGACCAACAAGCGGCATTGACCGACCAGGACTACAAGCGTTACTCGGTCAATATCAACGGCGACATACAAGCGACAAAATGGCTGAAAGTAGGTATCGGCATCAACGGCAGCCACTCCATACAAAACTATGGTATTGTGGATAACGGTTCCAATACCGTCGCAAAGGATTCGTATGGTCTGGCGATGAATCTGGCGTCATACGCCCCGGCCTACGATGCGGACGGAAACATATTGCGCGTCAATAACGGTCCGTCCTATCACAACGTCCTGCGGAACATTGAGGAAGCGCAAAATGAAACGCGAAACTATTCGCTGATGATGAGTTCCTATGCGGAAGCCACCCTGTTACCGTGGCTAAAATGGAGAACCAATTTCGGTACGCAATTCAGAAACTCGCGTCAGGGTAACTATTACAGCAATGAATTTACCAATCCCACCGGCGCTACCGGTTCCGCCCCGAACGTTGCGTACAATAACCAGTCAACCCGTCTCGCATGGACACTGGAAAATCTTATTTACGCAAATAAAACATTCAACGATATACACACGTTCGGTGTAACACTGATGCAATCGGCTGAACACTACCGTACCGAATCATTGAATGTGCGTGCGTACGAAAGCATATTTTCTACCGCACTCTGGTACAATGTCGGGAGCTCAGACCTATCCAAGGTAAGCGTCGGATCAGGATTCAACCAACAACAACGCGCTTCCTACATGGCGCGCCTCAACTACAACCTGATGGACAAATACCTGTTAACCCTGACCGGTCGCTGGGATGCCGCATCCATGCTGGCAAAAGGCAATAAATGGGACTTTTTTCCTTCTGCGGCGCTGGCGTGGAAAATGAAACAGGAAGACTTCATGGAACATCTCGACTGGATCAGCGAAATAAAACCGCGTATAGGCTACGGTGTGACGGGTAACGCGGCGATCAGTTCGTATCAGACAGGAGGAACAATGAGTTCCACTTATGCAAACATGACTTTCGGTCAGGGAAATATATCGACTGCGACGACAGGCGCCAAAGCGGTTATCCTGCCGAACAGACAGTTAGGTTGGGAAAAAACCGCTTCGACAAACATCGGGATAGACTTCGGATTGCTGAAAAACAGAATCACCGGTAGTTTCGAATATTATGTATCAAACACATCCGATTTATTGCTTAACCGTTCTATTCCCATGATGACGGGCTATACGTCTATTCTTTCCAATATCGGAAAAACACAAAACAAAGGAGTTGAAATAACGCTGTCGACCGTAAACATCAACACAAAAGACTTCACATGGAGAACGGACTTTACCTTCTTCGCCAACAGGGAAAAAATCGTGGAATTATCCGACGGAAAAACCGACGATCCGGCTAACGGATGGTTTATAGGCAAACCGATTGACGAAGTATGGACAAAAAAATACGACCGTATATGGCAGGAAAACGCCGCAGACCGGAAATTACTGGCGCTATACAAGGCAAACGGTATTACGATGATACCCGGACAAGCTAAAATCGTAGACCAGCCCTTTGTGGAAGTAGCCAAAGGTACGGATGGCGCCGTTACGAAAACAATCATCCTCGACGGAGAAGAAATGGAAGTGACCTATATGGACAACGGTTTCGGCGTAATCAACAACGACGACAATATCTTTCAGGGTTCTTTTCAACCCAAATGGGAAGGCGGTTTCACGACGGTATTCAATTATAAAAACTTCGAATTGAGTTCTTTCATCTACGGCCGCTTCGGCGGGGTATATTATGGTCTGAAACAAACTTACGGCACGCGTAAAGAAAGCGATATCTGGAGCAAAAACAATCCGAACGGAAAATATCCCCAACCGGTAAGCGGAGGACAATCATTCACCGATTACAGTTCATATATGAATTACACGAAAAGCGATATGGTCATCGTCCGGAACATCGCCTTGTCATACACTGTTCCCGAAGCATTTCTCCGGAAATTAGGCGTAGCAAACTGCTCTGTATACGGACAGGTATTAAATCCGTTTATATTCGGAGGCGAACTTGTAAAAACCGGTATCAATCCCGACGATATGACAGGTTGGAGAGCAAACAGCCGCTCCAACGGAGATTTCAGATACATCGGAGGGCAAACAAACAATACGGTTATTACACGCAGTTTCGTAATAGGATTAAGATTAGGTTTCTAATGAACAATAAAAATAAACAGAAGATGAAAAAATATATTCTACTATCAATCATTGCAATGGGAGGTTTCTCCTGTACGGATAATTTCCTGGAAGAAAAAATGGTTGCCACCATCACACAGGATTACTTCAACACGGAAATCGGCCTGGAACAATTAATTACCGGAACATACGACGCGTTTCGCGTCAGCAAACAATATTATCAGGGACCCGTAACTTTCCTGTGCGGAACAGACAATTTCAATAGCAGAGTAGCCAATCAGGCTTTATTTTCGGCCAGCGAATGGAATTCGGGCGGAACAATCGCAGGCCGTGCAAACAATCTATGCGGAGAATACACATCAAACTCGTTATTAGGATATTACCCCATTATAAACAACTGTAACAGAGCCATACAGACGATACGCAATAACGAAGCGTTGGGAAAATTCGCCGAAGATCAGGCATATGCCGACCGGCGTCTTTCCGAAACATTGTTTAACAGGGCGTATGCACTCTATATACTAAATACGATGTACGGGGACGTTTATGTTCCGGAAGGCTATACGACCGAACTACCGGGCAACTACAACTATGTTCGTCAGACTTCGGAGAACATCTATAAACTGATTATCGGCGATCTGCGTTTCGCCTACGAAAACCTGCCGGATGTGAATGAATTAAACTTAGCAAATGATTACGGACGTGCAACCAAAGGAGCGGCAGCGCATTTTCTTGCCAAACTTTATTTGCAGCGTGCGCAGGGAGCCAAATACGGAAGTACGGAATACGGCCGCCAGACGGATGGCTCCATCGACAATACAAATGAAAAATCTTACCTGGGTATGCTGTACAAGGGAAACGCAGGTTCCGACCTGGATTCCTGTATCTTTTTTGCATCCCGGGTAATTAATCACGGATATTATCAATTAGAAAGCAACTATGCAAAACTATTCAGTCATCCGCTGAACGATTATTCCAATGAAACCAGCCGGGAGATTATACAGCCGTGTCTTTATGCCACTTCGGAAAACGGACGCTACGGAAATCGCATCCTTGTATATATCGGCGCAGGATATACCAACGCCGCATGGGGTATTCCCGATTTTGTATGGGAAGGGCCGACCAAGGTCGATCTTACCGGCCTTACCAACGATTTCGGATACAACCTGTACGTAAATAAACATGCCGATTCTCGTTATCAGAAGTCATTTCATCTTGAATTCAAAACCGCGTTGCGCGGAGGTTCATCCACAACCAGCGGGTCGCCCAACGAAGATTACTATGCTTACAACAGCAGCAGCAATGCAACCGTGGTATGGACAAAAGAGATGGCTGATTATTTCAATGAACATATCCGGCCCGCATATACCAGGGAATCATGGGGAGGCCGGCAAGCCGTGGAAGGCGAGCACAAGATGGGAAGAGGCGATCTGGCTTTCGTTCATGTGGAAAACACCAAAGAAACAGCCATTGACGTGCGGGAAGCGCTGGGTCAGCCGTTCGTCGTGATGGCCAGGTGGTTGAAAGACGGCGACAAATATTATTACCGCGCACCCATTGAGACTACAAATGCTACCTACTCATACAAGAGCAACGAATATGTCGGATTGGATAAGACGGGATCCACGGCAAGTCCCGGTTCCCTGAAATACGACGACCCGAACCGGGCATCCTTTAACGGCTCCGGCGGAACACGCGACATTCCCGTCTTCCGTTTGGCCGAGACTTATCTGTTACGCGCCGAAGCCTACGGACGAAAAGGCGATTACAGTTCGGCCGTACAGGATATCAATGCAGTACGTATGCGCGCCGCTTTTAAAAGCGGTGAAACACGGGCCGAAGTACTGGCGCGTCTGCAGCCCGGCCACGAAAAATTGACCGATACGGAACAACAATGGCCCTATACCGTAGAAAGCGATATGACCACGGAAATGACGATCGACGCTTCCTATTGGGACGGAACATCCGAAAGTTCCAATGCCGAAAATTATCCGGCGACGGCAACCCAGACGGAAGACCGTTTTGTAAACTTCATATTGAATGAAATAGCGCGTGAAATGAACAACGAGATGATTTACTACGAAAACCTTCATCATTCCGGATGGCAGGCCGACCGTATCATGTACCATAACCAGATGGCTTCATCGTTAAAAGGATTATGGGATGTCGCCGATAATCTGACCAGCGGACAGGGACAACTGGGCGACGGCAAAGGCTTTTATCAACCCTATTATACCTTGAAGCCATTTGCCCAATCCGTCATTGATCTCCTGACCGACGAAAACGGCAAGCCGTTGGACGAAACGGCTAAAAAGGCTTACCAGAATTATGGTTATTAACAATAATAAAAAAAGATACCGTATCATAAAAATATGTTTTCCATAAATACACATAAATTTTAAACAGGTATCTTTAAAATCCGGAAATTATCTCCGTATAAACTTGGATAAATCTAAAAATCCATGAATTTGTACGAATTTACATTTCCGGATTTTTTTTAAATAACGTTCTTTACTCCCTGAAAAATATAAATTCCAATACAACAAAAAACAGATCGTATGAGACAGCAAAACATGCTAAGAATCCTTTTCACCCTATTCTTATTCTCTACCATGCTGAATGCCAACAATAGAGAAAAATACAACTTCAACTCCCAATGGCTCTTGCATGTTGGAGATGTTGCGGATGCCGGAACTAAAAATTATGCGGATAACGGCTGGGAAAAAATCACCCTACCCAGAGCGTTTAATGAAGACGAAGCCTTCAAGGTAGACATTAAAGAGATGACCGACACCATTTCATGGTACCGGAAGCATTTCAAATTACCGAAAACGGCAAAAGGGAAAAAAGTGTTTATCGAGTTTGAAGGCGTACGCCAAGGAGCAGATTTTTATTTGAACGGCAATCACATCGGGTTGCACGAAAACGGCGTCATGGCTTTCGGATTTGACCTGACTCCCTATATCAATTATAACGGCGAAAATGTAATTGCAGTCAGAATAGATAATAACTGGAAATATAAAGAGAGAGCGACAGACACCGAATTTCAGTGGAATAACAATAACTTCAACTCCAATTACGGTGGCATACCCAAAAACGTCTGGTTGCATATCACCGATAAATTATACCAAACACTCCCATTGTACAGCAACCTGCAAACGACGGGTGTTTACATTTATGCTTCGGATATACGCGTCAAAAGCCGTCAGGCGGTGATCAACGCCGAATCGGAAGTACGCAACGAATATAATAAGACGCTCAGCGCCGGTTACGAAGTCGAACTCTTCGACCGCGACGGAAAACCGGCAGGCGCATTCAAAAGCGAACCCGTCACAATAAAACCCAACGAAACAATTACGCTGAAGGCGTCTGCGGAGATTGAAAACCTGCATTTCTGGAGTTGGGGATACGGTTACCTGTATGATGTAAGGACAAAACTGCTGGTGGACAACCGGGTGGTTGATGAGGTATCGACAAAAACCGGTTTCCGGAAAACCCGTTTTGGAGAAGGTAAAATCTGGCTGAACGACCGGGTGCTACAGATGAAAGGCTACGCCCAACGCACCAGCAACGAATGGCCGGGCGTCGGCTTATCCGTACCGCCGTGGATGAGCGATTACTCCAACGGGATGTTGATCGACCACAACGCAAACTTTTTCCGCTGGATGCATGTTACACCGTGGAAACAGGATGTGGAGTCCTGCGACAGAGTCGGTGTCATGCAAGTAATGCCTGCCGGAGACGCCGAAAAAGATGTCGAGGGACGCCGCTGGGAACAACGGAAAGAACTGATGCGCGACGCCATCATTTATTTCAAAAATAATCCGAGTATCCTGTTTTACGAATCGGGAAATGAGTCGATCAGTCGCGAACATATGCTGGAAATAATAGCCATACGAAACCAATATGATCCGAATGGAGGACGTGCGGTGGGTTCCCGCGAGATGCTTGATATTCGTGAAGCCGAATACGGAGGCGAAATGCTTTACATCAACAAAAGCGAACATCATCCGATGTTTGCCACGGAATATTGCCGGGACGAAGGCTTGCGTAAATATTGGGATGAATACAGCTATCCCTTTCACAAAGAAGGTGCGGGACCCTTATATAAAGACCAGGATGCAAGCGCCTATAATCACAATCAGGATATGCTGGCGGTTGAGTTGATACGGAGATGGTACGATTACTGGCGGGAACGTCCGGGAACGGGAAACAGGGTCAGTTCCGGCGGCGCCAAAATTATTTTTTCCGATAGCCAGACCCACTACCGGGGCGAGGAAAATTACCGCCGGAGCGGGGTTGTCGACCCGTTGCGAATACCCAAGGACGGTTATTTTGCACACCAGGTGATGTGGGACGGCTGGGTGGATGTGGAAAAAGACCACACCTACATTATCGGACATTGGAATTATACTCCGGACGTTGTGAAACCGGTATATGTAGTCTCTACCGGAGAAAAAGTCGAACTGTTTGTAAACGGTAAGTCTAAAGGATTCGGTAAGCAGGACTACCGTTTTCTGTTCACATTCGATTCGATACAATGGGAGAAGGGTGTTGTTGAAACTGTCGGCTACGACGAAAACGACAAGGAATTGAACCGCTATTCCCTCCATACCGTCGGCGAACCCAAACGTCTGAAATTGACATTAATGCACAGCCCCGACGGATTGCATGCAGACGGAGCCGATCTGGCGATGGTACAGGTGGAAGTTGTGGATGAAAACGGGGACAGATGCCCGCTTGCCAACCACATGATAAAATTTGATTTGCAGGGCGCCGCCGAGTGGAGAGGCGGTATCGCACAGGGACCGGATAACTACGCATTAGCCAAAGAACTCCCGGTTGAATGCGGCATTTCAAGGGTTTTAATCCGTTCGCGCACCGAATCCGGAAAAATCACATTGAAAGCGGAAGCTGACGGGTTAACTTCGGACGAAGTTTCTTTGACGTCGATTCCCGTCGAAGTGAAAGACGGACTTAGCGCTTTCTTCCCCGGCGAAAAACTACCCGGCAAACTTGATCGCGGCGAAACGCCGTTGACACCTTCCTATCA
>QMCE01008811.1_pt1 | contig 12411 bp, 11 predicted proteins | sample 1821851 | NCBI WGS metagenome assembly QMCE01 (sample SAMN09453174, study PRJNA476694) | Termite gut metagenome, whole genome shotgun sequencing project. | isolation source: worker | host: Odontotermes sp. | place: South Africa:Pretoria | collected 2016-01-28 | reverse complement strand
CAAAAAATGTCAAGGAGTGATGAGAAATTGGCTTTACTCGAAAATACGCGCTCCAGCTCAATACCGGGACGGCGTTCAGGCTTCTTTGGGAGCGTCCGCAGGTTTAGGTTTCGCCGGAGCTTTCGCTTTCGGCTTTGCTTTCACGGCGGGTTTTTTGGGAGCCGCTTCCTCGGTGAGATCTACGATTTTTGCGGTCGGCGCATTCCTCACAATGGAAGCAATACCCTTGAGCGCAGCCTTTTTATCGGGATAACTTTCACCGACAGCAATGATTTCCCCGTTCGCGGCTTTAAGGTTAAAACGGTACTTTTTCGCCTTGTCCAAATACACAGTAAATTTTCCCGGCATAGAACACCCCTCTGAAATTTTTATTTCCCGTCAATCACGGGATACCTTTTTAAAAATTAATGAAGGGAGGGTATACAGCTGGTCTTGCTCTGCGCCTGCCGCCTGTACCAACAAGTTGGCAAGACGGCTTTCCCGGCAAAGCGCGGACTAAAAGTCCGGTGGGGTATTGAACCCTTCGTTTCCCCACTAACTCAATCATGCCCGCGCAAGCGCGGGCGCGATCTCGCTTCGTTCGTCAAAAAATATTATTTAATACGTTCCCGAATGGCAACATTTACTTCGATCTTATTGTTGTTTCCCACTTCCATAGGAACAACCAGCGCTTCAACTTCTCCGAGATTACTGGAAACCTCCATATTTTCACCGGTAAAAAGCGCCGGCGGAGTAAGGTCAAATTTGAATCCGATGTCATGCAGCTTAGTCACCGCCTGAGCGGTTATCATATTGGCAAGCTCCTGAATAGTAGCTTTAGCCATTTCATCCAAAGCCGTGAATTCTTCCTGATTCATCGCGCCAGCCACATACAAAGCCGTGGCTTTTGTCATATCAAACAGAACTCTGCCTTCCACATCGCCCGCCAGACCGACCAAAGCGGCGACTCCCATAATAGACGTGGAGGTAGGCTTCAGGTAAATTTCCCCGCGCTTAACTTCGGAATTCATTACCTCCTTCAGGACGCTGAACGTCGATTCTACAAAGGGGTTGATATACTCAACTCTCATAACTTACTCCTTTCAATTTTTATGAATTATAATAGGCCGAAACCGATTCCGAAGCTGCTTTACGCCAGTCGATTCCGGGGAGTTCTTCATTGCTTCCCAGAAAAACGATGCCATGCGCCTTTAGCTTTTCACTCATCTCGGCAATAATTTTTTCCTGATCCTGATCCGAAAGGAACGAAAGTATATCCCGCGCCAGAATTATATCAATTTCCGGCAGAGAATTCTGATTCAGAATATCATGATACTCGAACACTATCGAATCCTTGATCGCCTGATTAAACGCATAACCGGCTTTGCCTCTGGTCATAAACGGCCTGCAATATTCAGGAATATCGTCTATCTCAAAAACCATATTGGGAGCCTGCGATATTGCCATTATATCACTATCGTTGGCCCAAATTTTAATGTGGCTGTCAGGATACCTGCTTTTCAGTATACAGGCAAATGAAAAAGTTTCATAGCCCTTTCCACAACCCAAATTCCACACCTGAATATTATTCGAGGGAAGATCGGGCAGGACTTTTTTCACTTTTTCCGCATAACGGGAATCCCAGAAACTTCCGTTACACGGCGAGAAAAACGTCGACAGATATTCGTCCGCATCTGACGCGCTCTGCAGCTGCAAATTTTCCGCCGAACGAGACGCGCTCCATTCAGCAAAGCGGCTGCGAAGCCATGCGTCATTGACGGGCGAAGCAGAAAAATGTTTGAGCGCGGAAAGACTTTCCTTGATAAAGTCCAGCGCGTTTTCCGCGGCCACCCGCTGTTCTATTTCGGCCTGCCCCGCCGTGGGAATGTAATAATCTCCCTCAGCGTCAACCCCTGGGCGGGTTTTTGTTTTGGAATCGTCGGTCTGAGTAAATATGCGGATAACGTCAAGAATAATGTACAAATCGCCCTGTTTTTCAACAACGCCGCTGATAAACTTGATGTTAATATCGCCGAAAATCGGGTGAGGCGGCTGTATTTGCTCGGAATTGATGCCCACTACCTTGTCGATTTTATCGACGATAGTTCCGTACACTCTGTCCTCGATACGAAGGATCAGCATATTCTCCAGCGCGTCATCTTTTTCCTCGACCGGAAGATGAAAGAAACTCCGCAAATCAATAATGGGGATAATGTCCCCGCGTAAATTGTACACGCCCCGCACAAAAGAAGCGGCATTCGGCACAAAGGTAAATTTATCGGCTTTGGCAATTTCTTTAACATTCATAATGTCTACGCCATAATCTTTTCCAGACAGCGAAAACGTGATCATTTTGAAATCGACATTTTCAGCCCTTTCTTTTTGTTCCTGTAAATCCGCGTTTACTTGCGCTAAGTCTTTTACTACTGCCATTTTCCACCTACCGTATCGAAGCTTCGCGGTATCTGCGCTGCTCCATTTCCTTTTTGAGCCCCAGCTCCAGAAGCTGACTGACATCAATGATGAGAGAAACCGATCCGTCTCCCAATATAGAAGCGCCGGCAATTCCCGGAGAATTGGTAAACTGATCCCGCAGCGGTTTGATAACCACATCTTCTTCGCCGATAAGACTGTCTACCATAAAGCCCATTTTCTTTTCGGCGGTTCCTACAATAACGATAAAATTGTACGCCTGCTGTTCCTCGGTTTTTATGCCGAACAGACGGTTCAACCGGAGCAGTGATACCACGTCATTGCGGATATTAAACACTTCGTAATTGTCGATCATTTTGATTTCTTCCGGTTTTACCCGCAGACTTTCGATGACCGATGTAATGGGAATGGAGTAAATTTCCTGTCCCACCTTGACAAGGAGGCCCTGAATAATGGCCAATGTCAACGGCAGTTTAATCGTAAATTTAGTTCCTTTGCCCCGCTCGGAAAATACCGTGACTTTGCCGTTGAGTTTGTCTATTTGGCGGCGCACAACATCCAGGCCGACACCGCGTCCTGAAATGCTGGTCACTTGTTTGGCAGTGGAAAAGCCGGGCTCAAATATCAAATTGAACGCTTCAATATCGGAAAGGATTTTATTGGGGCTGATAAGTCCCCGCTCCGCCGCTTTTGCCTTGACCGACTCGACATCAATACCCTTGCCATCGTCTGAAATTTCGATGACGATCATATTGCCTTCGTTAGTGGCCTTGAGCAGAACCATGCCTTCTTCCGGCTTGCCGGCGGCGCGGCGTTCCTCTAAAGATTCAATGCCGTGATCGATGGAGTTCCGCACTGAGTGCATAATCGGGTCGAGCAAGTCCTCGATAACGGACTTGTCCAGCTCTGTTTCCTCGCCTTCGATGACCAGATTGATTTTTTTGTTGAGGCTTTTCGAGAGATCGCGCACCAGCCGGGGAAAACGGCTGAATATCTGGCTGATGGGAACCATGCGAATACGCATAACCCCTTCCTGCAACTCGCTAGTGATCCGTCCGAGGTTTTGGGACGTGGCGCGGAATTTCCCAACATTGGTTTTTATCGCGGCTTCAAACCCGTCAAAGAGGGAGAAAATGTCCCCGTATTCGTCGTTAATTGTCTTACGAATATCCTTGACAGAGGAGCCGTCCTGAATTTCTTCGAGATAATCGGGGAGGCTGTCAAACAGGCTTTTTATCTTGTCCCGGTACATGCTTTCAATGTCGTGTAATTGGTTGAGCAACTCGGTGAACTGACCGGAAATCTGGTTAAATGTCGCTTTGGTGATGACCGTCTCGGAAACAAGGTTCAACAGGTCGTCAATCCGTTTGGAATCAACCCGCAGAATAGAACCCGCTTCCTTGCCGGCTTTTCTCGCGTCCCCGGACTGCGCGCCGCCGGAAGTTTTCGCGTTTGCGGCGGACATCTCACCGGCGGCCGCCCCGGAAGCGGCTTCGGCCTGAACCTTCGGCGCCGCTTGAGGAGCGGGAGCCGCTTTGACCGGGGAAACCGGCGCGGCTTTCTGAACCGGAGCAGGCGCGGCGCTCAACTCGGAAATATCGGTGACTTCGGCGGAAAGGCTGACATCGGGCAACACTTCTGCGTATATCCTCCGCGCCTTTCTGGCTCGCGCAATAATAATCCACAACGGGAAAGAAATTATCTTCGTAAAGCTGCTCAAATTCGGGATGCGTTTTCAGTACCGTTCCGATATTTTTTAATACCGCGTACACCTGAATACCGCCGACTGTGTTCATCAGGCCGTTTTCGTCAAATTTGACTGAAATCCGGTACACCGGCATACTGCCGTCAACAGCTTCCTTGATTTCCCGAAGTTCATCATCGGTAAGCCCCGGAACGGACGGCGCGGCTTTTTGAACAGGAGCGGGCGCAGGCGCGGCAGCCGGCTTAGCTTTAGATTTCGCCCCGCCCTTTTTGCGGGAAGAACTTTCGCCAAGCAGCGCGGAAAGATTCGCCTCGATCTGGGAAGTGTCTTCCCGGTAAACCGCGCCGTTCATGCGCTGTTCGAGCATAGCTTTGATCACATCAATCGCTAAAAGCAGAATATCGACAACATCTTCGTTGACTGACAACTGATCCGAGCGAATAGCGTCCAGAACATCTTCAACAAGATGAGTGAAATGCGACAGTTCCATCATTTCAACTGTAGCGGAGCCGCCTTTCAACGTATGAGCAGCCCGGAATATTTCGTCTACAGCGTCCTTGTTGGTTCCGTCGGTTTCAAGAACAAGAATGTTCTGTTCCAACGTATCCACCTGCATTTGGGCTTCGCTAAAAAAGTCCTTGAGCAGTTCTTCATTATTGGGGTCTAAATAATCACTCATATATTTTAATGATATACACAAATCGCCTTACGTCAAGCCTGAAATTCGCATATATGAAAAAAGACAATAATTTGATAGACTAGACATATGAATTTCCGTAGAAGCCGCCAGAGAAATCTGATTGCGCTGTTCATCTTTCTGAGTTTCCCGTTATGGGGCGCGGAGATAACCGTACCGAAACTGGAACTAACCACGCGAGGAGCCGAGGTCGAAGGCTCTTTTTCCCTTTCGGCCAATGCCGCTGTCGATATTGCCCTGAACGGAGGCTACAAATACGGCTTCCTTCTGGGTTTTTCGTTTGATTCGCCTGATCTGGGGAAAGCCCTCGCGTACCGGAATTTCGCCGTTGTCCCCGTTGCCGCCGGCAGTCTGATCGGCGCGGAAACCTTCAACGCGCTGGTTGACCGCTACAATAATCAGGCCACGCTTTCTTTCCGCATCGCAAAAGCGTCCGCACGGGAATTGTTCGGTCTGCCGCTGGAATTTTCCCTTTTTACCGGCATCGGCGATCCGTTCTGTTCCGGCGAAGAATTTGCCCAAAGATACGGCCTTTTTGACGTAAAAACCGATTTTACCGGGTTTTTCTACTTTCCCGAAGGAATTGGGGGAAATCCCCGCCGCCGCTATGACGGCCTGTACGCGGTTCAGGGAACGGGTTTTTCGTTTGCCTTTACCAAATGGGAGAATTTCGTTCCCATGCTGTACGCTTATCAGGATTTTCCGGTATTTGGAGAAACAGAAATGGTCCCTGAAAAGCCGCAATTCTCAGGCGATGTCCGGTTTCTTTTCAACCACAAAAAATTTCAGGCGGAAGCGTATTTCGGCATAAGCGGCGCGAAAGACGAAGAAAACGAAATCCGGGGCGGGCTGCTCGCGTTTTTCAGATCGGGCAAAAGGACTGAATTTCTCCTGCAATGCGGCATTCCCGGCTGGAAAACTAACGAAGAATTCAGCATTGATCATCTCTTTCTGCTTTTCGAGCCCCGGCTTACATTCGGCAAAACAGCCCTGCACGCCACATTTTTTTATCACCCGCTGGAATATCTCCACATAAATGAAGAGAAAGAACGGGGAAAAGCCGATATTAATATAAAGTTTCTGGCGGGAAATCTCACTCAGTCCGGCGTTCAGGGAGGTTTTGAAACGACTATAGGTATCAAGGTGTACGAAATGGCGGATTATTCGATTTGGATGAGTCCTTTTATCAGTTTTCTCAGCAGCGGGCTTCAATGGGACTTAAAGCTCCGTTTCAATCCTCTGGTATTGGAAACACCGGGAAAATTATTCGAGCTATTTGCGGGAGTAAAAACGGCTTTTTAACATGAAACAATTACCGAAACTATTTTTGACATGCGCGATCATTTTTCTTTTGGGCGAAACCGCCGGAGCGCTGGAACTTGAAGTACAAGCCGGCGCGGGAAACATGGCCTTTGACGCAAAATCGGAAAAAGCGTTGATTACGGGCAGCGAAGGGTATAAACCCGTGACTTTTCCGCTGGGGCATATCAGCGTGAAGGGCGAATATTCGGACTTGATCGATTACAGTTTCCGTATCGAACAAGACCCCATACTCCGCAGACGGGCGACAGGCGCAGTGGGACTTAACTTTAAGTTCGGGCGTTTTGAGATGGGGCCCCTTGCCGGAATTATGAACACCGGAGAACTCCCGCTCAGCGCGGGTGTGGCAGGAAGCTTGAGGCTGGAATATCCCGGAATTATTTTCGGCTCTCTGAAAGCGTCCTCGACTTTGGCTTCAGCGATGGCTATGCCCGGCGACCACATTCAAAGTGAAGGCGAAGCCGCGCTAGGGTTCTGGGTTCCCAACGTGATTTGCGAACTTTCGATCAATGTGAAAAATTTTACCTGCCTAATGACCGAAACACTGTTTTCCAGAGACGAACTTATCCGGTATCAATTCAGCGCCGACGTGCACAGCAAAAACGTCCCCTATACGATCAAGATTGATATGGGGTATCAGGAGCTAAGCCGCGCATACCGCCCCACAGGAACGGCCACAGGTAACACCGAAACCGACGAACTGAAATCGGTATTTCTTGGCTTCGAGGGAACATGGAGAATTATCCCCAAACTTCGCGCCGTATTGGGACTGGAAAACACAGTGTTTTATGAGTTTCGCGCCGGCGTTATTTTGAATTTTTAGCCGCCCGCATTGAAGCGCCCCGCATCTGTGTGCCTTAATATATAGGGAGCGGGGAGCGGGGATTAGGGAGCGTTGAAAGTAAGCTCAAGAGGGGGAGCGCATGGATCGCCATCAGCGGCATTTTCTCCCGTTACGCGAAACGGCTACTGACGCTGCTCCCCCTGCCTCCATAAAAAAGTTTGCGCGCAAACTTTTGTTATTCCGTCACCCCCACTCGTTATTTGGGGATTGGGGAATAGGGAGTGGGGACTGGTTTTTTGTTCGATGACAAAGCGTATAGTTTTCACGATCAGATTACTATACAGGAAGCCGTTGTAAGTGAACGTAACACACGCAGACAGCGGACGGCAAATTCCCCATTCCCCAGTCCCTATTCCCCACACGGGGATAGCGCAAGACCGCGCAAGCGGGCTGGAGCGTAAGGGGGGCGGACGGAAAATGCGGCTGTGTGCCGATGGCCGTATGGAAACAGCCCCCCTATTAATGGCAAATTGTGTGGAGTTTTCGCGGCGCGAAAACTCCGGAGCTATTCGCCTCTGGCGAATAGCCAAACAGCCCCCCTTTAATGGCAAGAAATGTGTCATTGTTTTTTTTGGGGAAATTCGATAGTTTGAATGATGTACCGGCATGAAGGCTTGTTTCATGTTCGATTTTATTACGTTGCGGGATGCCGCGTGAGACAGGGGTTAGCATGAAATGGGAGAAAAAGGACATTCCGGCGGAAAAGGTTAAGGAAACGGCGGAGAAATTCGGCTGTGATCTGTTGACGGCTTCGATTCTGGCGCGGCGGGGGCTGCTTCGGGGGGAGGCGGCGAAGTTTTTTCTGGAGGATGATGTCCGGTATTTGCGGAATCCGTTTGGGCTGCCGGGTATGGAGGACGCGGTTGAGCGGATTCTGTGCGCGAAAGAGGAAGGGGAAAAAGTTCTGGTTTTCGGGGACAGTGATGTTGACGGGATTACCGGGACGGTTTTGCTGACGGAATATCTGGCGGGTATTGGGATTGATGTGAGCTGGAGGATTCCGGGGGGGGACGAGCCTTATGGGCTTTCGCTGAAAGCTGTGGAGGAATTCGCGGCGGCGGACGGGACGTTGATTATTACGGTTGACTGCGGGATTTCGCGTCTGGCGGAGGTTAAACGGGCGAACGAGCTTTCGATTGATGTTATTGTTACGGATCATCACGAGCCGCAGGAAGAATTGCCGGAGGCGCTTGCTATTGTTAATCCTAAGCTGGCGGATTCGGCGTATCCGTTCAGGGATTTGTCGGGCTGCGGTGTCGCGTTTAAGCTTGTTTCGGCTATGCGTTTTGCCTTGAAAAGTGATTTGTACGGGCAGCCGGTTTGTCTGCTGAATGCGCGTCCGGTGAATGACGCTTGGACTATCGAGATTGCGAAGATGCGTAATCTTGTGGTGACGGATACGTTGATCGAGACAATTGTTCCCGGCATGATCGGTATTGGCGGGACGCGGCTTCCTTCGTTTCTTGAGGGGCAGCAGATTTTGGTCTGGGACGCGCCGCTGCAAAAACGGATTTTTACGAAATTGTTCGGCGGCGGCGTGGAAGTGGGTATGCTGGACATCGCGCCGGAGATTGCCCGCGTGATTCCGAAAACTGCCGGAAACAGTCTTTTGCGTATCAAGGAGCTGTCTAAAATAGCGAAATACGCGGAAAAGGAACTGTCTGAGCTCGATGTTTTTGTAAATCTTTTTTATTCATATATTCACAGCCGGGAAAAAACGGGCGGGGCGGATGAAAGCGCGGATTTGCAGTTGGCCACGCTGGGGACGATTGCTGATATTATGCCGCTGCTCGATGAAAACCGGATTATTGTCCGGCGCGGGCTGGAGGCGATTAAAACAAGGCCGAGGGCGGGTATCGCGGAATTGCTGCACAAGATGGAGCTTGCCGGGCGGCGTTTTGACGCGAAGGAACTGTCATGGAAGCTTTGTCCAGCTATTAATGCCGCCCGCCGTATGGGGCAGCCGGAAAAAGCGGCGCGGATGTTTTTTGAGAAGAACGCGGCGGAGCGGGATCGCCTTGCCGGGGAACTATTGGACATGAATGAGGAACGGAAAGCGCTGGAAGAACAGGTGTGGGCTGTCGCCGAGCCGCGCGCGTTTGAGAGTTTGTCCGAATATGGCGAAAAACTGGTTATGGTTTTTGGCGAGGACATTAACCGGGGAGTAACGGGGCTTATGGCGCAGCGGCTTTCCCGGCGTTTTAATGTTCCGGCGATGGCGGTATCTTTTTCCGGCGAAATTTGTACTGGTTCTCTGCGTTCGGCGCGGAGTTACAATGTCCACGCCCTTCTGGAACGGTGCGGCGATCTTTTTATTGATTCGGGCGGGCACGAGTTTGCCGCTGGATTCACGCTGGAAAAGTCAAACTGGGATTCGTTTACGGAGCGTTTGCGGCTTGCTTCTTTTGCCATTGAATTTGCCGAAGAGGAAGATGAGCAGACTATCGCGGTTGACGCGGAACTGCCGCTGTCGTATCTTGTTCCCGAAATTTTCAAAACCGTAGACCGTTTCGAGCCTTATGGAAAAGAAAACAGCCCGTTGACTTTTTTGGCGCGAAAACTAAAGGCCGCCGAGATTAATTTTATCGGCAGGGTTGAATCCAAGCATATCAAAATGACGCTTGACACCGGCAGGCACAAATGGCCGGCTTTGTACTGGCAGGCCGCCGAACGGGTGATCAACAAAGAGTTTCAAAACGGCGACACAGTTGATGTGGTTTTTAATCTTGCGCGTGACTGGTTCAAAGGAATGGAAACGCCGCAGATAATGATTGCCGATTTGAGGAGAAGCGATTGACGATTTATTTAAGAAAACAAAAATTGCTCCGGTTTGCCTTCGTTGTTTGTTTCTGCGTGGGCTGCGCGGCGTGTGCCGGGGCTGCTCCTGTCCGCTACGCGATTATTCCCGAAAATCCCTTTCCGGGAGAAGCGGTGACAATCGGCATAGACGCGGATAATTCTGACGGCGTAAAATCCGCCGTTTTGTACGATTCGGACGGACAACGGCTTTCCAAATCGGATTTTTTTGTTCTGGAGGCGGACAAGGGAGAAAAACGGCTTGCGGCGGCGGTCTTGACCGTGCCTTCTACTGCCGAGCCCGGTTTCGCGGTCATCAAAATGGAAGGCGGCGCGGACAACACCGCCGAAATTCCACTGGTGATACGTGAGCGGGCATTTGCCAGCGAGGAAATCCCGCTTGATGACACGCTGACGGAAATCAGGACGGCTCCTGATCCGCAAAAAACCGCCGAGGCGGAGCAGCTCTGGGCAATACTCAACCGGCATGGAAATGAAATCTACGCGCTGGGGAATTTCAGTCCGCCAGTTTCGTCAACGCGGCGCACCGGGCATTTCGGGGACAGGCGGATTTTCCGCTACTCGAACGGCAAAAGTGACACGGCCATTCACGCGGGAGTTGATTACGGAGTGCCTACGGGAACGCCGGTCACGTCCTGCGCTCCGGGAAAAGTCGTTCTCGCCCGCTTCAGAATCGTAACCGGACATACGGTCATTATCGAACATCTGCCGGGAATGTATTCTCTGTATTATCATCTGGATAAAATCGAAACGAGCGAGGGCGCGTTGACTGTCGCGGGCGATTTGATAGGGTTGTCCGGGTCAACCGGTCTTTCAACCGGCCCGCATTTGCACTGGGAAATACGGGTGTCGGGCGAAAACACCGATCCTGACGCGCTGATCAGCCGGCCAATACTTGACAAAGACGCTATTTTGGCTAAAATTGGCAAGTGATAGAAGCAATTGAGTGAAATTGAGCGGAAATTGTCCTGAAAAAATGCCGGACAGCCGCGTTATCCGACCCAATGAGGAAAGGAGGTGATTTTTTTGGCGCATATAGTTATTGATGACAACGAGATACTGGAAAAGGCCATCAAGCGGTTCAAACGCATGGTGGAAAAAGAGGGTATCATTCGGGAATTCAAAAAACGGGAATATTATGAAAAGCCCTCTACGATCCTCAACCGGAAGAAAAAGGCGATTGCCCGCAAGTTAATGAAACGATCCCGGAAAGGCCGTTCGGAATATTAATCTTTTAATTTTTCTGCTGGTTTTATTTTTTTCTTCATGCGCAACGATGCCGCCGAGTGGCGTGTCCGCGTATAAGCCCGTCATAGCGGAGTCACCTGAAACAGTGATTCCTCAGTGGCGGGCTTTTTTGTCTGATACGGCGGATTCAGAGCAGACTATGCCCGCTGTGGCTTTTTTTGCCGGAAAAACGAAAAAGCCCCGGCTGGAATTCTGGGCGCTGCGTGTCGATCTTGCTGATCCCCGCGTAAAAATAGTAATCTCACCCGGCGGAGAGCGCGCGGACGGCGTTCCCGGCGTTTTTTCAAGCGAAAAAGTTTCGAGTTTTACGCGGCGGCGCGGGCTGGCTGCCGGCATTAACGCCCTTCCGTTCGATAAAGTTTCAGCCAAAGAGGGCGAAGACCGCCGCAATGCCGGAATAGTTATTTCCGGCGGAGTATTGCTTTCACCGCCGCGCCCGGTTTATGACGCGCTGGTTTTTTACCCGGACGGCAAAGCGGCGATAGTTTCGCAGGCGCGGATTACAACCAGCGAAGGGATCGAGCACGCCGCCGGAGGATTCCGCCGGATACTCGACAGCGGCGCGGTAAGTGAACGAACGGCCGGACTTACGGCGCGTCACCCCCGCAGCGCGGCGGGCGTTTCAGAGGACGGCGAACTGCTGTACCTGCTGGTGATTGACGGGCGGCGTCCGGGCAGCGTTGGAAGCACCGAAGCGGAAACTGCCGCTATTCTCAAACAGTTGGGCGCGTGGGACGGAATCAATTTTGACGGCGGCGGCTCAAGCGTCCTTGCCCTGCGTTATCCCGGCGGCGCTGTCTCTCCTGTAAACAAACCTGTTCACGGCGGAATCCCCGGCAGAGAACGCGCGGTCGCGGGCAGTCTGGGCGTAGTAATCAGGTAGAGGGAATGGGGATTTTATTGTTTGCAAATTGATCGTGAAAGTAACTGGGTCTGTATCCCCCGGATAATTCGTCATTCGAGCGGAAGCCAGTGTGTCATTGCGAGGAGCGTTAGCGACGAAGCAATCTTGACAATGCAGGATTGCCACGCTTCGCTCGCATTGCGAGGAGCGTTAGCGACGAAGCAATCTTGACAATGCAGGATTGCCACGCTTCGCTCGCAATGACGCGAGATTCCGGGTCAAGCCCGGAATGACATGGTAACACGCGCAGGTGGTGAACAACAAACTCTGAAGCTATTCGCCATAGGCGAATGGCAGGGGGATAGCGTCAGACTTGCTCCGGGCTTTAGCCCTCGGCAAGTCTTTAGGGAGTTTTGCGCTGGGCGCAAAACTCCATGCGGCAATTGGAGCAAGGCTAGAGCGTAAGGGGGGACACGACTGATGTTTCTATGCGCCGGAAAATGTGGGGAAAGTGTCCCCCCTTT
>QMCE01002945.1_pt1 | contig 12421 bp, 9 predicted proteins | sample 1821851 | NCBI WGS metagenome assembly QMCE01 (sample SAMN09453174, study PRJNA476694) | Termite gut metagenome, whole genome shotgun sequencing project. | isolation source: worker | host: Odontotermes sp. | place: South Africa:Pretoria | collected 2016-01-28 | reverse complement strand
CACTTAAAGCTAAGGTATACTTGGCGGCTGTAAAAATGGCTTGGTTGAAACTTGATGATTTTAAAAATTATCAAAATGCGTAACATGAGTAATTAATTTTAAAAAGACTTAAGAAATAAGGATTTGCGAAATAATATAAACTAATTAAGAAGACGTACTTAGTTGAAAAAAATGTGGTTTTTTTGCGCTATTTGTGTTCTTTTTAAGAAACCTATGTAACACGACTCCAATTCGTCCTGTTATGTTGTAGAGACGTGGCATACCGCATCTCTACAACCAACAGCACCGAAAACAAACGATACGCTCATAACTCAAAACTAACTACCATTCGGCATAGCGCTTCGCCCATAGCCGTCAGGCTAAGACACAAATAGATGGTTATTAAACATTTACATCTAAACGTATTTTGATTTGCTGTACAGCCAATTACAGATCTATTCGTAAAGGCTTATTTATTTTAACGCGAAGTCGCAAAGTCCGCAAAGACGCAAAGAAATTTTCTGATTTTCCGAAAAGGTCTACTGAATAAGAAGTTTATAGATTTTTTTATACTTGCCGTTTGAGATATAAAGTAAATATACTCCTGCAGGCATCGCCGAGGTGTTTATAAATAAAGAGCGATTGTCTGTATGTGTATTGAAAAATATCTTTCCGGTTGTTCCCATTAAAGTCACAGTGTGTCTTTCCGGCATTTCTCCAAAGTTGATGTGGAGACCATCGCGATTGTTATATACAAAGCAGAGCATATCAGGAGTGTCGGGACAACTCGTTCCGTTGGGTATGAATAAAATAGTGTCGGAAAGAGCGTTTTCACATCCGTTTAAGTCTGCCACTTTGACATAATACTCTCCGCCTGCCGGGATTTCCAGCTCGTAAGAGCCGGTAACTATTTCATTGTTCCACACATACTGGTCATATCCTCTTACTGCTCTGACGCGAGAATCATTACCAAGCTTAAACTCATCCGGATCAACAGGCCGGATAGGAATTTTCTCATCTGCCAATAGCCGGCACTTTTCTTCATCCGTAGTGAAAAGGTTTACGTTAAGCCATGAAAGCCTTGCCACAGTCCAGTCTTTCAACCGTTCCAGCTCTCCATTATACGTTTTTTGGTACGGAGGATAGTTGGGCCACACATATTCGCCAAGTATTTGCCAGCGCTCAAAATTTCGCTCTATGGCTCCGGAATTTATTAATTGTTGCGCATTAACATCAACGATAAGAGGAATTTGGTTGAATACCTGCTCATATAATTCTTCATACCGCTGCCGCGTGTTTTTTCTTAACAGGCTGTCTTCAAACATTCGAGAAAACCATCTTGCATTTGCAACAAAGAGTCCGTCTTCGTGCATATTTTCAAACTGTTCGGATATATTGCCGAATGTAATGTCAAAGTCCCAAACCGGTCCTGTTTTTAATAATTTGTCTCTATCTTTATAGAAAAAAACGCTTGCCCACATGGCTGCATCGTTACTTTTTGCCAATTCATTAATTAAGTACCAATTAATGAGAGAATTTTCATCCAGGTATTTGCGAAATCCGCTCTCAGGATTGTCAAAATTACTGCCGTAAATGCTGCTTTCTACTTCATTAATGTAATTTCCTATCCATTCTTTCTGGCTGGTCGAAATATTTTTTGATTTAGGATATTTTATTGCAAAAACAACAGTACTAAACAGGGGAGTAACAAAGAACGAGTCTTTTGGGGTAATCCGGTCTCGTGGAGTAACTTCGACAATATATCCTCCGGAAATATGCTCGTCCGGACTTTCACTGTTGAGCTTTTTTACATCTACCCGGTTATTCGCCCTTTTTATTTTTTCACACAAGCAATACAACCCTTCGTAATTTCCGTTCAGGTAAACTTCTGCAAAACGGAGCCGGGGAGTATATTCCATACCAATCATACCGGCAAGGAAATAAGCCAGCGGAATACGCAGTAAGCTTTTATCCGAATAATTGGCAATCAAACACCATTCCGCATCTGCCGGCATTCCCAATAGGGATTTTGAATTTTCTTCGCCAAATTCATTGATTAAATCAATATTATAAGGTTTTTTGGGAAAATTCCATGTAGAGTTTCCCCGTCCTTCTATCTCAATTAAACCGTTGTATAATTCGTTAGGATCGTATGTTGAAAAATCACTGTTTATTATCTGCATACGGGCTTTTCTTTTGGTATCTTTCATAATCTCCTCTTGAGGATTAATCTGGTCAATATGGATAGTAACCACTCCTTTGGGACTTATGAGTAAGTGGCTGTTTTCTTGAGCTTGCGTATAAAAAGGGACAAAAAACGCGACTATTATCAAATAAAAAGAAATAGTCCGGTTAGATAATAAATTTCTCATAATATTCTTCATTTTATGTGGAGTTAATAACATTAGTAACACGTAAAAACGAGTTGGTATTTTTATAATGCGCCTCAAACAGGACAAAAATACGACCAACCTTTTTTACATATTATTTACATGTATTTCTCTTTCCTTATTCTCATTTTCTTTAATATACACTTTTACGGCATCGGAAGGGATTAATTCGCTGATTTTTTCAGGCCATTCAATAAAGCATAGATTACCGCTGTAAAAATAATCCTCATAACCGAAGTCATACGCCTCCTCCATCCTGTTGATGCGGTAGAAATCGAAATGGAATATCTGCTCGCCATTTTTCGTGCTATATTCATTGATTATGGCGAAAGTCGGGCTGTTAATTACATCTTCCACCCCGAGTTCTTCGCAGATGGCTTTAATGAAAGTAGTCTTACCGGCTCCCATCGAACCGTAAAATACAAAAACCTTATGCTCCCCCATTTGGGCGATAAACTCTTTTGCTACATTCGAAATGTCAGCTAACGACTTAATTTTCATTTGATAATTGCAATTTTCGTAACTATTTTTTCGCTTCCATCGTCTAATGAAGCAAAAACGAGATATACTCCGGTTCCAACGCGTTGTCCGCGCAGGTCTTTGCCGTCCCATGTAAACATCCCTCCGTTTGAATCTCCTTGACGAATAAGATTTCCCTGCATATCGGCTATCTTTACTATACTTTTTTCCATTAATCCGGTAATAGTAATCAACCCCGTGTAGTCCGGATGAACCGGATTCGGGTAAGCATACGCACCGTTGTATGAATCAGCCCCCTCTGTTGCATCACTTTTAAAAGAATAGAGAGCGTTGGATGTGGCGATAAAAAGTTCGCCTGTCTCGTCGTCCATAGCCAGACTCATAACGGTGTTGGATGTCAGCGGACTGTTTTCGGTTGTAAAATGGTGGATGGTCTCCTGTCCGTTTGGCGACAGCAAATATAATCCGGAAGTTTCGGTAGCAATCCATTTCCGGTTTCCGCCATCCACAACAATATCGTTAATTGTCTCCGTACCGAGCAGATAATCAGCAAGATTTTCATTATCCTCTCGTGTAATTTTAATGCGGTCAATCGTAAAGTTACTGTTGAAAATTGTATTTGGATTAGAAACAATTAATGGTCCCATATTGGTTCCAATCCAAATCGCGTTATTCTTATCTTCTACTACGCAATAATATCTTGCCGGGGTTACAACCTCACTGGAGCCAGATTCCGGAAAACTCCGGAAATACTTGGTTTGATCATCGGATGCATTAAAAGGCGTACCTTTGTCGTTAACCACAAACAATCCTTCCCCAGCTCTAAATATGGTAATCCATCTAAATCCGTTTTGACTAATAAACTGCTTATTGACAGTCAGCATATTCGATAAATTCGAATAGTATAAAGTGCCCCAACTTCCATCGGCTTTTTTTACGGTAAGTACATTCGGAGTATTCATACTCAACATCCATAAGTTATTGTTTTTATCGAAAAAAAGACCATCAAGCCGGCGTAGGACAGAAATATCACCATTAATATTTTCCGGAGTAAAACGGTTAACAAACCTATTGTTATCAAACATAAACAACGAGCTTCGATACGTTGCCATATATATCAAATTATGATTTACCGGGTCCATTTCCGCATCCAGCACATTCATAAAAGATCCGCCTGCGTTGATAATTTCTGCCGGAACATCTTTTTCTCTAATAACCATCCATTTACCGTCCTCATATACCTGCACAACTCCCGGAATATTCACTTCTGAACCCAAGAGGTAGGGACCGCCGCTTATAGTAAGTAACTTTCCGTATTTATATTTGATAGACGCGGCTTTACTTGAATAAGGCCCGGTTGGGATGAACGTATTTTGAACCTCTCCGTTCTTATAGTCTGTCAAAACGGTTTGGTCTTCGACCGGAGAATATTGTGCCACCCAGTAATTGCTTCCCGAAGTAGAAAAAGTCAGGTATTTGATGCCTTGCAACTCTTGAGCATCTTTTTCTGCCCAGTTTTTATCAAAGCGAAGAAAAGAGTTTTCTCCCCAAAAGGTAATATTTTCTCCGGATACGTTAATAACCGAGAAGGATGATGTTTCGCGGAAAATATTCCATTGCATGCCGGCATACCGGTATATCGCATTTCCTGTCAGCAATACCAACTCATCGCCAAAAGCGGCAATATCCCCGTTTCCGGAAGAATCAGGATTGGCTAAGGGTGTCCAATTTTCAAAATTAGAAAGTTCCTGACTCCGAATATCCGCATGATAAATTCCATCAGGAGTCAGTGCGTAAATATAATTACCGGCAATTTGAACGGAATTTATTTTTAAATAAGCTCCCTTATCGCCAATGACGTAAGTATCGGCAACTTCATTTTTCCGGGTATCTACAACCACAATTCCAAAACCGCAGGAAAGATAAGCATAGTGATTGTAAAAATAAATATGGTTAATCTCCTTGCCTGAAATCTCTTTCCGCTTCAAATCCGGAATATTGATTATATTATTTCCCTTCAACAGATCAATATTGGAGTTGGAGTAAGCAATAAAAAGTAAATCATTCTTCTTGCTATATACTATATGTGCAATTTCCCCATCGCTCAATCCGTTTATTTTGGAATAGGTCTCAATGCTTTCATATTCCTTATCTACCGAGAAAAGAGAACCATTGCTGATGGCATATATTTTTTCAGCCGATTCCGTTATTTCCTTTACGTCATTGTAGGAGAAATGCGTTTTCCAGGTTCCGATTGCCATTTGAGCATGCGATAACAGGAAAAAAGATGACAATAGCGAAAGCAGAAGAATTCTTCGTTTCATATTCTTAGTTGAAATTAAAAAGTACATAACTACTGATTTATAAACTTCATATAGTGCTTTTTATTGTGAATAAAAAGGTAAATTTACTTGTCTCAAACCTTATATTGCTAATTTGCGCCAACACAGATTTTTTGTATGTATTTCGTATATCTGTTCTATATGTCTAAATGTAAATCCGGTGATTATCATTGACTTTGAAAAGCATATCCGCTCGTCCGGGCATTTCATCGAGGATATACTTGGTAAGTCTTTCATAGTGGGCAATGAATCGTTTCAGTTCGTTAGGATCCATGATGCGCAGTTTTTTTTGTCCCTGGTTGCGGATTCTCAATTTCTCTTCCTGCAATGCTCTCCATTCGTATATTTTGTCGAAAGAAGGGACTTTTAACATAACTAACAAGTCTAATTGTTCAAAAAATGGCTTATAGACTGTTTTAAGCTGTTCGTTTACGTAAGTCCGCCATATAGCATCGGGATCTTCGAGTTTTTCGAGATCGTTGATAGGCTCTTTTAAATCGGCTTCCGGCTGTTCGATTGCACCCATAAACCAGCCGTCAAAAAGAATCACGTCCGGTCTGCCGGTAAACTTATCCCACTCCGATTCGGGATACTGGTCATCAATTGCCTTGTTAAAGCGAGGGATGCGCGTTATATCTTTGGGACGGGCATTGCACAATTTATTCAGCAGCTCTTCACCTAAACGAACATTATGTGTTCCCGGAACTCCCCTTGTAATCAGCAGGGGATGTATCTCCTGTGCCAGCTTCTCCCTTTCCGAGCGTTTGAGATAGAGGTCATCGATGCTTAAAATGGCAATGTTCATTCCATATCCCTTTTCCAGTACCACTTTAAGGAGGTTGCCGAAAGTGGTTTTTCCAGCACCTTGTGCTCCGTTTATTCCAATAATCTGCGTTTTTGCAGCAGTGTTCAATCCTTCCGCAATCAGGTTTGCCATAGGCATATAAACCCTGTCCAAATCTTCAACCAGCGACTCATCCAACATCAACTCCCGAAGAGTACTCATAAAAAAATAGCGAATTTCCGACTCCTTACTGTTCATATAATATATCCTTTCGTAATATCATTTTTAAGTTTAAAGTTTAAGGTTCAAGGTTCAAAGTTCAAGGTTTAAAAATTCAATAAATATAAATGCGTTGCATCTTAAACCTTAAACTTTAAACCTTAAACTTTTTTATATCTTTGAAACAATTTCCGATGATTTCTCTAACGCCTCATTGATATTGGAACAGATATACTCTTCGCTTATCAGTCTTGGGAAGCCTGCTTTCTTCAATGTTTCGCGCACATGCCGGTTTACTCCCGAAAGAATAATCTGTATGCCTTCGCGCTTAGATTGCTCGCACAGGGTTTCCAAATTATGAATACCGGTTGAGTCGATAAAAGGCACTTTACGCATGCGGATAATACGTACTTTCGGTTTATCTCCGATTATTTGCATGATTTCATCAAACTTATTAGCAACACCGAAAAAGTAAGGACCGTCTATTTCATATACTTCCACCCCTTTCGGAATAATCAGCTTTTCTTCGTGCAACGAAACATCCAAATTTTTATTTGGATCAATTTCATCGCGGAAAATACGGATTACCGAAGCCTCATTCGTGCGTTTGATGAAAAGTACGACTGCCAGCAGCAATCCGATTCCAATTCCTGTAGAAAGACCAAACACGAGTGTCAGTATAAAAGTAACGATTAACACGGTAAAATCCGATTTCGGATTTTTGGCAAGCGAAACGAAAGTTTTCCATCCGCTCATGTTGTAGCAAACTACTACCAGTACTGCAGCCAGGCAGGTCATCGGGATATACGCAACTAACTGACTTAAAAACAGTAACACGATTAACAGCACGATCGCATGAACAATTCCCGCCACCGGGGTACGTCCGCCATTGTTAATATTTGTCATCGTGCGGGCAATCGCTCCGGTTGCCGGAATCCCGCCGAAGAATGGAACAATCACATTGGCTACTCCCTGTCCGATTAATTCGGTATTTGAGTTGTGCTTGTCGCCGATTGCACCATCGGCAACAGTAGCCGAAAGCAATGCCTCAATTGCTCCAAGCATCGCGATCGTAAAGGCAGCCGGAAAGAGCTGCTGGATAAGATCAAAAAAGGTTTTCCCCTGTTCGAGTTCGACCTGCGGCATGCGCGGAGACGGAATTCCTTCGGGCAGTGTATACAAATCTCCGATTGTTTTGATTTCGTTGATACCCCAATAGTTTTTCAATACTAAAGCTGCAATCGTAACGACAACGATGGCAATGAACGAGCCGGGAATTTTTTTAGAGAATTTCGGAGATATAATGATAATACCCAAACTCACAACTCCAACTCCCAATGCCCACCAGTTAATCTCAGTAAAATGGCGGAAATAGCATATCCACTGGTTGATAAAGTCAGCCGGAATTTCATTCGGGTCAATGCCTAATCCAAAGAGGTTATTTATCTGCTGCGAGAAGATAATAAGGGCGATTCCACCGGTGAAACCTACAATAACCGGATAGGGAACAAACTTGATGATGCTTCCGAGCTTGCAGAATCCCATGATTATCAATAAAATTCCGGAAATGATTGTGGCAATCATTAATCCGCCGACTCCGTTTTGCTGGATAATTACGGCAATGACCGGCACAAATGCACCGGTCGGTCCTCCAATCTGGACTTTAGAACCACCCAAAAACGAGATGAGGAAACCGGCAATAATAGCGGTTATCAATCCTTCGGCAGGACTAATCTTTGGTCCGCAAGCAATAGCAAAAGCAATGGCTAATGGAATAGCTACAATCCCAACAATAATACCGGCAACGGCATCTGTCATAAATTTCTCTCTATTGTAGCCTTTAAGAGAGGAAAATAACTTCGGATAAAATACTTCCGAAATTGATGTTTTCATTCTATGCAAATTTTAATCAAAAAAATTGAGCAAATGTATGAAAAAATAAAGAGAAGTTCTCTTTATTTCTGTTATTTATTTCTTATTGAGAATATTATTTCAAATTTCAAGTTTGCACATGCAAAATATTGTCTCAAAAATTGAAAATATACTTCGTCATTAGCTCCTTCAGTCGCTGACCGTTGGTTGCGGGCTTGACCCGCAACCCCCTAATAATCAACACGGCTTTTAAGACAGTTCCTTCTCTCCCGGCAGATTTTATACAAATTCTGAAAATAGCACCAAAGGCTCAACATAACCCAGCCCAACGGCAACGCCCTGGGGTTTAGGTAACATTACGGACAATCATAAATTTTACGAGAAAGACACGGACTACTACAAATCCGCGCCCAACAGAAGGGTAATTTTTAATTGATTTAAACCGTAATTCCGCCATTGTTAAGTAGTCCATTGTTATACTTAGGTTGTTTATAAAAACGCATAAACGCTGTAAAGAAACAAATTAACTATACAATCTACCTAAAAAGGGCGGAGTTACGGCCGGTTTGAAAAAATATCTTATTTTCTATTCAAGATTACTTTATGTGTATATAGTTCTCCATTTATCTCTATTGAGAATGTATATATTCCATCGGGAAGCGGACTTAAATCAACATCTGTTTGTGGTGAAATTATTCCTTGAACTTGATGTACCAATATGCCTAAAGTATTATAAATATAAATATTTTTTACATCATCATTTTCTGAACGGATAGAAACAATTCCTCTGCTTGGATTCGGGAAAAGAAGAACAGGATGACTTTTATCCCGTATTATTTCTTCCGGTACGCCTGCATTGCTTGTCAATATCTCTTCCTGTAAAAAGAATTCCTTATCCATCATTTTTAAAAGAGAATCACTTACTACAGCCGAACGGGTTATGGTACTGCCTAAAATATGTACATAATAATCTCTGGCCTTTTCACATCCATTTGTCCCTTGATAATTAATCTGAAGCAAATAACGATTGTTATTAGGAAACCCTCTTCCGTTGGTTACACAGATTGAAGATTGTCCTCTTGCGTTTCCACTGCTCAGCTAAGTTAGCCTCCCATCTGGCTACATTATTAACGGTAAAACACACTTCATCGTTTACTCCATCTCCATTAGGAGTTAAGGCTAAAGAACCATCTGTCAAAATGGTATTCGATGGTGTAAATGTAACCCCCATTGCTTCTGTGCAGTCAGGCACAGATAAAATAAGGGTGAAATGTCCTGTAATTTCTTTTACCCGCCCATAACTATTCTTCACACGAAGAATATACCAATAATCCGTACTCGTTAATTGCTCTTTAGAATCTATTCCATTCCAGACGTTAGTTACTCTATTTTCAATTGACCCGGCAGTTGCCCAAATTTGTTTATCGTGTCTATTAAAAAGTTGGAATTCCCAGGAATCGGCATTCTCTGTTTCTATCCAAAAATAATCGTTTACTCCGTTTATGAAAGTCGGATTTACTACCGTAGCACGATTAATAATTCTTATTTCTTTGTCTATCTGATAAACCGGGTCAATTTGTGCAATAAATTTACTTCCGGCTTTAGCACGAAATCCTGGCTTTAATATAATAGAGTTACCCGCAATCATTGTCAAGTCTCCTCCATTTTCAACAGTTAACGTTTTATTGGTTGCCGGTAATACAATATTTTGCCGGGCAGTTTCTGTCCGTTTGTTGGAAACAGAAGTATAGGAAACATCGTAAAGATTCTCATTGGCTGATTGCGGATAAGTGGGAGAGAAGCCTACTATTGCTTTTTGATATGAATTATATCCCCGCAATGAATTTAACCGGTAATAGCCATTATGATCACCCCGCCAACCAAAATTAACGTGAAATAAATTAGGGTCAACAGCATCATAACCATCAATAACAACATAATGCCCACTTGTAATATTTGTCATTCCATTGTAAAATACAGGCCTTCCTGCTCTTATTTCAGAACGAATCAGGTCTTCCCAGGCACTGCCATAATTGTCCCAATCTGATTTTGAATGACGGAGAATACCTTTGTAGTTAAATGTGTTTTTCAACGCATCTTCTACATCCCAGATAAAACTGTTAGACCCGGTTAGCGTCTCGTCTATAAATTCAATACCTGTGTCTACTTCCCAGTATCTCATATTTACAGCATTACCACAATCTCTCAAAAAACGGGCTATTTCTTCTCCTTGTGCAATAGCATTATTATTCAATTGCGCAGGCATTCGAGTCCAATCATAAGTGCGATAAGAAGAACTTTGAGGGTATTGCCATTTCCACATAACTTGTGCTATCGCAACAGCTCCGCAACCTACTAATGTGTGTCCACAATGGCTTCCCGGAGGACAGTGTTGATTAAAAGAAGGAGTACAATTATTAGCCCCTTGACTATTTCCCCTTTGTCCCCACGTATTTTCCACGTTATTATTATCTCGCAACAAAATGGTACCGGGTACATAATTTTGCGCGGATATTGAGTTAAAAAACATTCCCCCAACGGAAATCTGTAATGCGATTAATATTCGTTTTATCATTTTATCATTTGTTTAATTCCTGTATAATATAAATCAAATCCACCTTTTCCTCCGGGTCTGTTTGAGGAAAAAATAAGCAGATTATTGTCAAAATCATTCATAAATAAAGTTATGGGTCTGTATTCATCGTACTGGGTATTGATTTTTTCTCCAAAATTTACAGGTTCTGACCAGTTTTCATTTCTATAAACAGAATAATACAAGTCAAAACCACCATATCCACCGGGACGGTCTGAAGAAAAAACCAATAATTTTCCATTTACAAACGGACATTTATCGCCGGCAGGCGAATTTATTCCCAATTTGTTAGATTCAAACATTTTGTCTGACTTTAATATCTCCACAATATCTTGATTTTGAGGCAAAAGAACTTCGTAAATATTAAAATCACCTTCTTTGTCCGAACAATAAAGTATTTTTTCGATTTTATTTACATCATATCCCCAAATATCCTGGTGGAATAATTCCTTTCCATAGAATGACGGATATAATTCATTGGCACTGGTATTTAAAAATTTTATTCCGGTAGGGTCTGTTCCACTTTTCTCTAAAAATTTAATGTCATAATCTCCATTACAGTCATTTGCAAACATAAAAATCTCAGGTAACGACGGAGTAGAATAAGGCCCTAATTCGTTACAAGGTGTATTTACCGTATTCAAATAATCAATATTATGAGGAGAAGTCGCCGTCATTTCAAATTTTCCTGTTTCTTGATGCCAAATGAGGAAAATTTCTTTTGGTATGATATCAAAATCGTTTCCTGAAGAATTGCGATTCGATGAGAAATTCAAAATATAACGTAAATCAATTGCGTTTAATTCTGAATTGTAGTCGTCATATTCTGAGTTTACATCTTCAAAATTTATTACATTATCAGGAAAATGTCCGGTTTTATGTAATTTTTCACATGAAGAATTACATAAAACAATTAAAAACAGTAATATTAACTGTTTGATTTCTACCGTTCTCATCTTTTTATTTAATGCCAACAAATAACCTACATTCATCCACCCACTCCATAAATATTCTTCTGATGATTTAACTGTCTAAAAAACCGATTCAATCCGGATATTTGATTTTGTGCTATTTTATCTTGAATACGATGAAAACCATCGCTTTTACCTTGCCCTAACAAGACAAGATGAAATCATCAATAATAAAATAAATATTTTTTCATTCTTCTGCTTTCATTTCAGAAACTATTGAATAGATTACATAAACAATACATTTGCAAAGATAGTAGATAATTTTTATTTCACAATCTTTTTTTAATTCCTTAATCTTTTTACCCTGCTCTATAATATTATAGCGTTAGCTCCTCAATCCAGGGCAACCGCATCAAAATTTTTAATCTTGTTAAAATTAAAAAACTGTTTGAGTTAATTATGCGCATCAGAGGTTGAAGAATGCGCCCAAGTCCTACGGACTTCGGCGTAAGGGTGATATGCCTTTTGTTTCATTTTTTTCAGCTCCTGACTCGCATAATTAATTCAAACAGCTTCTTAAATCAAAAAACAACAAATAAAACACTACCCGCTACCTATTTCAACGCTTCAATTTCCTTCAACGAAAGTCCGGTGATTTGAGAAATGGTTTCTATAGATAAGCCGGCACGTAAACTGTTACGGGCTATTTCGATTGACTTTTCCGCTTCGCCTTCTGCTTTTCCTTCTGCTTTTCCTTCTGCTTTTGCCGTATCTATACTGTTTTGCAAATCCCGGTACGAATTTAAACTGTCGATATAATCCTGATATTCCTCTTCGGTGAGTTTCGCTAT
>QMCE01001604.1_pt1 | contig 12421 bp, 15 predicted proteins | sample 1821851 | NCBI WGS metagenome assembly QMCE01 (sample SAMN09453174, study PRJNA476694) | Termite gut metagenome, whole genome shotgun sequencing project. | isolation source: worker | host: Odontotermes sp. | place: South Africa:Pretoria | collected 2016-01-28 | reverse complement strand
TAGAGAACGGGAAGAATATTATACTGTAAAAAATGTTATAAATCCCTACCTTATTGAATTGAATAATAGGCTAAAAATCCGTCTTATCGGCATTAAAGAAAAACCATCTATAAACGGAGAAGCTACAAAGTTTTTAATTGAACGTTTGAAAGGACAAAAGGTTTTTATGAAGTATGACCAAATTAAGTACGACAATGACAATAATTTATTTTGCTATTTATACCTAAAAAACAAAACATTTATCAATGCTCATTTACTAAAGGCAGGACTAGCAGAAGTTGATACAGCTATAAATTTCAAGTATATAGAAAAATTTAAAAACATATCAATATGAATAAAGAAGAACTACAGATATGGGAATACCTAAAGGTTAACTCAGTAGGCAGGAATAATGCTATACATATTGCAGACTTAGCAAACAACTTAGGGTTTCCTCCGAATGGAACAAATAACGACGACATAAGAAGATAGATTAAAGATATGGTAATGGATCTGAATTTACCAATTGGAACCTGTCAAGATGGAGCATTTCTATTCACAAATGAAGAAGAAAGAGAAGAAGCTGCTTGTTTTGTAGAAAGGAGAACAAGGACAGGTGTTATTAGAACGATAGATTATTATATCTCAGAATGAAAAAGTACTCCATGGATTTTGGCAAGAAAGAAAAAGTCTTGAATTATGCTTGCCAAACCTATCAACTTTCAAGACCTAATAAAGTTGGTGCAGTAATGGCTTTAATCAGAGAATGCCAACCTCAAACTATTAAAGAGTGGGAAAAATGGTATTTTGAAAATGCACATACCGAAGCAAAAACAAAAATCAAAATAACCAAAGAAAGTCTGGACGAGCTTGGTGAGCGACTTTATGAAAAAATAACAGAAGTTGTTATTCCTGAATGGCAAACCGCTTTTACTCAACTTACATTACAAGATTGTATCGACTATATTTATAATCTGACAATCAATCGAACATTTGATGGATTCATCAGGGAAAAATCTGTTGTTAATGACGGTTTAGCCAAAATTTTTCCGGATATTGAATTCGAGGAAAGCGACCCTGAACTTGACCATGCTGGAGATATTGATTATATTGCAAGAATTGGCAGTAAAGTATTTGGCATACAAATAAAACCTGTTACCTCAAAAGCCAATTTTGGAAGCTATTCAGCAACAGAGAGAATGAAAGCAAGTTTTGCTGATTTCGAAAGTAAATTTGGAGGGAAAGTATTTATTGTATTCAGTCTTGACGGAGAGATTGCGAATAAAGAAGTGATTTTCGAAATTGAGAAAGAAATAGGCCGACTCGGATAAACTCCTTTTAAAACGATGCATGGAATAAATTGCCTACCTTTATCCCTGAGTTATTTGACAGTATAGCACCGCAAAACGCTGAAATACGCACGGTTACCAACTCGTTACCTCTGATTCTCAAAAACTCCGTTAAAAGTTTATTCTTCAATTGGTTATATCAAATCGATAAAAATCTAAAATAAAATGACATGTATAAACATTTAATCATCATTGCAATCATTTCCTTTTGCTGTTTATCGTCCGCCCCCAGGAAAATCAAATGGGTTGCGATCGGCGATTCCATCACGTACCTGAACGACCATGCGGACGAAACGGGCTACAGGGTAAAAAAGGGATACCTGACAAGGGTAACCGAAATGTTAACCGACATCACCTATGTAAACAAGGGATATAACGGATGGACCACAGGCGGCATAGCAGATAAGATTAATGAGCTCGGGCTGGAAAAAGCAGATGTTTATTCGGTGTTTTTAGGTACGAACGACTGGTGGCAGGGACGACCGGTCGGAACGATGGAAGATTATGAAAACAATACGGGAAGCGGCACCGTATACGGCGCATTCCGGATTATTATTGATAAGCTGAAAGACCTGAATGATAAAGCGCCGATCTTGTTGATTACGCCGTTGCAACGGGGAGATTTTGTTTATGTAAATAACTATAAAAACAATGCCTACGGTTCCTATCGCGAAAAACAGGGACAAAAACTTTCCGACGTAGCCAAGGCCATTCAAAAAATCGCCGGAAAGGAACAACTGGAAATCATTGACTTATACCACAATAGCGGTATCCGTCAAAAAAACATGGTCCGGTTCAAATGGCTCAAAAATTCGGATACCGGTCAGTACAAGGCATACAAATACCCCGGATACAGAGACATTCCGTTTGACCCGGAAAAGGACGAATATCCATACCCGCCGGAAGCGATTGATATGACATACGACGGTCTCCATCCTTCGGATAAAGGGAATGAAGTCATAGCCAATATGATTGTACGCAAAATGAAATCAATTCAATTCCCATAAGTAAAAGTTAATATTCCCTTCAAATAGACTTTTCACTATCCGAAGACTTCATGCTATTCCTTATTTCACAAAACTCTTTTTGCAACCGTTCCATATTAAAAAGCGTACGCTCAATAGCATGCCTGTCCTTGTCGGGAATAAAAACGGGCGGTTCATCCCAGATATGGTTCTCCATCGGTTGAATTAAATTTCTCTTTTTCATTGTATTTGCACCGCTTTTGTTTGTAAATTAATTTCCACACTACCGATCGGAGGCAGAGAACAGAAGGATTGCCATAACGAACATCGCTATCCGTGCAATCCTTCCCGTCATTCCGAACAAAGATTTCCGGTTCACCTTCTTACTTGCTTAACTCCGCCAATTCCTGCGAGCTGCTGAGTTTATCCTTTACACTGTACATATCTTGTTTGATCAGGCCGATACCCGGAGCATACCACGCATACACGATCATTTCCGTTTTGATACCCATAGCCGAGCTTTTGCATCTGAACTTCGTCTTCTTGCAGGTAAATGTTCCGGCTCCGGTAGTAATTTCCTCCTCACCTTCGCATACGCCCTCAGTGTAAGAGGCGTTGATCTTGATGAAGGCGATCTGCATCTTCATTTCGCAATTGGTAAGCGCATCGCCGGCCTTCATACCGGCAGGCAGCATCATGGGAGTGCCTTCGGCGACGCCGTCTGACGGCGAACCGGTGGTAATACTGTTCAGCATCGCTTTCGGATCAATGATTACCGTACCGTTTTCTACCCGATAAGTATAAGTGATAACCGGCACCTGGGGATTCGTTTTCTTCTTCGCGTCCATCGCTTCGCTTGTATACGTAACCGTCAGGTTGTCGCCCGATCCTTCTACCGAAGTAACTGTTTGCCGTGAATAACTTTGTACTTTGCCTTTTGCGTTTTTCGTAGCATATATCAATGACATGCCTTCCTTTACGGGACACAATGGCTGTTGCGCCCACAGACTTGTTGCCGCTATGGCAACGATAATAGTAATAACGATCTTTTTCATACGATATACATTTAATTTTCAATATCAAATATCTCCATTCTCAAAAACCTGAAAACTTACAGTTTCACAAATTCCACGCGCCGGTTTTTAGCCCGCCCTTCGTCGGTACCGTTATCGGCGATGGGCGAAGTCTGCCCTTTGCCTGCCGATTGAAGGCGGTCTTCCGAGATACCCATTTCCACAAGTTTGGCCACAACGGCAGCCGAACGTTCGTCGCTTAACTTCTGGTTGGAGTCGGCATTACCCGTACTGTCCGTATGTCCTTCGACTGAGAATTTCAAATCGGGATTTTCGTTCATCAAGGTAACGATACGGTTGATTTCGCCCATGGATTCAGGTTTTATTGTAGACTTGCCTATATCGAACGTGATACCGTAAGTGATAAACTTGCCGTCGGTCATCATGCGGTCATACAGAGGTACGGCACCTTTTGCGAAACGAATATTCTTAATATAAATACCTTCCCTTCCAAAAAGGTAAAATTTTGAACCCATTTTCACATTAGGTGCGTTTACTACCCTCACGCCATCGACATAGATTTTCAAAGCGCGTTGATTGAAAGAAAGAGACACATGATGCCATGTATTAGGTGTTAACTCTATATTTTCCGAATAATTTCCACCCGTATCATCCGGCTTTGTCCAATTCGCATAATAACGCGCATTCGCATGCGTCGTTAACCTGAAATTAAAGAAATTATAGCTGTCAATTCCCAAGTCCATATCGGAAGCCTTTACCGTTTTTCCGTCGGTTGCATAATAATCCCATTCAAGGGTGAATTTTTCCGGGAGGTAATCTTTCGGCGGATTCATTAACGGATTAATAACTGTGTATCCAATTAAATTGATACATTTTACTCCGTCAATCATGGCGATTTCAGCGTTTCCCTGCTCCAAGTCCCATTGTGAGGGAAATTCACCCAACTGCTCGTTTGCCTGATCATCTTCGAAAAGGATCTCGTCGCCCGGCACGAAGTCCGATTTAGCATACGCTATTTCAACGGTTTTCACACCTTGTTGCGGCGCTACACTTGGTTGGTTATTGGTGCCGGTTTCACCTGCATTATCGTTTTTGGAAGCTTCCGGAGAACTTGAGTTTGCATTGTCTTCCCCACCATTTTCATTCTTATACGTGTCGGGATCAGTAGCCTTATCAATCGCCTTACCGACAGCTTCTTCCGTTTTCTGTTCGGCTTTCCGTTCTATGGTTCTTTTGGCTGCGTTTTCGATGGTTTTGCCTAACCTTCTGCCGAATTGAGCCTGCACTGTTGCGCATGTGAACAGCAGTGTAACCATTATGAATACTAATTTTATTGATTTCATTACGCTGATTTTTTAATTATTAAAAACAATATACCTGATGTGTGCACTACTTATCCCGGATAGAGAATTGAAAATTAGTGTTTCATTTTCAATGTTCTATCCACGAAACGTTATGACCAATTCTCTCAAGGAATCCAATTGATCGCCAAAGAGAAAGCCGCCAAGAAGGAACGCGATTCCTCCTAAAATGGCGCCGATCAGCATCCAGACGAGGATCGCGCGTGAAAGGTTCCGTTTGTTCACCTTATTACAACCACCGCACGCCCAGATGATAAGAAACAGGATGTTGAGTGCCGGAATCATTAACAACAGCATGATGCCGATGTAGCCGCCCGTTGTGATAGGTTCTTCCCTATACGTCGTTGCGACCGCGGCAACAGGTTGCGCAAGCGGAACTTCCGGCTGTTGCGGCGTTTCAACCGGCTGTGCGACATCTCCTGCCGCCATTTCTTTTCCACAGGAAGGGCAAAACTTTATGCCATCGGCTACCGAGTTCCCGCAATTTGTACAAAATGCCATACCGTATACTCCTTTCTATTTAATTATGACTGATTCGTGTGCCGCATTTGCCACAGAATTTCACCTCAGGGGCAAGGGTAGCTCCGCATTGCGGACAAGTAACGGTATCAAGGGATGGAGGCGTCGGTATTTCGGTCTGCGGTATTGTAATCGGTTGTGCGGTCTGTGGCGCGGGGGCAGGTTCATTGCCGGCTTTTTTCATCAATTCGCCGAATTTCGACGACATACCGCGCATTTTGCCGTAAAGGTCGAATGTAATCTGCGTCGTAGGCGCTACCGCCATGTACGACGACATCATCTTGACCATGATCCATGTGTCAATAAAAGCATATTTAACCGAAAAAGCGGTAAGCAACCCAAGGACAAATCCCACAATGCCGCTACCTTCGGTAGTAAATCCCGTCAGGCGGAAAATCACTCCGAAAAAAAGCATCGCCACAATAGTGACGACTACAATAGCAAGCAGAACGACAAACATGGTAACGGCAGCGCTCTTGAGCAGGGTTTTCCAGTTCTGCGCATAAATAACTACGCCGTCCGCCGCACTTTTATAGACATTTTGCTTATCGTTATAGAATGTGTAGCCAAGGCAACATTCGTCTACATAACCGAGCGAAATGTCGATAAACATCTTACCGAGTTTATTGATCGCATCAATTCCCGGTACGCCGCCCAACATATTCGTAAGTTTGCCAAAAGCGTTTTGCAATTGTTTCACGGCGCCTGCCACGAGCTTGTCAATCACAAAATAAACATTGGTGGTAGCAAAACGTTGTTTCACCATCCGGACGCCTGTCCGGAACGGGTCTTCCGGCGTTTGTCCGTCGCGAAACGAACAAGCGATAACGGCCACATGTCCCGCTTTGAGCAAATAACCTAAATAGTGTTTGAAAATAAAATTAATCACTCCCAGAAGCGACAACCAGATGATGAACATGATTACGCTTACCCCCTGACTTTTGAACAATACCGACAGACCTGCCAGTATGGCAAACAAAATACCTGCTACAACAATGTGAGCGATACCCACAAGCAGTTTAAGCCAGCAAAACTGCATTGTTCTCCTATAAACATCTCCCGCTTTCATACTCATTCTTCTATTTTTGTTCCACATTCATTACAAAAACGGCTTCCCTGCGACGCTTCACTTCCACATTGCGGACAAAACCGCCGGACTTGCGCCAGACGACTTCCGCAAATCTGGCAAAAAGCCGCACTTTCGGGACTTACCGTTCCACATTCCGGGCAGCATCGGGCCTCTTCCGCTTCTTCCGCTTTTTTATTTGCAGCTGTTTCATCTTGCGCTGCCCGTATCCGCTCTTCTATTTCCCGGCGGGAAACGGCCAATGCGTCAAGTTCCGTCTTGATGTCGGGATATTTTTCCGAGCCGCCGTCGGCATACACTTGTTTACCCAACCGGGTAAAAATCGCATCCTCCTTTGCCGCAAGATCTTTCATTTCGTTTTGCGCTTTGAAGGCTTTCAATTCGGGATTTCCCTGTTCGGGCATCATATCCGCTAATCCTTTTACTAATCCGTCTAATAGTCCCATAATGATTTAGATTTGTATATTAATATTTCGTTATTGCATTGCATACTGGCTCATATCGAACGCGACTTCGTCCGGATCGCTGCTGCCAATCCGAATGAATGTTACTTTCAGCAAATCGCCGGACGACTTTTTACCTCCCATGTTAATCGTTGCCGATCGCCGGATGACGAGGCGATTCTGCGCATCGACCCACACCTTTGCACTACCGTTCATATCACTGAGTTTTTTTATCTCTTCGGTGTTTTTGCCATCCTTATCAATCAGTTTCGCCAATGCTTCCAATCCGGCCGCCTCTTTACTCTTGTCTACCGATTTTTCAAGAACATTACACGATAGTCCGGCGACAGTCTCCGTTCCGGTCTTTTCCATTGTCGCAAGCTTTGAAAAATCCAAGACATTGTCCCTGAACAGACTTCGAAGTACGCTGTTCAGATCAGCTGATTTGACGGGATCTTTTTTCGCTTTTTTATTGGAAGGATTGAACAGATAGGCTACCACCTTACCGTCTTCAACGCAATAAAGCCGGTTTACCGCGGCAGCCTGATTTCTTTTGTACACATAAACTACATCACCGTGGCGAACTACTTTCGTATATTCCGTCATATCCGAAATACCTGAAAAAGTCGGCATTTTCTCTTCATATTCTACCTTAAAATCACCTTCTATCCACCTCTTCGGATCTTCTTTCTCTCCTTCGGGTTGTGTTTCTACCATTTCATTCGTTGTTTCCGCCGGTTGTTCTTTCTCGTTTTCGGCGTCGGTCACCGCAGAATTTTCATTTTCAGCGGCTGTTTCTTTCAGCGATTTCACCAAGCCTTTCAATGCGTCATTGGAATCTTTGGTTCCCGAACCGCCGCAAGCCGCCATACTTACAACCAACCACACGACAGCCAACCGCTTTACCGCATATTCAAAATTGATTTTTTTCATTTTTTTATTCATTAGATTGTTAACTATACCACATTTGACAATACAAAGTTAAACCAACAAAAAGGCACAAAAAACATGCAAATGCATGTTTTTACGGATCAGGCATTAAAAAACATGCGTTTACATGTACACGATGAGCGAAAACTTCGAAACGACATAAAATTTGCAGCCTTAAACTTTTAATTTCCAATAAAAAAGATTATTTTCGTTCAGTCAAACGCAATATAAAAAAAGTTGTATGATTAGGAAAACACCGCCCTTTATTGTTTCCATGCTATTCTTTGTTTTCGCTTGTGAAACAGAGTTATGGTCGCAATTTTCAGAAGATCACCGGAACAGAAACGTAGATTCGCTCGAAAATGTATTGCATACAAATCCGCCTTCGGAAACAGAGTTACTGAATATTTACTGGGATTTAAGTTGGTGTTACCTCTATGAAGACAATTACGAAAAAATAATGCATTATTCCCGCAAAGGTCTTACACTTGCCGAAAAAATGGACAGTTTGTACATTGTTGCCGACCTTTATAACTGTCTTGGCGTAGCATACGACTACGCCAGCAAAGTGGATTCCGCCATGCTGTATTTTGAAAAAGCCCTCGAAACCGTTATACGGATGGAAGAAGAAAATATCGAACAACACGCACGAATAGCTAAAATCAAAGGATTCATCTACGGCAGTATCGCCAACGTACATAGCATACAGAGAAAAACAAATGAAGCGTTTGAATATTATTTCATGGCATTGAAACTGTTTGAACAATACCAGATTAGCTATGAAATAGCCAATGTTTTCGGAAACATTGGAGTCACCTACTATGACATCCACAACTACGAACAGGCGGAACTATATCTGCAGAAGAAAGAAAAAATCTGCCGCGATAACGGTTACGAAACCAATCTGGCCAATGCTTTGACAGGATTAAGTATTGTTTACCAATTTAAAAAAGACTATACCAACGCCCGGATGGCCGCCGAAGAAGCGATTCTTATTCTTGAAAAATACGACACGAATCCTGCTGATATGTTAGTTTGCCACATGTGTTTGTCTGAAGTTTATCTGCATGGTCACGGTAACGATGTCAAAGCAATGGAATATGCTGCAATCGCTCTGAAAGAAGCTGAAGAAATGAAAATACCACTCGAAATCTGCCGCGTATTGATGCAGCAATCATATATTTATCTGTTTCGCAAAAATTATGCTGCGGCCGAAAAAAGTGCGCTCCAAGCCTTGCAAATCGACTCCATCCACTTAGCAACCAATCAGGATTTATACGAATGTATTGTAAAAGCAAATATCGGTTTGGGAAATACGGATAAAGCCTACGCATATTTCGATCGTTTCAAACAATCACAGATAGCTTACGCTAACGAAAACTTTCAGAAACAATTAACAGAAATGGAAGTAAAATACGAAACCGGGAAAAAGGAACTACGCATAACGACACTGGAAGATATTTCCCGCCGGCGCTTGTGGCTTTTGTTGTCCGGCGGCGTTATTTTTTTATTAGGTTTGGCGACACTGTTTTTGCTATGGCGTTGGACGGTTCAGAAAAAACGCTTCGCCGAAAAACAACAGCAGTTGGCAGATCGCCAAATCAAACAGTTGGAACAGGAAAAACAATTAGTTGCCACGCAAGCGATTCTTGACGGCGAAGTACAAGAGCGTACCCGCCTTGCCCGTGACCTGCACGATGGTCTCGGCAGTATATTGGCGGCAGCCAAATATAATTTTGCCGATATAAAGAAGACATCCGAACAGAAACCCGCAGACATGGAACGTTTTGACAGAGCAATGTGCCTGCTTGACGATTCAATGCGGGAAATGCGTCACATCGCTCATCATTTAATGCCCGAATCACTCAGTAGATTCGGGCTAAAACAGTCTATATCGGACTTTTGCGACAATATCCCATGTGTAAATTTTTCCTATTACGGCGATGACAATCGCCTGGATCCAAAGCAGGAAGTAATGATTTACCATATTACGCACGAATTGGTAAACAATGCGCTGAAACATGCAAAAGCATTGCATATTCTTGTGCAAATCGTCCGCGATGTCGACCATATATTCCTCACCATTCAAGACGATGGTTGCGGCTTCGAAACCAACCGGCAAACGGAAGGCATGGGGTTGAAAAATATCCATAATCGTATTATCGCCTACAACGGAAATGTTGATATTCATTCGGTTGTCGGTGAAGGAACGGAAGTGAATGTGAAGTTGAAAGTTATTCCGATATCGCCGTCCCCGAATCCATAGTCTCGAATATTACTTTTATTGCCTGATACGGAAGAGATTGTGCACATATAAAAATCCATTTCCTTTAACTTTTGATTTCCAAGAAAAAAAGCTATATTTGCTTAGTCAAACATTATAAAAAACCTCGCAAGACAATCATGGAAACAAAAAAAGCTCCGTCTTCCACATCCGGTTTTCAATTCATCCGTGCAATGATAGTAGACGATCACAAAATCATTGTCGATGGATTGGAACGACTGATTAATGAATCCGGCGACATTCGCGTTTCCGGCAAAGCGTATACGGTGGCCGGATGTCTGGAATCGCTGAAAGATCATCAACCCGATGTATTGCTGCTTGATATCAGTATGCCCGACGGTAATGGCATTGACCTGTGCCCGAGGATAAAAGAAAAATACCCTCAGGTGAAAGTTCTGATGTTGACAAGTTACAACGAATTTGTTACTATTACCCGCGCTTTAGACGCAGGTGCAGATGGCTACATTTTGAAGAACGCAGAAATGGATGAACTGATTGAAGGCATCCGTACGGTTATATCCGGTAAACGCTTCATATGCGGAGATACGGATGCGCAACTCAAAAAAAATGAAAATAACCTGATAGAACTTACCCGCCGCGAAACGGAATTGCTGCATCTGATTGCCGAAGGACTTACGCTGTCACAATTAGCCGATAAGATGTGTCTGGGTATCAATACCATTCGCGATTACCGCCAGAAATTGAATATTAAACTTGATGCACACAATAGTATACAATTATTACAAAACGCAAGAGCGTTAAAACTGTTGTAATATCCGAAATATAGCTATTTCTCCATACCCGCCTCGTTAAACCCGGTCACTAAACATAAGAGACTGTCCGGTCGGACAGCCTCTTGCTCTTTTTAATTACGTAATAACATTGTACTATATCATAACCACATAGTACGCCTCATATTATAAGCCCTTGATCTCTTCTTCAGTAAGACCGGTAATATCCGTTATTTTTTCAATACTATCACCATATTTCAACAACTTTCCGGCGATTTCCTTTTCTTTCGTCTTAGCCGCTTTCTCAAAAACAAGATCCGATATCTGATTAACACCTTCAAGCAGCTTGAAATTGCCAATATGACCTTTCAGATCAATACCGCAGAAAGCAGACTTTCTTTTGTATGCCGATATATAATAGATCGCCGCAAGCAGGATCGCGGTTATCAGGCGTATATCATACGGCGAATCTTCGAACATTTCCGCATAGCGTTCCGTCAATACATTGATGGCATCTTCCTGGTCTTTCGCCAGTGAGTCAAGAAAATCCGAATCTTCCGTTATCTGCCATGCAAGAATCTGCTGAATGGCTTTCTTTTTCCAGATGATATCCAGTACGGATTCGATTGTCTCCTGATAAGAGTCTTTAGTTGCATCACCGTTTTTACCTTCCGTGAAAAGCTCCAGCCAATAATCATAGCGGCTGAGAAACTGTTCGATGATGTCATTCACGTCCCTGAAGCGCTTGTTAATCGTTATCGGATTGATCCTTGAATATTCGGAAATCAGATTAAAGGAAAGATTTGTAAACCCTTTTTCCTTCACGATCTGAAGAACCGCATCAAAAATACTTTTCTTAATCTCTACATTAGTCCTTCTGTTGCGCTTTTCTTTACTGGCAGCAGTTTCTAATTCTACATTATTCATAACGTCTCCTTTCTTATTGTTATTATTTATAATTTATTTAAAAATTCGGTAAATTCCGTCATGGAATTAAACCCTGACTTTTTCCTTATTTTACATTTCATCGTATCCGCAGACTCACGGCTATATCCCAAAATATAAGCAATTTCATTTGTCTTAAAACCGGCTTTCGTCAGATAACACATCTGCTGTTCTTTTTCCGTTAAATTAGGATATTGCCCATCAAAAGTTTTCCTGAAACCGGGATATAATTCATCTATCAGCTTATACAGATTCTGCCAGTCTAACGCATTCTGCAAATCCCGGTTAAAAAGATCATCGTATTCTGAAATAACCTTTTTTCCCTTATTCGAATCGGTAGCATGTATATATGCAATTTTCTTCGTCAGTTCAAGTTCGCCGATCACTCTATTCCGCAAACGTTCATTTGACTTATGGGAATCCGACAACAAGTTGTTTAATGCTTCTATACGGCCTTCCGCATCGCGTTTCTTCTTCTTACTATTTTTATAAAGTACAATTGATATAACAACGATAATCAAAGCCAGCAACGTACTAAATACAAACCAGATCTGAAATCGCTGCTTTTTAATCACCGTTTGATTATAAAGATTCTCAACTTTTGTCTTATCATACTTATTCTGGATTTCCAATATTGATTTTTCACTATTCTCATCATATATCTGACGTAAATACTCCTGCGATATTTTATAATGATCTAATGCTGTTTTATAATCTTCTTTCTTCTCAAATACATTATACAACAACTTATTATAATAGTATAAATCACGATTATTATTATTTACAACCGGAAA
>QMCE01002383.1_pt1 | contig 12425 bp, 8 predicted proteins | sample 1821851 | NCBI WGS metagenome assembly QMCE01 (sample SAMN09453174, study PRJNA476694) | Termite gut metagenome, whole genome shotgun sequencing project. | isolation source: worker | host: Odontotermes sp. | place: South Africa:Pretoria | collected 2016-01-28 | reverse complement strand
TGGTAGCGGGGGCAGGATTTGAACCTGCGGCCTCCGGGTTATGAGCCCGACGAGCTACCAGACTGCTCCACCCCGCGGTATGGATACTGCGGCAAAAACTCCACCCTGAATGCACTGCAACAGCGGCATTCAGCAGTGACTCCCATACTACCCGCTTTTGGCGGATTGTCAATGGATTTTTTTCGACAGTTCCCTTTTTTGCAAAAGACATGTTTCTTTTTTCAGACTACACGATAAAATAGGGGGGATGGACAAAACCCGCCCTCACAGGAGCGGGAGGTTTGGTTTTTTTACACGGCGGCCAGAGGAACATTCCGCATGGAAACAATTCTGCGAGGGATTCCCGTCTCACAAGGCGTCGCCATCGGCCCGGCATATGTCCTCGGCTCCGTCGAGACAAAACTGCCGCCCTCCTACCTCTCCGACGAAGACCTCATTCCCGCAGAAGTCGAGAAGTTCCAGAGCGCGATACGGAAGGCGCAGGCGGAAATTTCCATGCTCAAAAGCTCCGTCCAGGCGGACGCGCGACAGGACGTCGGACCCATCTTCGACGCCCATATGATGATACTCTCCGATCCCTCGCTCAACCTCGAAGTCCTCCGCAGAATCCAGCGGAACCGCATGACCGCGGAATACGCCATCCAATGCACCATCAGCGAATACGTCCGCGGACTCAAGGGAAAGCCCTTCCTCAACCCCCGCATAAACGACATGCAGGACATTGAGCGGCGCCTCCTCCGCGCAATCCTCGGACGACAGTTCGAAGAACTCCACGCGCTCAGCCGGGAAGTCGTCATCCTCGCACACGACCTGACGCCCTCCCAAACCGCGGACATGGACAGGGAGCACATCCTCGGCTTCGCGACAGACATCGGCGGCACGACAGGGCACACCGCCATCATCGCGCGCGCACGGGAAATTCCCGCCGTCGTCGGACTCGGGAACATCTCCGACACCATACAGCCGGGCACGGAAATCATCCTCGACGGCAGCCGCGGCCTCCTCATCGTCTCCCCCCAGGAAGCGACGCGCGCCGCCTACGAGAAAACACGCGCGGAGTTCGAAAAAACAGGCGCGGAACTCCTCTCCGGAGCGTCGCAGCCCGCCGTGACGCTCGACGGATGCAGGGTGCATGTGCAGGGGAATATCGAGTTCCCGCAGGAGACGGAGTCCATCTCCCGGAATTCCGCGGACGGGATCGGGCTGTACCGCACGGAATTCCTCTATGTCGACAACAAGGGAGAGCCGGACGAGGAAATGCATTTCGCCGCGTACAGCCGCGTCGTGAAGGCTGTGCAGGGGAAGCCGGTGACGATACGGACGCTCGACCTGGGGTATGACAAGGCGTTCCACCTTCAGGAAGGCGAGAACTTCGCGGTGGAGCGGAACCCGGGGCTGGGGTGCAGGGCCGTGCGGTACTGCCTGGCGAATCCGGACGTGTTCCGGAGGCAGATACGCGCGATCTGCCGCGCGTCCGCGTTCGGCACGGTGAAGATGATGGTGCCGATGGTAAGCTCCAGAGGCGAGGTGCAGAGCGTGCGGCGCATGGTGCAGAGCGTGCAGGAGCGGCTTTCGGACGAGGGAATAGCCTATGATCCGCAGATGAAGATCGGGATCATGGTGGAGGTGCCCTCCGTCGCGCTGGCGCTCGATCAGTTCTGCGACATCTGCGACTTCTTCTCCATCGGGACGAACGATCTGATCCAGTATCTGCTGGCCGTGGACAGGACGAACGAGACTGTCGCGAACCTGTACCGGCCGGAACACCCGGCCGTGCTCCGCACGGTGAAGGGCATTGTCGACAAGGCGCAGAACGCGAACGTCCCGGTGAGCATGTGCGGGGAAATGGCGGGGGATCCGCTGTTTGTGCTCTTCCTCCTCGGACTCGGGCTGCGGAACTTCTCCGTCAGTCCGCCGCAAATCCCCGAAGTGAAGCATATCATCCGCACGTCGTCCCTGGAGTCGGCACGGAAGGTGGCGGACAACGTGATGAGCCTGTCGTCCGCGCGCGACGTGCACAACTGCCTGCGAGGGGCGGCGGCGAAGTATTTTTCCTAAGAGCTGCCGGCTTCGAAGCGAATACTTGAACAGTATTTGCGAGAAGAGCAACGCAGAGGCTGCCAGCCATTTCCTGCCGACTCCAGCAGGGTTTTGTCCGGTAGCCCTAAGAGCCTGTTTTTTCAGGCGCGTTCCGGCGGCAGGATATAGTCCGGGAAGCTTTCCAGAACCGCGTCCGTGTTCCATACGGACGCGGCCAGGTGGCGCATGACGCATTCTTCCGCGCAGGCGGAATCGCCGCGTGAAAGCGCGGCGACGATTTGCTCGTGCTCGCCCGCAATGCGCGTCAGCGCGCGGCCGGCGCGGAGGCCGAGAATGCGGCTCCGGTAGTGGTGCAGGTTGTTCTTCGCGAAAAAATCCCACACGCCATGGCGATCCGCCGCATGGTAAATCAGCGCGTGCATCGCGTCGTCCGCGTCCATGAACGCCTGGAAGTCCCGCGCGCGCACGGCGGAACGCTGGAGAGAAAGGCATTTCGCAAAGCGCTTTTCGAGTTCCGGCGTCATCCGTCGCGCCGCCTCGGCGGCGGTCTTCGACTCCACGCAGCCGCGGATGTAGCGGAGTTCGAGAACCTGCTTCATGTCGATGCGGGTGACGTAGGTGCCCTTCTGCGGAACGATGGTGACGAAACCCTCCTGCGCCAGCTGCATGAGCGCCTCCCGGACAGGCGTCCGGCTGACGTCCAGGCGCTGGCGCACCTCCGACTCCAGAAGGCAGGAGCCGGGCGGCAGGTTGAGGTGCACAATGTTGCGCAGCAGCACCCGGTAGCACCAGACGCGCGCCGATTCGTGCTTTTCCCGGGGCAGCGGCGCGAAGCCGGGCATGATCTCCGTCGATGCCCCGCCCTTGCCCTTTTTGCCGTCATTGCTGCTGCCGTTTTTGCTGTCGCTGTTGCTGCTTGTCATTTCGCGGCACTTCCTTTTTTCAGTCCCGAGTAGATGCTATACAGCACGGACAGCACCGACAAGACTAAAAACGCGCAGGAAATGCCGTTCTCCAAAAATCCGCTGAAATTGCCGTCCGAAAGCATGAGGCCGCGGCGCAGGTTCGTCTCCGCCATGGGCCCCAGAATGAAGCCGATGATGAAGGGCGCCTGCGGCACCCTGTACGTCACGAAGAAATAGCCCACCAGGCCGAACAGAAGAATGGTCCAGACATCAAAGACAAGGCTCGACAGGCCGAACGCGCCGACGACGCAGAGGATGAAGACAATGGGCAGGAGGATGTGCTTCGGGACGTTCAGAAGCTTGATGAAGACGCGCAGGCCGTAGAACTCGATAAGGAGCATCGCGACGGAGGAAAGAATCAGCGCGGCGAAAATCGTGTAGACAAGCTCCGCGTGGTTCGTGAAGAGGAGAGGGCCGGGCGCAATGCCGTGCACCATGAAGCCGCCCAGGAGCACAGCCGTCACGCCGTCCCCGGGGATGCCGAGGGTCATCAGGGGAATCATCGCGCCGCCGATGCCGGCGTTGTTCGCCGTCTCCGACGCAACAATGCCGTCGATGATGCCGGTGCCGAACCGTTCCGGATGTTTCGACTGCTTCTGCGCGGCGACGTAGGAGAGGATGTTGCTCGTCCCCGCCCCGATGCCGGGGAGAATCCCGATGCCGATGCCGATGACGGAGGAGCGGAAGAGGTTCGGGATCTGCGAGACAAACTCCGCCCACGAGAAGCCGAAGCCCTTTATCTTCTTCATGCTCACCTGCGCGATTTCCGCGGCGGCTTCCTTCTTGACGCTTTCGGCAGTCTTGATGATTTCCGAAATCGCGAACAGGCCGATGAGGACGGTCAAGGTGTTGAAACCGTCGTTCAGCTCATAGCTGCCGAAGCCGAAGCGCACGTTCGCCTCGATGGGCGCAATGCCGACTGTCGAAAACGCAAACCCCAGCGCCCCCGAAAACACCCCCTTCACCATGGATCCCGACGACAGCCCCGCAATGAGGGTGAGCGAGAAAATCGCGATTGCGAAGTATTCGTGCGGCCCGAAGCGGAGGGCGATCCGCGCGAGGAACGGCGCGATGAACAGGAGCGCCGCGATGCTGATAATCGTGCCGAGGAACGAGAAGACGACGCCCACGCCCAGCGCCTTTGCGCCCTCCCCCTTTTCAACAAGCGGGTGGCCGTCCCAGCAGGTGGCGACGGACGCGGGCGTGCCGGGAATCTTCAGGAGGACGGCCGAAATCAGCCCGCCCGAGGTCGCTCCGATGTAGAGCGCGCAGAGGACGGCAATGCCCGTCCCCGCGTTCATCCCGTAGGTGACGGGCAGAAAAAGCGCGACAGCCATCACGGCGGACAGCCCGGGCACCGCGCCGAAAAGAATGCCGACAGCCGTCCCGGCAAGAATGAGAAAGAGGCAATACGGCTCCATGATCGCGCCGAAGCCCTGCAAAAACAAATCAAACATGATCCGTCCTCTCCCGTTCAGAAGGGATACCATTCGAAGTCAATGCCGCGATCGTACCAGAAATTCCCGGACGGGAGCATGATGTCGAACGCCCAGAGGAAAGTGTAGTAGATGAACACGGACGCGACGACGGAGATGAACGCGTAGCGAAGATAGGTCTTTTTCTTGTGGAGCGGCGTCAGGACGGTGATCTGCACGAACAGGTACAGGGCGCTCATGACGAGAAAGCCCATGTGATCGAGAAGGGCCACATAGAGGAAGATAAGCAGCGCCGTAAGGCCGACCGTCCGGAAATCGGGGCGCGCCGCCGCAGAGGAATCGGCAGCCGCCGCGGCGACGGTCTCGGACGCGAGGCGCTTCTGCGCGGCTCCCTGTTTCCGGACGACGCCGACAATCTGGATGACGCCGAGCGCCGTAAGGAGGAGGGAGAGGAAGTACGGCACTGTCGCCGAATCAATCGCCGCCTTGCGCGGCAGCTGCATGGTCAGGATCAAATACGCCAGGCCCAGGGCAAGGACGATAAGGCCGAAGGTCATTTCTTTGCGGCTCTGTGGCATGGGCATGCCTCCGAAGAAGAAAGACCCGCCCCGGTGCGAAAACGGCGCAGGGGGCGGGTCGAATTCGAGAGGAATCGCTATTTCCGGATAACGTCCCTGTACTGCATGAAGTCGCTGCGGATTTCCGTCAGGTATTTTATGGCGTCTTCCGTGCCCATGTAGGTGACGGTCTGCTTGTAGCCTTCTTCGAGATCCTTCGCGTATTCGGGCTTTTCCGTGATAGCCTTCACGTAGTCCGCCATGCGGGAAATGATCGTTTTGTCCGTGCCCTTCGGGAAGGAAATGACGTAGGGGAATTCCATCGACATGTCGACGCCGGCTTCCTTGATTGTCGGCAGATCGCCCAGAAGCGGGTTCCGCGAGGAGCCGCCCTGCGCGAGGATGACGAGGTCGCCGGTCTGCTGGTAGTCCTGCACCGAGCCGTAGGCGACGGCGGCGAAGTCGATGCGGCCGGCAAGGAGGCTGGTCAGCTTTTCCGCGGCCGAGCCGGTGTCCACGATCTTGAACTCGACGCCCGACTCCTGCGCGAGACGGAGACCCTGCAGGTGCGTGTAGCCGCCCATTTCCGTGCCGTAGACGACGGTGCCGGGAGCGGCCTTCGCCTTCGCGACGAGATCGGCGAGGGTCTTGACGCCGGCTTCCTTCGAGGCGACGAGAACGTAGGAGGTGTTCAGACCCGCGACGCAGCAGACGTCGAAGGCGGTGAAGTCGTAGTCAATGAGGCCGGCGACCTCGTTGACGATAAGCTGGCCTGTGTGGCAGAAGAGAAGCTTCGAGCCGTCGGGGCGGGAGTTCCGGACATTGCCGGTCGCGGTGGAACCGCCGCCGCCCGCCATGTTGGTGACGATGAGGGGGGCGTTGGCGAATTCATCGAAATACTTCCCGATGGTGCGGGCATTGAAATCCGTGTCGCCGCCGGCGGAGGCGGTGACGACAGCCTCGACCGAACGGCGCGGCCAGCGGACTTCGCCGGCATCGACAGCGGCGGCGGCGAACAGGGCGAAGGCGAGAGCAAGCAGTGCGTATTTCTTCATGGTGCGTTCCTTTCAAAAAGAACAGCGGCAAAAATGTTCAGCGAACCAGTGTCGGCCGCTTGGGATCGAATTTCCAGTCCTTGATCAGGTACTGCATCGCCATGGCGTCGTCGCGCGCGCCGTAGGGAAGCTTCTTGTACAGTTCGTGCGCCTTCATGACTTTGTCCATGTCCAGATCAATACCCAGCCCGGGGCGCTCCGGCACGAGGACGCGACCCTGTTTGATCCGGAGCGGCTCTTTCGCAAGCTGCTGGCCGTCCTGCCAGATCCAGTGCGTGTCCATCGCCGTGATGTCGCCGGGCGCGGCGGCGGCGCAGTGGGTGAAGATCGCGAGCGAGACGTCGAAGTGGTTGTTCGAGTGGGAGCCGTAGGTCAGGCCCCATTCGTTGCAGAGCTGCCCCACGCGCACGGCGCCGGCCATTGTCCAGAAATGCGGGTCGGCAAGCGGGATGTCGATGGCGTTGAGGACGACGGCGTGGTGGAGCTGGCGCCAGTCGGTGGCGATCATGTTGGTGGCGACGGGAATCTGCACGGCGCGCTTGAACTCGGACATAACTTCGCGGGCGGAATAGCCCTTCTCGGGGCCGCAGGGGTCTTCGGCATAGGTCAGCGCGTTGGCGTCCTTCATGTGTTTGCAGAGCGCGATTGCTTCGCGCAGGCTCCACGCCCCGTTCGGGTCGATATTGATGCGCGCGTCGGGGAAGGCCTTATGCAGCGCGATTACCGTCTCCGCCTCCTTCTCTCCGGCGAGGACGCCGCCCTTGAGTTTGAAATCCTTGAAACCGTAGTGTTCCTTTGCCGCCGCCGCCTGCTCGACTATCGCCTCCGGCGTGAGCGCCTCGCGGCGGCGGATTTTGAACCAGGGATTTGCCGCGGCTTCGTCGTCCCGGGTGTAGGGCAGTTCCTTCGCTTTTTCCCTGTCCGCGCAGTAGAAGAGGTAGCCGAGGATGAGGACGCTGTCCCGCTGCTTGCCGTCGCCGAGGAGGGCGGCAATGGGCAGATCGGCGAACTGGCCGAAAAGGTCGAGAAGCGCGCATTCGACGGCCGTCTCCGCATGGACGACGTGGGCGAGGTTCTTGAGATCCATGCCCTGCAGGCCGTCCGACTCGACGGTGTTTTTGTTCAGGCTGCCGACAATCCCCCGGAAGTCGCCGATGTGGCGGCCGACGACCCTGGGAATGTAGCTGGTGAGCGCGTCGGTAATGGCTTCGCCGCCGTGCACCTCGCCGAAGCCGGTGTTGCCGGAGGAGTCCTTGAGGACGACAAGATTCCTGGTGAAATACGGCGAGTGCGCTCCGCTGACGGAGAGCAGGTAGCTGTCGTATCCCGCGAGGGGAATGACGTTCATTTCCGTGATTTTCGGTGTTCCCTTGGGCATTCTGCCTCCTCTCATGGACGAACGGGGACGCTGCGGCAAATGTAACAGGGTCTTGACAGCTTTCAGTATATACTAGGATCCAAGTTAGTCAAACGGCTTTTCCGCATTTTCAAAAATATCGCATCGGAAAGCGCGGGAAAGAAAGCGGCGCACTCCGGGGGAGCCGGAGTACGCCGCATGATGGATGGACAGGGTGTTGTTGCGTGACGTTTTTTTAGAGATCGTCTTTGGTGAAGAGGGAGTGGAGGGGGATGCCCTGTGCGGCGAGTGCGGCTTCGCCGCCGTCAAGGCGGTCCACGAGGGCGTAGACGCCGATGATTTCCACCTCGGGGCAGGTCGCCCTGACACGCTCAATCGCCTTCAGCGAACTGCCGCCGGTCGTGACGACGTCCTCGATAATCGCCACGCGCTGGCCAGGCTTCAGCTCGGGGCCCTCCATCCATTTGCTCGCGCCGTGACCCTTTTCTTCCTTTCGGACGATGAACCCCTCCACAGGCATGCCGAGGTCGAAGGAGAAGGCCGTGATCGCGCCGATAAGGGCGTCCGCGCCCAGGGTCATCCCCCCCACCCTGTCCGGCTTCGCGTCGCGGAGCATGTCGATGAAGAGGCGGGCGGCGTAGTTCAAGGCGTCCGGCCGCAGGGTCGTTGTCTTGCCGTTGATGTAGAAGTCGGACTTCTTGCCGCTGGCGAGGGTGAAGTCGCCGCGGAGGAAGTCGATTTTCGCTTTCAGCCTGTCCTTCATTTCTTTCAGTGTCGCGTCCATGGCGTCACCTTTCTCTTCTTCTGTTTTCTTCTCTTCTATTCTATTCTTCCGTGGCTTCGGGTTCGATGCTTTCGGCGGCGCCGGTTTCCTCGGCGTTTTCGTCCTTGTCCGAGGCGACGACCCGCGCGACGGCGACGACCGTGTCGTCTTCATTGAGGCGGATGACCTTGACGCCCTGCGTCGCGCGGCCGATCACGCGGATGCCGTTGACAGGCGTCCGGACAACCATGCCCTTTGACGTGATGATCATCACCTCGTCCTCCTCCATCACGGTCATGCAGGAGACGACGGGGCCGGTCTTGTCCGTGATGTTCATGTTGATGACGCCCTTCGCGCCGCGCTTCGTGAGGCGGTAGTCGGCGAAGTCGCTGCGTTTTCCGAGGCCGCTTTCGGAAATCGTGAGAACGGTGCAGTTCGGCGACACGGCGACAAGGCCGATGCAGATGTCGTCGTCCTGCAGGTTCATGCCGGTCACGCCGCCGGCGCTCCTGCCCATGGCGCGGACGTCCGTTTCCTTGAAGCGGCAGGCGAGACCTTCCTTTGTCGCAAGCATCAGCTCGTCGTCGCCGCCCGTCATCACGACGCCGATAAGCTCGTCGCCCTCGGCGATGTTGACCGCGCGGATGCCGCCCTTCTTCGGATGCGAAAAGGCGGAGAGAACCGTCTTCTTGATCACGCCCTTCTTCGTCGCCATCACGAGGAAGTGCTCGTCGTCGAAACTGCGGACGGGGATCATGGCGGAGACCTTCTCGTCCGCTTCGAGGGAGAGGACGTTGGCGATTGCCCTGCCCTTCGCGGTGCGTCCCATTTCCGGAACGTCGTAGACCTTGAGCCAGTGGATCTGCCCCTTTGTCGTGAAGAAGAGGATGTAGTCGTGGGTGATGCCGACGAAGAGGTGTTCGACAAAGTCGCCGTCCTTGAGGCCGGAGCCGGTGACGCCCTTGCCGCCGCGGATCTGCTTCCGGTAGACGTCGATGGCCATGCGCTTGATATAGCCGTCGTGGGAGACGGTGACAGCCATTTCCTCTTCGGCGATCATGTCTTCCAGCGAGATGTCTTCGGCGGCGGCGACGATTTCCGTGCGGCGCTCGTCGCCGTACTTCTCCGTCATCTGCACGCAGTCGTCGCGGATGATGGCGTAGACGCGCGCCCTGTCGGCGAGGATTTCCCTGTATTCCGCGATGGTCTTGAGGAGTTCCCTGTATTCGTTTTCCAGCTCCTGCCGCTGGAGTCCGGTAAGGCGCGACAGGCGCATTTCGAGAATCGCGTTCGCCTGCACCTCGGTGAAGGCGAATTCTTCGATAAGCGCGGCGCGGGCGGCGGGGACGTCGTGGGAGTTCCGGATGATTTCGATGACGCGGTCAATGTTGTCCAGCGCCTTGACGAGAGCTTCCAGAATATGCGCGCGCGCCTCCGCCTTGTTCAGGAGGTAGACGGTGCGGCGGCGGATGACGTCGAAGCGGTGGTCGCGGTAGCACTCCATCATCTGTTTCAGGTTCAGCGTTTCCGGCCTGCCCTTCACGAGGGCGATGTTGTTGATGGAGTAGTTGGACTGGAGGGGGGTGAGCTTGTACAGCTGGTTCAGGACGACTGTCGAATTGTCGCCGGCCTTGAGGTCGATGACGATGCGGATGCCGTCCTTGTTCGAGTAGTCGTTGATGTTCGCGATGCCGTCGACGCGGCCGTCCTTGACGACTTCGGCAATCTTCTCGACAAGCGTGCCGAGGTTCACCTGATAGGGAATTTCGGTGACGACGATGGACTGCCTTCCGTTCTTTGCGGTCTCGATATGGCAGCGGGCGCGCATGGTGACATGCCCCCTGCCCGTCTCGAACGCCTTCTTGATGCCGTCCCGGCCGCAGATAAGCCCGCCCGTCGGGAAGTCCGGCCCCTGCACGTGCTTCATCAGATCCCGCACCGGAATCGCGGGATTGTCAATAAGGGCGGTGACGCCCTTCATGATCTCTTTCAGATTATGCGGCGGCATGGAGGTGGCCATGCCGACGGCGATGCCTGTCGCGCCGTTCAGGAGAAGCATCGGCAATTTCGACGGCAGGACGGACGGCTCCGTCGTCGAGTCGTCGTAGTTGGGGATGAAGTCCACCGTGTCCTTGTCCAGGTCGGCGAGCATCTCCGCCGTCACGCGCGCCATGCGGCATTCGGTGTAGCGGGACGCGGCGGCGGGGTAGCCGTCGATGGAGCCGAAGTTCCCCTGGGGGTCGACAAGGGGGTAGCGGACGGAAAAGTCCTGCGCCATGCGGACGAGGGCGTCGTAAATCGACGAGTCGCCGTGGGGGTGGTAGTTGCCCATGCAGTCGCCGACGACCTTGGCGCATTTCCTGTATTTCGCGGAGGCGGTGAGGTTGAGGTCGTTCATGGCGTAGAGGATGCGGCGCTGGACAGGCTTCAGGCCGTCCCGGGCGTCGGGAAGGGCGCGGGAGACAATCACCGACATCGAATAGGTGAGGTAGGAATTTTTCAATTCCTCCTCGATGGCCTTCGGCTTGATGCCGACGGCCTGGTTGGTGAAAAGGCTGGAACTCATATGTACGGATCTCCTCAGAGCGTGGTATTCGTTTTCAGAGCGCGTTTACACGTCCAACTGCGCGTCCAGCGCGTAGCGCTCGATGAACTTCCTGCGCGGCTCGACAACCTCGCCCATGAGCAGGTTGAACAGCTTGTCCGCGTTCACCGCGTCCTCGACCGTGACCTTGTAGAGAATGCGGCGCTCCGGATCCATCGTCGTCGACCAGAGCTGCTCGGGGTTCATTTCGCCGAGGCCCTTGTAGCGGGAAATTTCCATGCCGCGCTTGCCGAGTTCGAGCGTGTTGTCGGAGATTTCCGCAAGGCTCTCGCAGGGCAGCTCGTCCTTCGCCGTCACCAGCCAGAAGCGCGGCGTCTGGCCGACCTCGGCGTGGTAGACCATGTCGTCCGCCTGGAAGCCGAGTTCCTCCAGCTCCTTCGCCGTCTTTTCGAATTCGGACGCGGAGAGGAATTCGCTCACAAGCATGCCGTTTTCCGGAATGTCCGCGGCGTTGACGGAAATGTCCTCCTCAATCTGCTCGATGGACTCGCCCTGGAGTTCCCGCGCACGGATGAAGCTGGTGAACGCCTCGTCGGAGACGAACCAGTACACCTCGCCCTTGAGAATGCCCCGGTACTTCGGGAAGGCGCCGTATTCCTTCCGGCAGTCAAGGTATTCCCGCAGCGTCACGCCGCGGTACTGCACGGCGCGGGCGTAGCGGTTGACGCGGCCGATGAGTTCCAAAAGACGCTTGAAGTCCGCGCCTTCGAGGGAGCGGCTGGAACCGTTGTCCCGCACTTCGCAGCGGGTGCCGTCGAAGCCGAGCTTCAGGAGGGCGGAGGCCATGTCCTCTTCGGTGAGAACGTACTGAATCGACTTCCCCTTCTGCACCTTGTACAGCGGCGGGCAGGCTATGTAGAGGCGGCCGTCTTCGATGAGTTCCGGCATGTGGCGGAAGAAGAAGGTGAGGATGAGCGTGCGGATATGGCTGCCGTCGACGTCCGCGTCGGACATGATGATGATTTTGCCGTAGCGGAGTTTCTCGATGGAGAAATCCTCCTTGCCGATGCCGGTGCCGATGGCGGTGATGATGTTCGAGACTTCCTGCGAGGAGAGGATCTTGTCGATGCGGTGTTTCTCGACATTGAGGATCTTGCCCTTCAGCGGGAGAATCGCCTGCGTGCGGGAGTCGCGGCCGGTCTTCGCGGATCCGCCCGCCGAATCGCCCTCGACCAGATAGAGTTCGGTCGACTCCCTGTCGCGGGAGACGCAGTCGCTGAGCTTGCCCGGCAAACCGCCGCCGGCGAGGGCGTTCTTCCTGCGGGCGAGGTCGCGCGCCTTCCGCGCCGCCTTCCGCGCGGCGGCGGCGTCTATGGCGCGCTGTATGATTTTCTTCGCGACGGCGGGCTTTTCCTCAAGGTACTGGCCCAGGTACTGGTTCACTATCTGCGCGACAGCCCCCTCCACCTCGGAGTTGCCGAGCTTGCCCTTGGTCTGCCCCTCGAACTGGGGATCCGGGATGCGGACGGAGACGACGGCCGTGAGACCCTCCCGCGTGTCCTCGCCCTGGATGGAGTCGTCGCTGTCCTTCAGCAGCTTGTTCGTCTTCGCCCAGGAGTTCAGCGTGCGCGTCAGGGCGGAGCGGAAGCCGGAGAGGTGGGTGCCGCCGTTGATGGTGTTGATGTTGTTGACGAAGGAGAAGATGTT
>QMCE01008039.1_pt1 | contig 12427 bp, 12 predicted proteins | sample 1821851 | NCBI WGS metagenome assembly QMCE01 (sample SAMN09453174, study PRJNA476694) | Termite gut metagenome, whole genome shotgun sequencing project. | isolation source: worker | host: Odontotermes sp. | place: South Africa:Pretoria | collected 2016-01-28 | reverse complement strand
CTTGGATAGTCCAAGGCGAATAACACAGTCATTTCAAAGGTTTCTGTCCCCAGGCGGGGTACCGGAAATGACGAGGTAACAACAGGAGCAAATCATGGCATTGCCAAAATTTACAATGAAACAACTTATGGAAGCAGGTGTTCACTTTGGACATCATACGCGCCGCTGGAATCCGCTTATGACACCTTATGTCTATGGCGTTAAAGACAAGATTCATATCATCAATTTGAATAAAACTGCACCGCGTTTGTACAAAGCTTTGACTGCACTTGAAGCAATTGCTGCGGCGGGTGGAAAAATTCTTTTCATCGCAACCAAGCACCAGGCCAAAGAAATGGTAAAAGACGCGGCCGAACGCAGTGGCCAATTTTATGTTAATAATCGCTGGCTGGGTGGAATGATGACTAACTGGTCCACTGTTTCGCAGTCGATTCGTCGCCTTAAGAAGATGGAATCAGACATTGAAAATGCTGAGAAATTGGGTCTTACCAAGAAAGAAGTTGGTATAATGACCAAAGAAGTTGTAAAACTTCGTGATATTTTTGGCGGAATTATTGATATGCATGGCACCCCCCAGGCGGTGGTTATTATTGATATGCCACGTGAAATGAACGCTGTGCTTGAAGCCAAGAATTTGAATATTCCGACAATTGCGATTGCAGATACTAATGCTAATCCGGAAATGGTTGACTATCCGATACCTGGAAATGATGACGCGTCAAGGGCGATTCAGCTTTATTGTGATTTGTTTGTGGATGCGATAATTTCTGGTATTGAAAAACGCCTTGGTGGTGCCGCTGGAAAGAAAGTTGAGTCTGATATGAAAGCGGAAAGCGCAGATGAAATTGAAGAGAAAGCGAAAGATTTGGCGATGAAGAAGAAAGTGGTTACTTCTGAACAGCGCGAAGTTCGTCGTGAAAAATTGGCCGAGAAAGCAGAAGTTGTGGCGGCAGAATAAGAAAAAAGGGCGCGAAGCGCCCTTTTTTAGTGAACGGCATAGTGGCTGAGAACGGCAGCCGGGTGGCGGCGGGCTGCGCTGAGCTGTCGGCAAACACCAAAGGTTCTGCCCGCCGACGGGAATCAGGCGGTGACAGGAGCTGAAAAACATTCACTACGAAATGTGTTCCTTATTTGGTATTCGGAACCATCCTGCCACCAATTTGAGGCAGGATATTTTTTCGTCGTATCCAAGACGCGTAGTGAAGAGGAATTTTTCAGATTCCGCCACCGGGCCAGCCCGTTAGCAGAGGTATTATACACCCGTATAAGACTTTTTTCGATTGGAAAATTGTGGGGCAAGCGCTGCGAGTCACAAGTTACGGATTACGTTCCCAAGAAAAGAGGGCCGTTTTATGGTATCATACTCTTTGCAAGGGAGGTTTAAATGGCCACAAAAACTAAGATATTTTTTAATCCAAACTGTCCTTATTGTCACATGGCGTTGGATTTCTTTAAGACTGTGTTACCTGACGAAAAGCTGGAAAAAATAGAGCTTGGCGAAAATGAAACAAAAAAAAGCAGAGATATGTTTTTTAAAACACTGGATAAATGTGGATTTGAGTCGCGCGGGATTCCGCTTGTTGTTGCAAACGGGGAATGTTTTCAGGGTTTTGATGAAAATATAGGAAAACAAATCAAGCGCACGCTTGGTCGGAAATAGGGGATGGGATAATTTAATTAAAAAAATTAACTCAATCACTTGAAATCGGATTTTTTTTAACTACATAAATCCCGAGTAATTTTTAACAAGGAGAACATATTATGGCTAAAGTTTTGGGTATTGACCTTGGGACATCTAACAGCGCTATGGCGTTTATGGATGGTGCCGAGCCAAAAATTATTGAAAATTCCGAAGGTGGACGTACAACTCCTTCTATCGTCGCTTTTACCGCAGGTGGAGAACAACTCGTCGGGGTTACCGCGAAAAACCAAGCGGTAACTAATCCGGCAAATACTATATTTGAAATCAAACGCTTGATGGGGCTTCGTTTCGATTCTCCGGAAGTAAAAGAAGTTCAAAAACACGTGCCTTATAAAATTGTCGCGGGTGATAATGGTGACGCTTGGGTGGAAATTGAAGGTAAAAAATATGCTCCGTCACAAATCAGCGCAATTATATTGGGCAAGCTCAAAAAGGATGCCGAGGCTTATCTTGGCGAAACTGTAACCGACGCGGTTATTACTGTTCCGGCTTACTTTAACGATTCCCAGCGCCAGGCCACCAAAGATGCGGGTAAAATCGCAGGTCTTAATGTTTTGCGTATTGTTAACGAGCCCACAGCGGCTGCACTTGCGTATGGTTTGGATAAAAATAAAAATGGTACGGTTGCTGTTTATGACCTTGGGGGCGGAACGTTTGACATTTCTATTCTCGAGATTGTAGACGGGGTTTTTGAGGTTAAGTCTACGAATGGTGATACTCTGTTGGGTGGGGCCGACTTTGACGCACGTATACTCCAGCACTTGATTGCAGAGTTCAAGACTCAGACGGGAATGGACCTCTCGGGGGACAAGCTCGCAATCCAGCGCCTTAAAGAAGCCGCAGAAAAAGCAAAGATAGAGCTTTCAAGCAAAACAAGCACAGAAGTCAATCTGCCGTTTATTACTGCGAACGCATCTGGGCCGCTGCACTTCAATACTACGCTGACCCGTGCAAAACTTGAACAACTTGTGGATGACCTTATTGAACGCACCATAGAACCATGCAAAAAAGCATTGCGTGACGCGGGTCTTGACAAGTCAAAGATTAACGAAGTCATCTTGGTTGGTGGTCAAACTCGTATGCCGAAAGTTATGGAAGTTGTGAAAGACTTCTTTGGGCGCGAGCCTCATAAGGGGGTAAACCCAGACGAAGTAGTTGCGAATGGTGCAGCGATTCAGGGCGGAGTTCTTAAGGGAGATGTCAAAGACGTTTTGTTGCTTGACGTTACCCCACTTTCCCTTGGGATTGAAACATTGGGTGGAGTCTTTACAAGATTAATTGACCGCAACACAACCATACCGACAAAAAAATCCCAAGTCTTTTCAACCGCGGAAGATAACCAGAATGCAGTGACTATCCGTGTATTCCAAGGCGAACGAGACATGGCGGCAGATAATAAGTTGCTGGGTCAGTTTAACCTTGAGGGTATTGCGCCGGCTCCGCGTGGGTTGCCCCAGATAGAGGTAAGTTTTGACATTGACGCGAACGGCATAGTAAACGTTTCGGCGAAAGACAAAGCGACAGGCAAAGAACAGCAGATTTCCATTAAATCTGACGGTGGTTTGTCTGAAGATGAAATAAAGAAAATGATGGAAGAAGCGGCGGTAAATGCAGAGTCTGACAAGAAAAAACGTGAACTTGTAGAGGCAAAAAACCACGCAGAAACAGCAGTGTTTGCGACAGAGAAATCGCTTAAAGAACATGGTGATAAAATAGACGCACAAACCAAGGACTCGATTGAATCTGCGAAAAAGGCTTTGAGTGACGAGCTTGCAAATCCAGATGCAACAACGGAAAGCCTTAAGACTAAGACCGAAGCCTTGCAGGAAGCGGCTATGAAACTGGGCGAGGCTGTATATAAAGCGCAACAAGCCGAAGCCGGGAACACAGCGACCGCGGAACCGGGGGCAGGGGAGTCAGAGGCTAAGGACGCCGAGTTCAGCGAAAAGTAAATAGTGCTTTTTATCTTGGCACAATGTTTGGGCGGGGTTATCCCGCCCTTTTCTATATAGTGTATGAAGTTATATGCCGCCGTTAAACCAAGCAGTCACATTCATCGGAAGATTAACATTATTTATTTTTGTATTTTGGTTTATATAACAATCGTTTATAACATCTCCTCCGATGTTACTTGTTGCCCCTGTTGGGCACTTGCAAGTTCCCGCCGCAGCTTTCGCGGCACCACTTGCAAGCGGCGGTGCAGATGTACAATTTAACCCTGGACCAGGGCAGTAATAACCCGCTGCGCAATCTGATATACCAATACCGTCTTGGCACATATCCCCAGCCGTGCATGGTTTGCACGAATTAGGAAGTGTATTGCCGTACTGTATTTCAAACGGATTATTGTCAAGATAATAACCGACTTCACACTTTGCAATTTTGCAAAATTCTCCGGATAAAAATTCAACGGCGTTGGCACTGTTCGCACAGCCCCCGCTTTCCCAAACCGCAACAAACGTGGGCGTACAGGTTCCCGCATAGCCACAGTTTGTACCACTTTGCAAATAATCTATAAAATTAGACAAGGGCACAATGGTATTAGACATATATGCAAAAACTTTTGTTTGTGCGGGGTCGGTTGGGTCCACAAAACCCGCAAATGGTAAATCCCCATTAGTTGGCACACCTTTGGGAAGATTATCACCACACGCCGCCGTCGGAGGTGTTACGCATTCATTTGGGTCATATCCGGTCATTCCGTATGAACAAGGACAAAAAATTGTAGAGCTGTCCAACCTGGGTTCGCCTTGGCAATTAGTATTACGGTACCAGCCGTTTGAATCGAATGACAGTATTGGTTCGGTCGGCCAAGTCGGGTCCGTGGGCGCAAGGAGTTTTACCTGGACGCAGTCAACGGCAACCGCGGGAGTTATTATAAAAAAGAATAAAAAAGAAAGAAATTTGTTTTTCGCCATACCTCCATTTTACCTTAAAACCCAGTTTCTGGCAAAGGGATTTTTTTATTTATTGCAATACATCAATGTTTCCTTTTCGCAGTATGGCGATTTTATCGCCCGTTACTTTTATCACTGTGCTTGGGGGGGCATTTTCTGGAACTTTTCCGTCAATAATCCACACGTTTGGAAAAGTTTCTTTTATATCTTGTGCGGTTTTCAATACTGGATGACCGGATAAATTAGCGCTCGTTGTTGCGAGGCAGCCACCGGATATTTCGTTACACAAATCACAAAAAGTTTTGCATTTTGGTATCCTTATTCCGCCAAAGACAGGGTCGTCATTTCCGATTATTGTAAGCTGGCCGGGTAAAAATTTTTGCGCAAGCTCTATTGCCTTTTTTGAAAAATCATTCATATAAGGTGCAAGTTTTTCAAGGCTGTTTGACATCACTGTAAAATGTTTTTCATGTGGGCGTTTTTTTATTTTAAAAAGTGCATTTGCCCCAAGCTCGTTCGGCAAAGCGCCAAGCCCCCATACCGTATCTGTTGGAAAAGCAAGGACTCCGCCACGCGCCAAAAAGTCATTTATATCTTTATTCATTCGATTTTATAATCGCGACCAAACAAAGTCTGCAAAAACATGTCAGACAATTCGTCTAGCTTTTGCGAATCCTTGCGGGCAAGTTTTGCCATGGATTTTTTAAAGTCTACGTAACTTTTACTTTGTGTACTGTAAAAAACGCTGAACTGGTCGCCGGTAAAATCCAACCGCACATTATCTGCCTCGTTCCAATAATGTGAAAAACCTGACGAGAATTTTACACGAAGACCGCGAAATATCTTGCGCAATGAAAAACTTATTATGCCACAGAATCCGCTTGCAGGATTGTTTGTTTCTGGCTGTGAACCCCAGGGAATGAACTTTTCACGAATTTTTGGATTTTTAAAAGCGCGGCGAAATTTCATAACAAGTTTTGGAAGAGTATAAGAAACTCCGTTAATTTTAACGGGCGCAAAATCCAATTTGCTTGCAATCTTTACTTCTTTTCTGGTGTATTCTTCATAGCTGTACATTTTCACTTTCTTTGAATTTCAAGCCCACAATAAACATTTCAACGCTGTCCTTGCGGCTGGATGGAGGCTTGATATGAACTACTCTCTCAAAACTTGCCTTAATTTCGCGCAGTATTTCATCTGTTGTGCCGCCGGTAAATGACTTGGCAACAAAAGTTCCGCCAGGTTTAAGAACTTGTTTGGCGAAATCCCAAGCGTATTCAAGCAATACCATTTGGCGCAAGTGGTCGGTCTTTTGGTGTCCTGTGGTATTTGGCGCCATGTCCGAGAGGACTACGTCGACCGAGCCCCTCCCTGCTGCGCAAAGAGGCGCCAGCGCCCCCCCCCTAGAGGGGGGGGAATCGTGCCAAAAGTCCGGTGCACAATTATTAGGCTCTGATACTCCCGTGCTGGATTCCCCCCCCTCTAGGGGGGGGGCGGACGGCGCTTTTATTGCGCGACCGGGGGGGGGCTCGGGGCTGTATCCAATCGTATCACGCAACCACTGCAAAGCCTCGTCCGTGGTAAAGTCTCCCTGATAAAACTCTACCCCATTAATGGGCTTGATTTCCAGCAAATCCATTGCAATTACACGACTTTTAGGGAATTCGCGCGCAATGTACTGGGACCATGAACCAGGCGCTGCACCAAGGTCCACAACTGTTTGACCGTCTTTTAAAAAGCGAAATTTTTCATTAATTTCGACAAGCTTATAAACAGCCCTTGCGCGAAAACCCTCTTTATTTGCACGCGTGACATAGGGGTCTTTGGCCTGGCGTATAAGCCATGCAGAACTTGATTTTTTCGATGCAATTTTTTTATTCGTTATTTTCATATTTTACTGACCGGGCATGTTTTTAAGCATATCCATCATTTGCTGAGGGCTGCCAAAACGTGACAACTGGCTCATTTGTGATTTCATTTTTTCGTAATTCTTAATCAACTGTTCCACTTCCCGAACACTGGTGCCACTCCCGGCTGCAATGCGATTTTTACGCGATGCAAATATTTTTTCAGGATTAGACCTTTCATAGTCTGTCATGCTTGATAAAATCGCAAGCTGTTTATTTACAGCTTCGTCCGTTGCTTTATCTTTAAGCGCATTTGCCATTTGTGACATTCCTGGTATTAATTTTAAAAGTCCACCGATACTGCCCATTTTTTTTATCTGTTTAATTTGCTTCATCATGTCGTTAAGGTCAAAATTACCGCCCAACATTTTTGTCATCATGTTTTCTGCGTCTTTCTCGCTAAAATGCTCTTGCGCTTTTTCCACGAGGCTTACGACGTCCCCCATGCCGAGAATCTGTGAAGCAGCTCTGTCCGGATGAAACTGTTCCAGTGCGTCCAGTTTTTCGCCTGTGCCGACCCATAAAACGGGGGCCCCAGTTTCGACTTTCATGGACAAAATTGCACCCCCGCGGGAGTCTCCGTCACCACGAGTCATAACAAGGCCGTTTATTCCAATCGCGCTGTTAAACTCACACGCAACGGCGAGAGAGTCCTGCCCCGCCATAGCGTCCGCAGTCAGCAAAATAGTATCGGGGTTAAGTGCTTTTTTCAAGTCGCGCAATTCGTCCATAAGGGCGGAATCCATTTGCAGGCGTCCAGCGGTATCCACGATTACAATGGACGAAGGATTTTTGGAAATATACTCTTTTATGCGCCTTGTGATTTGCGGAACTTTTTCATCGCTGATAATGGGAAGCGATTCGACACCAGCCTGTGTCGCGAGCATTTCAAGTTGTTCTCGTGCCGATGGACGATAAATGTCGGTACTTGCGAGGAAGACGTTCCTGCCTTGTTTTTTGTAATAAAGTGCAAGTTTTCCGGCGGTGGTGGTTTTACCGGTTCCTTGGAGTCCGACAAGCATTATGATATTTGGATTTTTGTTTTCCTCTGGCTCGTTGCCGCCCAGGATATTAACAAGCTCGTCATAAACAATCTTGGCGACGGTTTCGCCAGGTTTTGTTCCGTCAACTATTTTAAGACCGACGGACTTTTCGCGAATATCGTTTGCAATTTTCTTTACCACAGGAAGTGCCACGTCTGCTTCCAGCAAAGCAACCCTGATTTCTGCCAAAGCGTCATCAAGCATATCGGCACTGAGAGTGGTTCGTCCAGCGAGTTTATTAAAAGTCAGAGAAAGCCTGCGGGTTAAGTTGTCGAACATGATTGTTTTCCTTCCCAAAAGTAAGAGCTTAAATCCCCTTCTCAGAGGGAAGGGGATTTAGATTTCTACTTACGAGTCTTTATTCGCGTTTTTTTCCGATTTTGCAATCTGGTCACGAAGTGCGCTTTCAGAAACGAGCCCCAGCACAACCGGGTTTTGAACCTGGATGTCGCCATAGTTTTTATGAGTTTTATTTCGCACGCTTGCAACGGTTGGGTTTGTACTGCGCATAAGACGAGCCACCTGGCCGTCCGACAGCAGAGGATAATTCTTGATAATCCAAAGAATTCCGCCCATACGGTTTTGGCGGTGCAATTGCGGAGTATAGCCAATACCTTTTTTATTTTGTTTTTTCTGGGCGTCGACAATTTCATAGCGCAAAGTAAGTCGAGCATTTTCATCAGCTTCGCATTTTTGAATATCTTCACGAGTCAATTGGCCATTTACGACGGGGTCAAGACCTTGGATTTTATGAGTTTCGGCATCTGCAATATTTTTGACTTCAAGTTCGTGCAGTCCACAGAAAGCGCCGATTTGTTCAAACGAGAGCGCAGTATTTTCAATCAACCAAAGAGCCGTTGATTTTGGCATATACGGATAATTCATAGTGGATATTCCTTTATTATTACTAGCCCGTCAAGGATAATTCAAAAAAATGTATTTTTCAAGGAAAAAACGTAAATCTGATACTCGTAATCCGTTATCCGTGTTTTGTCATCCCTGCGCGGACAACTCCTGCCGCAAGGGCGGGGGGGGGGCCGCTTTTTCCCTATGAGCGGGGGGACCAGGCTTGTACTGCAGATTACGACTTTTTTATTCTTGCCATTTCACGGTCAAGTTCTCTGCGTTTTATTGTTTCGCGTTTATCGGTTTTATTTTTTCCCGAACCAACGCCAAGTAGTACTTTCAACTTTCCGCGATTATTAAAGTATAATTTCAATGGTACAATTGTCGCGCCTTTGGTTTCCAGCCGCCCACGCCTGTTTATTTGCGAGCGGTGAAGGAGTAATTGCCGTCCGCGTCGTTCATCAAAACGAACAATCTTGGCGGTGGTGGGCAGAGGCTGGATTATGACGTTTTTAAGAATTAAATTACCGCTTTTATGATTAACAAACCCGTCAGATATATTAACGAGCCCGTAACGAATCGATTTCACTTCGGCCCCTGTAAGAGAAAGGCCGGCTTCAATGGTATCTTCAATGGAATAGTTAAACCGGGCCTTGCGATTTTCTGCAACCTGGCCGGTTTTTATTAAACTTCGTGCCATAATGGTTACATTTTACAGAAAAAAATCTAAATTGCAACCAAAAGGGGAGGGTTCTGACGTCACGCAAGTACAGATGGATTCCCGCATCCTTCAGAAGGTCAACTGTCTGCCGGGTGGCCCGACGTGACGGGGGAGGGGAATTTAAACCCAGCTTACCACATCCATCTTAAACAATGGGATATAGAGTCCTGTCCAGATGATATAAATCCTGTGGATTAAAAAATTGTCTTTTTTTTGATTGCGGTTTTGTGCTATAATGAAACCTGAAAGGAAATTTATACAGTGAAAAAATTTAGTATTCTTGCGGCGTTTATCGCGTTTCTTGGCTTTTCTGTTGATGTCGGCCATGCTATCTATCCCGCTGCGCCACAGCAAACTATGACCATTAATGGTCAACAGATGTTAATTGCAAGGGATGCCCAAGGGCGACAAATGCTCGTGCCGATGGGACAGCAGCAACAGCAAGTTTGGGCCCAGCCAATACAACAACAGCGGGTCGCTGCGCAAAATACTCGCGTGACTGGTGCATTGCCTCGTGTTGGGTCTAATAATAATGTCGCGGGTCGCCAGTATTATCAGCCCCAGGATTTTGACCGTTTGGCGGATAGCGGATTGTACCTTGGTGTGTCTGTTGGGTATGCAATGAGCGTGACCGGCGGAATGAGTGCGGACTATCAGAACGAGGCTAATTCGTACTATGTCCCCGGAAGTTTCCAGAGAACAGATTATAAAGTCGATTCGGTCATCCCTTTGTCTGTGTCTTTGGGGGCGGCGATAAATAACGATGTGCGTGTGGATTTTTCGTATTCAAGATACAGCAATCTTGCGTATGGTTCGGTTGCGCTTTCGTCGGACGGAATTGGTGGGTTTATTGATACTCAGGTTACGGGCGGTTCGATTTCTGCGAATGCAACGTTGTTGAACGTTTATTATAATATAGATTCGTTTACCGGGTTTATATTGGGCGGAAACTTGAAACCGTATATAGGCGCGGGTGTTGGAATTTCACTTAATACAATATCTGATTATGTTATCTATGACGGAATGTTTTACCCGGAAATTCCCGAGGGTTACCCAAGCGTTCCGGGCGAGCTTACGGCCATATCAGACATATACGCATACCACTCTGGTGGTACGACGGAGCAACTTGCCTATATGCTAGAGGCTGGCCTTACAACGGAATTACAGGGTGGCTTGAAAATGGACTTTTTCGTGAAGTATAGCGGTTTTGGAAAGGTGAAATCTTCGGGCAGTATAGTTGTAAATCAAACGGAGTGGCTTGGTACTGGCATGGGAAATATTGGTGACCCAGATGCAGAATCTCCTGCGCCATACGACAGTGTGTTTCACTATACAAACTGGTATGAAAGCGGAAATCTGAGCACATTAGACTTGGGTATAAGATTAAGGCTGCAGTTTTAATGTATAAGTTTTACAAAATTTCTTTGGAAAATTTAGGTAAAAAATGAAAAGACAATCGTATCTATTTTTATTTGCTCTTATGCCTTACAGCTTGTCTTTGTATGCGGCTCCGTCTGGGCGAAGCAACTATGCGGGCGCCTATAACGAAGTCGCCCAGTACCAAGCTATGTACCAGTACGAGGCTCAGCGCCAAGCGGAAGCCGTGGCAAGCCCAAATGAAGCGTTGCCTGTGCGTGTTGCCGATGAAGAACTTGCGCGCCAAATTATCACTGGAACCCCAAATACCCCGGTCGTTATTTCAGAGCTTGATTCGTGTGCGATGATTTATCCGGGCGGAGTCTTCGAGTGGGCAAGGCCCACCGCCGGTCTTCGTGCCGGAAGTCCCGCTACATGTGTTTCAGTTGTTGAAATGCGTGCGATAAAAGGAACGGAAGATATAATACTTGCGCGTGTAAACCTTGCGGCTGGGGATTCGTTGGAGTGTAACATAAGCAAGTGGTCGGCAGAAAGCTATCTTCCCGCGGCTGGCGAGATAATTTTTCCCGCGGATAGAGCACCAACAATTGAAGATGTTCGAAAACGCATGGATGAAGAACAGAAAAAAGGTCAAGGACTCAAGATAGCGGCCGGTGCGGTTATTGGTGGTTTGCTTGGGAATGTGTCGGGTAAAAATGACCTGGGGAGTTCAAGCGTAATTGGTACGGACAAGGGTAAAATGCAGGGAACTCTTGTTGGTGCCTTGGGTGGGGCGGGCCTTATGGCAGCGAGTGCAAGCGCCGGTAAAGTTGGCGGAGATATAATAATGTCTGCGGGCGTTAACGCAGCGGCGGGTGCGGCGATTGGAAATATCATGGCAACCGGGGATGCGGTGCTGAGAATAGAAGATTGTATTGTTGGCGGGATTGCGACCCAGTGCCTTTGGGGAGTCATTGAAAAAAACAAGCCGCTTGATACTGCGACCGAGGCTGGTTTTTATAACATAAGCACCGGTGAAACGATTGTTTGCAAGGAAGGCGGAACAAAAAAATGTAATAAAGAAACGCTTATTGGCCTGCAGGTTACGGGCTATACAAGTATAGAGCAGGGCAAAGCGGACCAAAATTTCCAAAAGATAAGGAATGCGAACCAAACATATAAATTTGATGATAAAACTAATGAGATGTTGGGTGGAAGTTCAAGTGATGATTGGATATTGCTGAGTTCTGCTGGACGCCCTGGAAATCGCAGCCCGGCAATGATAAGGAACTTTAAAGATTCTGCATTTGGCCAAAAATTGTCAGACTGGCATAAATCGAAAAGTAAGTTTAACAATTCTGATATAGTCGGCCGTGGCAGTAAAGGTGAAGAGTTGCCAAGACCAATAATAGAGTCCGAAAAGTGGGAAATAACGGATTTTTATCCAATAACTATAGACTCTGGCGACGGTGGAATTATAGATATGAGTAACAAAGCAAGACTCGGCGGAACTTTGACTGGCGCGGGTGTTGGGGCCGGAATGGGTGCGCTTACTGCATACCAAGGGGCCCAAGACGAGATAACAGAGCGCTGGACAACGTCTGTCCAGGAATATAAAGATTCACTTCAAAAAATATACTGCGCCACGGGTACAAGATTCTTGGTAAGCTATAACGACATCATAGCAATTCCAAATATGCATTAAATTGGTACAACGGCGGGTTTTTCCCCGCCTTTTTTCAGTATGCAGTGTATACCGTGAAAAAAGTAAAGCGTCCCGTGTGAGGCGCAGTTTAGCGTACTGTGTTCCCCACCTATGGAGGACGGAGGCTGTCTGCCGGGTGGCGCGCAGCGCCAGGGTAGTTCTTACAGGAGTTTCCCGTAATCCACATTTTCCCATGTTCACGAACAGCCCCCCCTCGCTGCGCATAAAAAGCGCCAGCGGTCCCCCCCCA
>QMCE01001603.1_pt1 | contig 12427 bp, 10 predicted proteins | sample 1821851 | NCBI WGS metagenome assembly QMCE01 (sample SAMN09453174, study PRJNA476694) | Termite gut metagenome, whole genome shotgun sequencing project. | isolation source: worker | host: Odontotermes sp. | place: South Africa:Pretoria | collected 2016-01-28 | reverse complement strand
TTCCCGACGGTCATGCTGATCATGGTGGCGCTGGCGCTGATCTATTCGTTCCTGACGCGCAGAACCATCATCGGCAGGCACCTGTACTCCGTGGGCGGCAACGAGAGGGCGGCGGCGCTCTCCGGCGTAAAGATCAAAAAGGTGCTGTTCGCCTCGTTCGTGAATATGGGCGTGCTGGCAGGCATCGCGGGGCTGGTATTCGCCGCGCGGCTGAACGCGGGCACGCCGAAGGCGGGCAACGGCTTCGAGCTGGACGCCATAGCGTCATGCTTTATCGGCGGCGCGTCGGTCAGCGGCGGCACGGGCACCATAGCGGGCGCGCTGGTGGGCTGCTTCATCATGGGCGTCATGAACAACGGCATGAGCATCATGGGCGTACCCGTGGACCTGCAGCTGGCGATAAAGGGCCTGATCATCCTCTTCGCCGTCGCGTTCGACCTGTACGCCAAGTCGAAGGAAGCTTAATCGCGGCGGGGGGTCTATTATGGAACACAGCATTCAAAAATACAAGCAATACGGCGATTGCATGTTCATATCCAACGGCACGCTGGAGATCGTGGCGTCGCTCGCGTTCGGCCCGCGCGTACTGCGCTTCGGACGGAAGGGGCGGCCCAACATCCTCTACGAGCACCCATTGGACGCGCCCTATTTGTGTACCGAAGAGGGCTGGCGCGTATACGGCGGGCTGCGGCTGGCGTTCGCGCCGGAGAGCGAGAAGACCTACTGGCCGGACAACGCCCCTGTCGATTACGAGCTGCTGGACGACGGCGTTGTGTTGAAGCAGGCCGAGGACGGCTATCTAAACGTCCGCAAGCGCATTAAGCTTCAGTTCACCGAACGCCCCGATACGCTGGCCGTCGGCTTCGAAATCGAAAATATCGGCGATGCGCCGCTGTTCGGCGCTCCCTGGGCGATTACCGCCGTACGGCCTGATGGCGTATTGCGCACGCCCTTCCGCGCGGAGAGCGGCGGCGCCGCGCCTAAGCACTTCCTGTCGCTGTGGGGGGATACCAGCCTCGCGGACGAACGGTTGTCGTTCTCCGAAAAAGAAATGATGATCCGCCCCGCGCCAACCGATCAGTATTTCAAGCTCGGCTTCACCTGCGCGGAGGGCGTAATCCAATATGACATATCCGGCCAATCCTACCGCAAGCGCTTTGAATACGACGCGAACGCGCGCTATCCCGACAACAACGTGAACGCTGAAATCTACTGTTGCCGCCACATGATGGAGATCGAGAGCCTGGCGGCGCTGCGCGATATTCTGCCGGGCGAGACGGCGGAGCATAGGGAGTGGTGGAGCGTTCGCCCGTGACCCCAAAAACAGGCATTTACTTATAGAATCGAGGAAATATGGTATGCAAAAAGGCGTAACGTTCATCGGCAGTATAATCGTAGACGTGATCAAGATGATAGACCGCTATCCGCCCGAGGGCAACCTTAGCAATATAACGGGCGTCTCGCGGTGCGTAGGCGGCTTGGTGGCGAATACCGCCATCAACCTGAAGGTGCTGGCCCCGGAGCTGAAGGTGGCCGCTATGGGGCTGGCCGGCGATGACGACAGCGGAAAATACTTCTTGGAAACGCTCATCTCAAAGGGCGTGGACGTGAGCGGCGTCGGCGTGCATAAAACGCTGCCGACGTCCTTTACCGACGTGATGACGGAGATGGAGTCCGGCGCGCGAACGTTCTTCCAGGCGCAGGGCGCTTGCGCCGCGCTGAATTGCGATGCGATCGACTTCGAGTGCGTGCAAACATCTATGGCGCACGTTGGCTACGCGCTTCTGCTCGACGGCCTCGACGCGCCCGACCCCGTACACGGCACGGGCATGGCGAAGGTGCTGAAAACATTGCGCGAGCGCGGCATAAAGACCTCTATGGACTGCGTGACGGAGACGGGCAGCCGGTACCGCTCGGTCATACTGCCGAGCCTGCCGCATACCGATACGCTGTTCATGAACGAGGTCGAGGCGGCGAATACGGTCGGGTTTTCGCTGCTGACCGACGGGGCGATCGACTCCGAACGCGTGCGCGAGGCCTGCGCGGAGCTGTTGGAGCTGGGCGTAAACGAGCTCGTCGTCATCCACGCGCCGCAGGGCGGCTGGGCGATGACGAAGGGCGGCGAATTCTTTTTCGAGCCGTCTCTGAAGCTGCCGGAGGGCTATATAAAGGGCGCGGTCGGCGCGGGGGACGCGTTCTGCGCGGGAATGCTGTACGCGCTCGCGGAGGGGCTTCCGATAGGCGAGGGCCTCGGCATTGCGAATCTCGCCGCCGCCGCGAATCTTTCAAGCAGCAACTCCATCGACGGCATGAGGCCGCTGAAAGAGCTGTTGAAGTGGAGAGATACGCTGTAAAAGTCCGTTTACTATGTCACGGTGCGGCATGGAAGCCGCACCCTACATGGCTGTACCGTATGTAGGGGCGGGGTTCCATCCCCGCCCGCGATATTTACAGAGCTGATTACAGTTACGGGCGACCGGGGGCGGTCGCCCCTACAAATGCGTTAATCAGAGCATACCTAAACACTGCCCCTGCTCCGCCGTAGCCGCAAACAGCGCCGCCCCGTGCAGGAACGCCGACGAATCCGGCTGAAACGACGGGTGGTGTAAGGGTACCTGTATCTCCGCGCGGCCCACGCCGAGAAAATACAGGAACGACGGCGCTATGCGGGCGTATTCGGAGAAGTCCTCCGAGGTCATCGTCAAGGGCGGCTCGACGATATGCTCCTTGCCAAAGACGAGCTCAGCGCTCCGCGCGGCAATCGCGTATAGGCCCGCGTCATTGACCGTGGCCGCCGTGCCGCCGGTGTATTCCACATCGGCCTTACAGCCATACGCCGAGGCGACGTCTTTTGCTATAGCCTCAAGCCTGCGCCGCACCAAAGCGCGCGTGGCGTCCGAGCACGTGCGCATACTGCCGCGCATTATAAGGCGTTCGGGAATGATATTGTCCCCGCCCTCTGCATGTACGGAGCAGACGGACAGCGCGGCGGCGTCTATGGGGGCTATGCTCCGGCTGACGACGCTTTGCAGCGCCTGTATCACAGTCGCGCCCGCGAGGATGGGGTCGGCCGCGTCATGCGGGCTCGCGCCGTGCCCGCCGCGCCCGCGCACCGTGATTAAAAAGCTGTCCTTCGCGGCCATGATAGCGCCTGATTTTATCCCGACGCTCCCGGCGGGGATGCTCGGCCAAACGTGCAGGCCGAATATGGCCTGTACGGGATGCCGGACGAATATGCCCGCGCCGATCATCCTGCGCGCGCCCTCGACGGTCTCCTCCGCGGGCTGGAACAGCAGCAGCACGTCTCCGCGTTCGCGCCGCGCGGCCAGCGCCATCGCCGCGCCCATCAGCGCCGTCATATGTATATCGTGCCCGCAGGCGTGCATACGCCCTTCATGCAGCGAGCGCAGGGCGTGCTGGGGATCCTCCGTTACGGGCAGCGCGTCTATATCCGCGCGCAGGGCAATCGCCGGGCCGGGCTTGTCGCCGGGCAGCAGCGCCGCGACGCCGGTTTCAAGCCCGCATTCGATGATATTTGCGCCGATATCCTTCAAATAAGCGCGCAAAACGCGCGTCGTTTCGTATTCCTCGCCGCTCAGCTCCGGGCCGCGGTGCAGCTCCGCATAGAGGCGCTCCAATTCCGGCTTGTATTCTGCGATAATACGCGTAAATTCCATAATAAATCAGCCCTGTTCCGCTTTTTTGATATAAAAACTGTGCTACAGTATAATGCCGCGCGCTGTGCTTGTAAACGCGGTAAAATGGAATAAATTACTTGCAATGGTGTATTATAACATTTATACTCTATAACAACAACAGGACGATATAGCTAAAAGGAGTGCGGATTATGCTGGAATTCACCAAAGATATGCTCTTAGGCGTGCCAAAGATTGATGAACAACACAAGGAACTGATCAAGATGCTCAACACAGCGCAATCATTGGGAATAAAGGCGTTTTCCGAAGCGGAGACGAAGAAGACGCTGGATTTTCTGGGCGACTATGTCGTCAAGCACTTCAGCGATGAGGAAGCCCTGCAGCGGCAATCCGGCTATCCAAAATACGACTGGCATAAAACCCAGCACAAGAATTTCGTCGAAGAGTTCGTGCGGCTGAAGCAGGAATTCGCCGCCAATGGCGCTTCCGCAAAATTCACGCTGAACCTCAACAAATCGGTGATAGATTGGGTAATCCGCCATATCAAGACCGCGGACGCGGAATTCGGCAGGCATTATAATACACAGCGCAGAGCTTGAGCGCGCCGGAGAATACTGCGGTTTCAGCTAATCGGGGAAAACGCGCTCCCAGCCGGGCAGGGCGTAGAAATCCGCGGCCTTATGCGGCGTATTGCTAAAGAAGTAGTTGGGGAAAACGACGATCTTCCGGCAGGCGGCGGCGGCGTATAGCATGTCGCAAAGCCCGCTGCGAAGCCCGATGAAGCAGCCTGCGTACTCGGCGGCGGCCTTCAGCTGATTCAGAGGGACAGCCAGCGGCTCCGTCCCGGCGATCGGCCGCTCATCGCCGTTTACGTTGGTAAAGACCATATATCCGTCCCGCCGGTATTTTTGCGCCAGCCGCTCCCAGAACGCGGCAGGCGGCGCGATGACGCTCTTCGCGTAGGGCGCGATGATTACGGTTTTGCCTTCTGCGAAGCGCTCCGCGCCCGCAAACGGGAAAAGCGCCGTCGGCGCGGCGGGGGAGGCGTCCTCCGGCAGGCCGTATACGGCGCGTCGGTAATAATCGATGAACGAGAGAAAATGCCTGTCCAGCCATCTGATGATATTGTCCGTATACGGGCGGTCGTGATGCGCGATGATCGCGTTCTCCTCGCGGGTAAAGATGATAGCCTGGACGAGCTCGTCCATATCGGCGCGTTCCAGCGCAACTATATTCTCCGCGCCGAACGCCGCCGCAACCTGGCGGCACCCCTCGCCGGTCGTAATGACGGCGGTTTCGCGTATGCCATGCCTTTGGCAGTACGCGGGCAGGAAGGCCATTGCCCAGTACACGTCTCCGAGGGCGTTGTAGGGGCACGCGATGAGCAGGGCGTTCGGATACGCCGCGCGGATGCGTTCGAGCGTATGCGCGCCGCGTTGCATCCTATCGATTCTTCGTTCGAGCGTCTCCGCCGAAAGCGAATACTCCGCGAAGGAATCGTATTCCACCGCTTGAACGATCGCGCCGTCGTAGCCGAGCCGCCGCAGCTGCGCCGACATTTCGGCAAAAAAGCGCGTGGCAATGAGGACGATGCTGCTCGCGCCCGAATAACGCGCAATTTCGGACGGCGCGACGACCGGGACGCCGCGGCAGCTCATCCCCTGCTTCGCGGCGCTGTTATCCATAACCGCCTCGGCCGCTATGCCGCTTTGCGCGAGATAGTCTATCGTCTCCTCGGTGGCGTTGCAATGGCCGAACATGAGGACCGACATGCCTTGCAGCGCGTCGTGCCCGATAAGCGTATCGACGCAGCGCCTCATCGCCGCTCTGTACTCCGATTCCACTACATACCTCCCAAAATCACATCCTCGATCAGCTCGGCCTCGGACGCGACGCCGCTCAACAGCAGATTGCGGAGCTTGCGCCCATAAGGTTCGTCGAGCGAGCCGATGATAACCTTATCGGAAAACGCGTACAGCGAATAGAGCGCGAGCATTTGGCGCGCCTCATCGCCGCGGATGACGAGGCCGCGGCGTCCGTTAAGCCTTGCGCTAAACGCGGCTTCTATCGCTGGGTTGTCTTCAGGCAGGCACAGCACGAAATCCGTGTGCGGCAAGACGGCCTCCAACCGCTTAGCTATATCCGCTAAACTGTTTTCGCAGGCGTGCATCATTTCTTCTCCGATCATCTTTATGAGGCGTTCATTACGTTTCTAGCATATATTATATTTCATACGTGATAGTGATTTCAACATTACAAGTTTCTAAACATGTTACAGCCAACCGAATATAGCACGTATCAGAATCATCTAAGCCATACGCGATAACGCGGCTGCGCCAATCGTCTGCGCTCAATACGCTGCGGCCGTCTACGAAAATCTCCGCGTCCAGCCGGTATTCTGTGAAGTCGAATTCCTCGATGACCAGCAGGGCGCGCCCGTGATCGCGCCTGAAGCAATATCTTATTGGATAGAATCCCTCCTTCGATTTGCGGCTATAAGATTGCAACGCATATATCAGCGGATTATAATCATATAATTCGTATTCCGGCGCTGGAGAATAATCCGATGATTCCAAATGCATCATATCGGCCAGCGATTCCGCTATTGACTCGTGAATGGGATTCGCATCTGATTGCTGCCTGTCGAAATGGCGTACTATATGCGAAATAAACGGCGAATGCCGCATAGCCGCGTCGTATGTCTCCATATAGAAGGTCTTAATCCTGTGGTCGTCGTTGCTAATCGCGTATACCTCATCGATAGGCGCGAACGGTGTGGTCGAAATAATAGCCATATTTGCCTTGGTGGTCGAAATAACATCGACCAACCCTGTGCGCATAGCAAATACGTTGCCGCAAAGATCCGCGAGCTGCTTTATTTCGCTTAGGTGGGGAAATATCTTCTCGCCTTCAATGGTGCTTTTCTGCGTGTTTATTAAGACCTTATAGCCGATAGCAGTGAATATAGAGGCGCACATGCTCCAAAAGTAGTCGGGATAGGGTTCAATGCAGTTCGACTCGGGAATTATAAACATCGTCTTGCCTGGTACTATCCCGTATTTTTCGATGAGCGCTTCGTCGCGTTGGCGGGGCATAACAGGCACCGCTCTATCATTCGCGCGCGTTTCACTCGAGTAACTTAAGAGTGTATATTCGAACTCAAAACTGTTTAAGCAAACCATGATAAAGGGACAATATTTTAGGAGCGTTTGCCTGTCGGATTCTGATATAGCCAGCCTTTGCCGTTCGGTTATTTCATGCATTTCAAAGGAGTGATCCGTGCAGAACCAGCTCCATATCTCCCGCAGTGGCTCGGTATTATAGGTTACGACGATCTGCTTACCGATTAGCTTTTGCGCGATTGCCAATCGTGAAGCCTGAAGATAAGCGTCGCCGAGCGCGCTGCTTCCGATAAGCGCCAGCCGGTTTTCATTTAGCCCAAGCCGCGCGGTTAATTCGTCGCAAACGTTAAATAAATCGTCGGTAGAATTCATATTATCGACGCGCATGTTCGCCGTGACAAAGCGCAAGTAGTCTTCAAAGTCGGGTATAATAATTTGTGATTCCGCCAAGCCCGACCGCAGGAGGTGATACTTGATTATATCTACGGCTCCGAACGCTACGGAGATTGCGACGGGCGTATCCGGGTATTTATTAAGCGCTTCAGCCAATGGAAGAATATCGTAGCCGCCAGCCTCTGAATCAGCTGCGCCGTCGGGAATAAGCTTCGTATAGTGCTTGCCGGCGTCGGCGTCCGCAAAGCATACCGGCGTGAAGCCCATGTCCATCCACGTGTATAATTTATAGCGCGCTTCCTTGCCCGCGCCGTAGAATATAACGTCGGCCACGCTATCACTTCCGAACATGCGTAATATCGAACCTAATATAAATATTATATGGTAATAGATTCTTTATTACAAGTCCTTAAGCATGTGATTATCAGCGTAATATTAAACTTGTCCGCCCCGCATAAATCGTATACGATAACGCGGCTGCGCCAATCGTCTACGCTCAATACGCTGCGGCCGTCAACGAAGATCTCCGCGTCCAGCCGGTATTCTGTGAAATCGAATTCCTCGATGACCAGCAGGGCGCGCCCGTGTTCGCGCCTGAAGCAGTATTTTATTGGATAGAATCCTTCGTTTGACTTGCGGCAGTAAGACCTGACGGTATTTGCCACAGGAAAATAGTTGTATATCTCGTATTCCGGCGCTTCGATATAATCGGACGATTCCAAATTCAGCGCCGCCGCCAGCAACTCCGCGACCGACCTTTGAATACTGCCAGCGTCTGACTGCCGCCCCTCAAAATGGCGCGCTATATGCGATATAAACGGCGAATGCCGCATAGCCGCGTCGTATTCTTCCATATAGAAGGTTCTTATCCTGTTGTCGTCGTTGGCAATCTCATATAACTCATCGATGGGCGGGAATGATTTGGTTGAAATAATGGCCATATTTGCCGTGGTGGTCGAAATTACATCGATCAATCCCGTGCGCATAGCGAATACGTTGCCGCAAAGATCCGCGAGCTGCTTTATTTCGCTTAGGTGGGGAAATATCTTCTCGCCTTCAATGGTGCTTTTCTGGGTATTTATTAAGACCTTATAGCCGATAGCGCCGAATATGGAGGCGCACATGCTCCAAAAGTAGTCGGGATAGGGTTTAATGCAGTTCGACTCGGGAATTATAAGCATCGTCTTGCCGGGCGCTATCCCGTATTTTTCGATGAGCGCTTCGTCGCGTTGGCGGGGCATAACAGGCGCCGCTCTGTAGTGCGCATCCAGTACGTTCGAGTAATTAAAAATAGTTTGTTCGAACTCCTGGCTAATTAAGCAGACTATGATAAATGGACAATATTTTCGGAGCGCCGGCCTGTAGGATGCCAGTATAGCGCGTCTTTGCCGTTTGGTTATTTCGCGCATTTCAAAGGAGTGATCCGTGCAAAACCAGCTCCACAGCTCCCGCTGGGGCTCGGTATCATAGGTAACGACGATCTGCTTGCCAGTCAGCTTTTGCGCGATTGTCAATCGTGAAGCCTGAAGATAAGCGTCGCCGAGCGCGCTGCTTCCGATAAGCGCCAGCCGGTTTTCATTAAGTCCAAGCTGCGCGGTTAATTCGTCGCAAACCTGAAATAAATCGTCGGTAGGATTCATATTATCGACGCGCATGTTCGCCCTGGCAAAGCACAAGTATTCTTCCAAGTCGGGTATAATGATTTGTGATTCCGCCAAGCCCGACCGCAGGAGGTAATCCTTAATTATATCTACAGTTTCAAACGCTACGGCGATGGCGACGGGCGTATCGGGATATCTTTCCATTGCTATGGCTAAAGGCAGGATATCATAGCCGTCAGCCGCCGGATCAGCTGCGCCGTTGGGAATGAACCGCGTATAGTGCTTGTTAACGTCGGCGTCAGCAAAGCATACCGGCGTCAAGCCTTTGTCTATCCACTCGTGCAGTTTTTCACGCGCTTCATGGCCCGCGCCGTAGAATATAACGTCAGCCATATTATCCCTCCTGAACATGCATAGGACCGAAGCCTATATTTCGTTCGTGGTAATAATTTCGACGTTACAAGTCCGCAAACATGTAACGGCCAACCGAGCATAGCACCTCTCAGGGCCATTCAAATCGTACGCGGCCGCGCGGCTGCGCCAATCGGCTGCGCTCATCACGCTGCGGCCGTCAACGAATATTTCTGCGTCCAGCCGGTATTTGGTGAAGTCGAACTCCTCGATGATCAGCAGCGCGCGCCCGCGTTCACGCCTAAAGCAATATTTTATTGGATAGAATCCCTTATTGGATTTGTGGCAGTAAGACCTTACGGTGTTTGCTACGGGGTAATAATCGTATATTTCGTATTCCGGCGCTTCGGTATAATCGGACGATTCCAAATTCAGCGCCGCCGCCAGCAACTCCGCGACCGACCTTTGAATACTGCCAGCGTCCGATTGCCGCCTGTCAAAGTGGCGCGCTATATGGGATATAAACGGCGAATGCCGCATAGCCGCGTCGTATTCTTCCATATAGAAAGTCTTAATCCTTTTGTCGTCATTAGAAAGCGCGAATATTTTATCGATAGGCGCGAATGCTTTGGTAGAAATCACGGCCATATCCGCCGTAGTAGAAGAAATTACATCGACCAACCCCGTGCGCATCGCGAAAACATGGCCGCAAAGGTCGGCGATCTGCTTTATTTCACCTATCGGGGGAAATATCTTTTCGCCTTCGATCGTGCTCCTTTGGGTGTTTATCAAAACCTTATAGCCGATGGCGCCGAATATTGAGGCGCACATGCTCCAAAAGCAGTCGGGATAAGGCTTAATAAAGTTCGATTCGGGAATCATCAGCATCGTCCTGCCGGGAATTATACCGTATTTTTCAATCAGCGATTCGTCGCGGTGATGAGGTATAACGGGCGCTTCCCTAAAAATTTCACGTTGTATATCCGCGAAACGCCGGATAGCCTGTGTAAACTGCACTTTATTTAAACAGACCATGACATGGGGGCAATACTTTTGGAGCGCTTGCCTTCCGGAGCCTATAATAGCGAGTCGTTGCTGCCTGGTTATCTCAAACATCTCAAAGGAGTGACCCTTGCAGAACCAGCTCCATATCTCCCGCAGATTCTCGGTGTGGTAGGTAACGACGATCTGCTTGCCTATCAGCTTTTGTGCGGCTGTCAATTGCGACGCTTGAAGGTACGCGTCGCCGTGCGTATCGCCTCCGATAAGCGCCAGCCGGTTCTCGTTCAAGCCCAACCGCTCGGTTAATTCGTCATATACGGATAGAAGGCCGTCAGCCTGATGCATTTCGTTGTTATCCCGGATTAGAGCCGTGAAATCCTGATATGCCGCCAGGCCGGGGATGATAATCCGCGATTCTGCAATGCCCGCGCGCAGGAGGTAATCCTTAACGGCGTCTATTCTTTCGTGCCCGACGGCGATAGCGACGGGCGCATCCGGGTATTTCCCGAGCGCTTCGGCCAAGGGTAGGATATCGTAACCCAGACTGGCCTCGCCGCCGGGAAAAAACTTGGTATAGTGCTTGTTGGCGTCGGCGTCCGCAAAGCATACCGGCGTTAAACCATTGCTTATCCAAATGTCTGATTTATCGCGCGCTTCCCTGCCCGCGCCGTAGAATATCGCGTTCATAATACCCCCATCGTATTAAAAGAAACCGATTGACGCACATATTGCGGCATTATTTCGGTAAGCCGCGCCTTTATCTCCCGCTCCCGCGCGGCAAGCTCCGTAAACCGATCCTTCAGCGCCGAAGCGCCGGTAACGCGGCCGATATCGGCGACGTATCGCGCCATGTCCAGATCATCAGCTATGCCCCGCGATTTGGCCGAATAGCTCAGCGCCAGCGTCGGGACGCGGGACGAATAAGCCGCAATCGCCGCGTGCGTGCGCGCTGCGACGCAAAACCGGGCCTTCCCGATGATCGACTTATACTGCCCGGCGGACAGCTTATCGGAAACGAGCCGGACGCGATCCGAATCCTGGCGGTTAAATGCGCTCAGCGCGTCATAATCGTTATCGACGGGCTGGAGTACGTGCGGCACAAGCGCGATGTTCATATCGGTTTTATCGAGAATATAGTCCATCAGCGCCCGATAAGCGGTATGCAGAGCCGGATTGCGCCGCAAAACGAGCGGACCCGCGTTTATAGCGACATAGTTGTCCAAATGGAATTCGGCGGGCTCCGCTTCGAGCGAAAACGCTATATCCGATACCCGCTCGACGTTGGTCAAGCCTAAGCTCGTCAGCGCGCCGTAGGTTATACTCTCGCGGGCGGTGATCAGGTGATGCGTCCTGAGCGCTTCGAGCATGTCGCGCTCTAGCGCGCCGGGGTCGATAGAGCAGCTCCACAGGACGCTTTTAGCGCCGCGCCTTAACGCCGCGTCGTGTATCGCCGCCCAGCGCTGCCAGTTCTGGTAACAGTAGTTGTCGCCGCCGGTATGCAGGCACACCGTATCGGGGGTGATGGCGTTAATCGTCGCCGCGTATACCTCCGCGTTGCTTTTGCCGCTCATGTTTCTTTCGATGAACTCGTCGGCAGGCAGCGCGAATTCCCTGTCCTGAGCCGCGAAATGCGTCGAGAGCGTGATGCGGCAGCCGGGCGTCCGCTGCCGGAGGAACGCCATCGTCGTGCGCGCCAGCGCCTCCGCGCCGTGATTATATGAGCCGGTATGGCCGTAGATAAGGTAGTGCCGCATATTACTTCACCCTGATGTGGTTCATCGCGCCCGTCGTCTCATTGCAGAAACCGGCGTACACTTCCGCGAACGCCTTTTCATCGAACCGCTCGAACGGCAGAAAATCCGACACGCGAGGGTTGTTGCGGAAAATTTCTTCATACTTTTCCTCGCCAACGACGGTGATTCGGGAGAATCGCTCGCCGTTGTACAGCTCGTTCAGTATGACGTCCATAACGCCCACCTCGTGCGTCTGTATAAGCGCGATATCCCGGTATTGTACCGACTTCGCGCATAGGAGCCTATCGGCGTTGATGAGCGGCCGGTCGAATATATCGGCGACGTAGCCCGAGCGCCCTCCGGGGATTTTGACGCCTAGCATCTCCAACAGCGTCGGGTATATGTCCGCCGTGCGCATTTCGCTTATTTCCGTATGGCGTATACCGCTGCCGGAGACGATGAAAGCGCCTTTAAGCGAGTGCGCCGTAAAGAGCAGGCCGCCGTTTAGCGCTTCGAACGCTATATAGCCGTTTTTGAGCCAAGCCGCCTTGTCGCTCGCCTTGAACGCC
>QMCE01001602.1_pt1 | contig 12428 bp, 7 predicted proteins | sample 1821851 | NCBI WGS metagenome assembly QMCE01 (sample SAMN09453174, study PRJNA476694) | Termite gut metagenome, whole genome shotgun sequencing project. | isolation source: worker | host: Odontotermes sp. | place: South Africa:Pretoria | collected 2016-01-28 | reverse complement strand
TATGCTTCTACCATAGCGTAATTTATAGCAGTGTAGACTTTCGCTCTGGCTTCCCTAACGATTTGTTTGATTTCTGTGATGTAGGCTTTACTTACTGCTGGCATTGTTGGCTCCTATTTCTGTTTTCATTCGTGACGAGTATAATTGACAAATATTCTTTGGTATTTTATTTATAAGCATTTTATTTCCTTTTACATATTGTTACCATGTAACTTTATCAACAGGCAAATTTGTTATTAATAACTCTTTCCCTTGAATATTACGTCCTGCGTTATGAGTAATATTGTATTCATGAATATGGAATTGTCCGTATAATTTTCTAACCAATTCACAATCATCATAAGTAATTATCCAAGGAAATTTGTCATTCAAATCTCTAACAATTACATCCTGTAGATTTTTATGATTTAATTCAGTGAAATAATTAGTATAAAGTTTACTGCCTTTTATTACATAAGGAGGGTCAATATTTAGGAACATCGGATTTTTCATTTTTATTAAGTTCTTTTCAATTAAGTATCCCGCATCGGTATTATATAACTTAATTTTTCCCTTTAACTTAGCAATATTTTCAATTTTTTTGCTTATATCTGCTTTATTAAAACGACAGTCAATCTTATATGTTCCTGTTTGTGCTAGCCCTCCAATCGGCCCGCCTTTAATAACACCTGAGAAATTGACACGATTCAAAAAAAGCGTAGCAAAGCCATCCATCAACGAGCTTGCATTAGTATCTGAGTAATTTGTTTTTTGCTTTTCACGTTCCTCAATAGTTATTGGTGTATCGGAAATCAGGCGAAGTAGATTCTCAGTATCATTGAGCACAGAATACCAAAAATGATATATGTGAGAATCATAATCGTTAAGAATAGCGGTCTGCACTAAACCTTCAAATAACAAGCCAATGCCTATACCAAAACCACCAGCAAAAGGTTCGACATAAGTTCTTCCTTCAAAATCATTGGTAATTATGAGGTTTTTTACTTTCTCATAGATTTTTGATTTGCCACCCGGATAACGAAGCGGCGAAAGTGACCTAGCCATATTACCTCTTGCTTACCAAATTTCTGTATGTCATAAACGCATTTGGAAGCCAATCTGTTAAATCGTATGGGGTAAGATACATTTTGCTTTTTGTATTGTCGGGCTTCTTTCTCAGCGCAGGAATAACTTCAAATTCGGGAGGCGTACCACCATCCTCTATTATCAACTTAAGTAATGGGCGAAGATATTCATCCTGTTTACTAGAATCATAGTCATCGGGTATTTGCCCAAATTGGATATAATTAAGCAATTGTAATCCTAGATGACGGTCAAATAATTGATGATTTCGTTGATTCCAATAGTTATCCAAACAGTTCTTGCAAGAGCGTGAGCATTCACAACTAGTGAGAATAATACGCGCTTGTTCAAGAATTTTGTCTAAAATCGAACCGATAAGCGACGAATAACCAGCGCCACTGGTTAAGTTGTCATAGAAAAACATTTCAATATGAGAGTTTCCATCTTCCCTGATTCTTGGACGCCAGCCTCCATTTATTTCGTTATAGTCAATATCTAAAACAAGTGAGACGGCTTTTTTCAGCGTTTCGTGCAAAGTGGTTACAGCCGCCCGAAGAATACTTTTTTCTTCTGCGTTACGATTTCCCACCAACATTATTGAATCATAGGATATATCAAGCATAAACATATCTGTACGAAAAACATATCCAAGATAGATACTATGAGCAACTGTTCCTTCGTGACGACAAACCTGACGGTCATGGTACGGTTGAGAAAATGAATATTTTGCATTTCCTTTTCCGTCATCAACCTCTGCTCCTCCACATTTTCTGCAAACATTGAATCCATTTTTACTTTTTCCCATATTAACAGTCAGCACATCATAGTCAGATAAATTGGCAAAGCGAATTTTGCTCTTTCCAAAATCCTCCATCCTTTCTTCCTCAGGGACATGAGAATAATAGGGGGCTTCGGCATAAGTATATTGTTCGTCCTCATCTTCAAACTTTACTTCATTGCCTTCTACAGGAGAGAAGCCCCAAGGACGGAGCATTTGTTTTTTCTCAACGTCTGAACGGCAGTATGGACAACTTGTATATTCTTGGAGACCAAACCAGTTACATTCAGAACAGATAAAAATATCCTTGTAGTAATCTGAATTATTAAAATAAAACTCTGCTTGGTTAGTTACAAATCCGCGAGGGCGAGGATTTGCGTAAATTCCTCCACTCTTGAATATTTTCTTATCAATGGTTACAAAACGACCAGGGGCATATTCGCTAAGTGCCACTGCAATATCACGTTCTGGTGCATACTGAGTATCTCGCGGAGCATTCTTTCCGCGTTCTGATTCTTTTTCAACAAAGAAGCTTACAACATTTTTAGGGAACGAGTATGATGGAATAAAACCTTCTCGGTAAAAAACATCAAATGCAGGTGTTTCTTTATCGTTGTTGATATACTCGTCTCGTTTGCCCTCTGCTAGAACGAGGTCGCATATTTCCCGAAAATGCTCGATTGTCTTTACTGTTGAATAGCCGGAGTCTTTGGAAAATTGTTCAGCAAACTCAATGAAGTTTTCGCCGTATTGTTCACAAAATTTAATTATCCCAATTTCAGTAATTCCATCAATGCGTTGGGCTAGTATTGTTTCCGTTGACATGAAGCCGTTAAGAGTCAGCATATTAACATGACGTTGATTTATTTTAGGATTTTTACGGTCTATCCACGGTTTACGTGGTGCACCAGAAATCATTTCATCGGGATGTTGGAAATAGTGGCTGTCGTGTGTACCCCCAGAAGCATAAGTTACAATTGTAGATATACCTGCATTCTTACGTCCGGCACGTCCTGCTCGTTGTTGATAGTTCTCCCTCATGGGCGGAATATTGCGAAGTCCGACAGCGGTCAATGAACCTATATCAATACCGACTTCCATTGTTGTAGTGCAACTAAGAACATCGATAGCATCTTCACCGTGTTCTCCGGCATTAATATCTTGGAAGCGCATTTCGTACTTTTCCGTGCGGCTCCAAGTATCGCTGCGAATTTCTTTATGCGAAAGTTGCGCTGTATGTTCTTCCGTATCTATTGTATGAATGTTTTCAATCTTCTTAAGAGCGTTTAGTACAGGTATACGCCAGAAGTCAAAGCGTGATAATTCCTCTATGCCAATCGGAACTAAATCAGTTGAATCAAAACAAGCACCGCAATAGTTACCAATTTTATATGGCGACAGCTTTCCGCACTTTACACATCGGTACCACACGAAATTGTTGTCAACTAATTCAATTTTAACGGCACTCAGTTTAATATAATATCGTTTACCATCTTTTCCTGATGCAAAGAACAAGTCTTCAATGTTCTCAATAATTTTATCTAACGTTCTTTCATCCAAACCAAGGAAATCCTGAATTCGTTGGAGAAGTTCTTTAGCTAACGATGTTGAAAAGTCAGAACTCAATCCGAATTCATTCTCCCTTGTTCGTCCAGGCAAACCTTTTCGCACATCATCAGGAATAACCTCGCCTAGAGCGGCACTCCTATCCATGACCTCCCAAAATATCAGCACAAGCAATTGATATAGATTATTTCTTTCTATGCTTATATCACTGTCTTCTAAATATTCAATACATTTATCAATAACATTTGATATTGGTGCTAAAAATCCAATTCCGATATCTTTAAATGAACGAGGACTTTCTGTAAAAAAAGTTAAAAGCTGTTCATAGTATTCTTCAGGCAAAGTACCGTAATCACCTAACAACGATGGATAGTCTATTGATCTTTGACGCTTTTCGGCATTATTCTTTGATTTAGCAAATTTAAGCTTGTCTTTAACAACCTGTTCTTTACTATTTCCGCTAAAAAATGTAAGGCTATTCTGATTGCATACATCCAAAAATGCAGGGTATAAATCCGCTAAAGAATGTTCCTTTCCGTCAACTTCCAATAATAGCGAAGCAAGCATCACCGCTTGACGAAAGGCGTCAGCATCTGATGATTTTGAAAGGTCTCGTGCAAGCTTTGCCGCATTTTGCCGTGAGTCTGAAAATAGCAACACTTTTTTGCCTTCATTAACTAATTCTAGTTTTTTAGGCGGTTGAAGTTCAAATTGAGCCTTAGTAAGATTGAAAAAAGGTATATTACCTTTTGTTGATAAGTCTATCGGTTTTTGTAACGGCATCGGCTTTTTACATTTTGGACATACGCCAAAATTAAAAGGTATTCCTTTTTCATTTGTTTTTTTACTAGTTTCACTTTTATTGAAGTAAACAACATCAAGAAGTGTTTCATCATCTTGTTGAGTCAGATAGAGTTTTCCAGTGAAAGGGTCAAGGGAACCAATCTTATCATTCTTTCCACATTGATATTGTTTTGGAATAACATAAAGCAATAGTTCATGCAGAGAATTTACATCTCCGGTTAAGCCTATTTGCGGGAATACATACCAGTATGGCTGACCTTCATTTTTCTGAACATAAACCTTAAAATAAAGCGCACCACATTTTCTGTGATTAACAAGTTCGTATATCCTGCCTCCGCACTCGCACTTATCCTTCGGAATAGAAATGACCTTCCCAAGCGGAAGCTTTTCACTCTCGTGGTATTTCGTATAAGTACATTTCGGGTTTGAACAAGCGTAAATCCCTTGCAGTCCGCGAAGGAACATATGAAGCCTAACTGGAAAAAGTATGTTACCATCTTTTGCAGCTAATGAAACTAACACCAACAAAGCATCAAGTGCTTTTTCTAAATGTGATACATTTCCAAATATGGTTTCTTTTATTTCACTATACGATTTAGCACCATCACGGCAGAGTTTATTTAACTTGACGAAAGCCTCGTATTTTGGAAGATTGTCGTATAGCCATTCTTGTGCCGCATTTTTTTTAATGTCAGAAGATAGTTCTGTTTTGAAAACAGATAATGCAAAATTAGTAATCCGCTTAGTAATTTCATCATCGCCTTGTACTTGGTCCGAACCTATCGAAGCTAATGCTTTAATATCTGTTTTGATTTCCTGTTCATCAGGAATCTCCTCTTTCGAGCCAAAGAGAAATTCACAGGAAGATGAGTTTTTACCTGTCAATCCACTGTAAAACTCATTAATCGCAGCTTCTTCATTCCGAGGCATACTCGCTGTTGTAAGAATAAACTGAACCTTATCTGTAGAAATTCCCAGACGAGAAAACAATCTTTCTAACAAAAGCGCGATTTCCCCACCACTAGAACCGCGGTACATATGGGCTTCATCAAGAACAATAAGCAATTTATTTTCGGCTGAGGCGTTAAGCCATTCCCTTGTTTTGTTCCAGATATTCGCCTCGCGTTGGCGCATAAGCATATACTCCAACATGGAATAGTTAGTAATAAGAATATCAGGCGGACAATTCTGCATTTCAAAACGGGTAATAAATTCGGCATCAAATGGTGATGGTGAGTGAATGTTGTCCTCAAGATTATCAATGAAGATATTGAGTCCGTTCTCACCAAAACGTGCAGGATATTTATTAATACTTTTAAGCCCCTGTATATTATTTGTTTGCCTTCTTTGCGTTTCTACATCGGCGTTTTCATTAAGTAGATAGTTATCTCTGAAAGTAGATGCTAGTTCTTTACTGCTTGCTTTTTTCGCTTCACCAGCATACGGAGTTCTGCCTGTGTACATACCAAAATGAGGTATTCGTGTTGATTGTGTATCACGAGTAAATATATCTTTGAAATCAGGGCTGCCGATAATTTTTCTAAAACGTGACAACTGGTCTGAGACGAGCGCATTCATTGGGTAGATAATAAGAGTACGAACTGCCTCATTTTTAAAGGTCGCAGGATAATTCTGCGCTTCGTTGAAACACTTTGCAATAATCGGCCAAAGGAAGCATTCTGTTTTACCTGAACCAGTACCTGTAGAAACAAATAAATCTCGTCCAGAAAGGAAATATTCAAGAGCCTGTATTTGATGCTCAAATGGGTCAGAAAAAATAACAAGGCCTTTATCAATCAATTTTAGCAAAGAATCTTTAAGTCCTTGCTCTATCAGAGAAGAATTTTGTATTCCGTTCGGTATTTTCTTGTAAGACGCTGAAGTTTCAATATATGGCTCTCGAGCAATATTTGTATACTCTGAACATAACTCACCGAGAAGGTCATCAACATAAAGTAATAGTGTTTCACTGTTTGCTAAATAGTCAGACTTAATATAATTCTTGAGCCTATCCCGAATAGCCTGATAATACGCTTGAACTCCATTATGATTATGCATTTGCTTATCTCTCCTTAATTTGTATTCCGATGTCTGCAAGTACACTTGTTGCAGTAACAAGCAAGTCATTTCGTATAATGAAATTTACTTTGTCAAAGGCATTGCGTTCCGGCCACGACAACAGTAATAGCATATAATATTCACGATTAGGTAAATGTCCTCTTAAACAGATTTTTGAATATGACTCATCAAGTTTTGTAATGAATGCTTTTAAAGGATTACCATAATGAGCTTTTAGTGCAAAATATAATCTTCTGTACTCGTATGAGGTAAAACCGTCAGTTTGCTGTTCAACTGGTTCGTCTGCAAATAGTATTTCATCATCTACTTCCATTACTCGATAAAATGGCCCAATCTCAGTTTTTCTCGCTATCGTACATTCCGTTTCAAGGGTTTTACCCCATGACATAGACGGCACATTATTTAACTTTGGATTGAAAAATTCTAGCTCAGATAAATTAATATCTCTTTCATAAAAATCAATCAGGTCAAAACGGGTTTTAAAATATGCCTCACTCGACAAAGAATCTCTGATAAGAAAATCTTTCAAGTCAACTACATAATCAGTAGGTTTCGCAAATATTCCAAGTCCATTAACCTCATAAATTATATCAGGTATTCCAAAAAACAAATACTTGTTTCCAATTTTAATAGTTCTGCCATATTTTGCAATTCGGTTGTGATTATCATTGTTGGTCAATAAATATCCTGTTTCTTTATAAGCTCGTCGAACATTGACAGAAAAATTTGTTTGTTGATTATTGTTGTCAATGAACCTATCGGCTATGTTTGGAAACATCTCTGTGAATCGTGATATAAGTTCATTAAGCACAATAGTCTGATTGTGTTTTGTAGTACCAACGGTTTCTCCTATTTTATTCGTTGCCGTACTTAGACACCATTGCCCCAATGCAGAATAACAAAGGCGAAAAACGAAAGATTCATGGGATTCACTGCGATACTTTTGAATATTCATATCATTTGACATCGTTGTTAGCAGTTCATGTGTCATGTAAACCACCTTTTGAATAGCCCCTTATACTGACATCTGCTGCTATCACCTGCATATTTAACCAACCGCTCGGATACATTAAAAGGATTGATATTGAGAACATCTGTACAATATGGCAAAACATCAAATGCCAATAAACGACAAAAACTCAATTCATCAACAACAAGAGAGCTCTTATATACTAACAAGCTCCCATGAATCCCAAGTTCTTCAAGTATTTCCCTTAAAACAATAGACCAACGAGAATCTGGTACAGTAGAGACATTTTCAGTTTCGATTTCATCTATCACAGACGGGTCTTCTGTCAGTTCTTTTCCATTTGCAAAAGCTTCAATGCGGTTAAGATTTAGATAATGGCAATATCTCATCAACTCATTTGGAACAAAGTACAGTGTATTGTCATAAGTAACAGTCAAGAAAAGTATCTTATCTCTATGTCTATCACAAATTGTCACTAGTACCGTTTCATTGTAATTTCCAATAAAATTGTCTAAACAAACAATGCGCTTGTTCTGTGACAAAAAAACATCTATTTCTTTTTCTGTAATTTCATTTGTAAATGTCAAAGAAGAAATCAGAGGTGTATTTACAAGAGTGTTTGAAACACATTTTATTAAAGATAATCCCGTGCTTCTGGTGATGATAATAGGTTTTCCTTGAAACAGTATTTTGCTAAGGTAGTCCTTTAATAACGAATAATAATCCGAATTTGTTGGAATACCGATATTCTCAAAGTTATAACCTAAATAATCCTTAAACTCATCAAGGTCTTTCGGACATTTAAGCTTTTGAGCGGCAGCTTGCTGATATTTTTCTACTTCCTGTTGTTTAGCGAATTCTTCTTTTATTTTTTTTTCAAGTTGAATTTGTTCAGATTTAGCACTAGATAATTCAAATTTTAACTGCTGAATAATACCGCTTTGAATCTGTACTTCTTCCCGCATATTTTCAATTGCTTGTTCATGTGATGTAATAAGCTCTGTATTAGCTTTCTTGAGCATTTTAATTTCAACAGATTGTTCATTCAACTTTTTATTCATTTTTTTCTGTTCATTTGTAGCGTTAGATAATTCGCCTTTCAAGCGTTGAATGCTGCTTTCTTTTTCTAGTATTTTTTCTTTCAGTTTCTCAATTGTCTGTTCTTGAGAATTAATATGCTCATTACTTTTTTCTAGATTCTTGATAGTCTGTTTAAGGTTTTTTGTCTCATCTAAGCTATCACTCAGTTTTTTGATTATTTTACTTTGTTCATTTTGAATACGCTCAAGTTCAAATCCTAAATGATTGACTTCAGTTATTTTTGTGTCTAACTTGGATTTTAAATCTTCGCATTCTGTGATAATCCCCTTTACAGTTTTAATGTTTGCACGAAGCATTAAAAGAAGTTCCTCTGTATATTCTTCGCCATTAAGTTTAAAATATAATTCAATGTTATCCGCAAAGAAGGAATAAGGTAAAGTTTGAAGTAATGCGGCTTCTTTGCTTTCACCCGTTTTAACCTTTTCATAGATTGCTGTACCAATCTCATTTAGCCAGCGACTAATATGTTTCTCAAGAAATGATGAAATAAAGTCATGACTGTGGCCTCTAAATAAAGTACTACTAGCTTGTTCTTGATTTTTTATACCTTTAGCCCGAAACCCCGGCATGACTTTCACAAAGTCATTTGGATAACGATTGAAATACCCAACAGATTCTTTGAAAGGTATAACCGAACATATATATCGGATTTCATCCTCCGTCATCATAGGAAGGTAGTTCATATCACGCCCTCCGCAATAAAGTGTTTTACAGCAGAGTTAATCAATCCCGTTTTTCCACAACTTTCAATGTATTGCAAAGCTGTTTGACTAAAGTCAATCAACTCGAAATCATCCCAATTCAAAGGTTCATTTCTTTTGTAATACATAAGAGCGTCTTGGAGCATTGTTTCTTTTGATACAACATTCACTCCTGGAGGAACAACAATTCTGTCCAAATATCCATTTGTATAATGTCTCACCTCACTTTTGGGTGTCATTTGCACAGTCATTCCCTTGCTTAATTCGGAGACACCAGAGTGATTAAATAAAAACGAGTTGTCATATATAACACAATAAGTTTTTTCAACCGTTTTCGATACAGGTATATCAATGCAAGTGTCAGATTCTCTTTCACGGCTTTCAATTATAAGTTCCGCATTTTTCTTGTATATCCTCGTTTTCGAGCGTATGAAAACTTTTGAAATTCCATTATTTGATTTTCGGATATCCTCTGATTTCGTTTCTATATTGCTATTCGCTTGTAATTCAAAAGATGAGAATAAATAAGCACTTTTCTTCCTGATAATCATTGTATTATCAACTTGCGTCGATGGCGGCCATAACAAGGTCAAAGTCTCATGGGCTTCTAGCCTATAGTTCCATACATTTAGTTTTTGTTCGATTTCTGCGGTTTTATTTGGAAATGTAACAATAACACCTATAAAATTCGTATCCATAGTGGTGAACTCAATTACTTTATCTACTTCTATATCTTTTTGAAACATAGAAACTTGGAACTGATGCGTAAAGACGACCAAGTAAGAAGTATTTGTATACAGCGTTTCGGTGCGCACAAGTTTTGCTTGGAAACTATTATCATCACCGCCTGCCTGTATTTTAAAGAAAGACGGACACAAGCTACCAAGTCCGTTTTTACGAAACAATTCATGTTTCTGTTGTACGGAATCATTAGTAAGTGAAGTATAATACGCCCAAGAAAATTTACTTATTGGAAATGTTTTGTATGCGTCAGGGAAGAATTTGCTTCGATTTATCGAACTATTAATTATAGGCGAGGCATTAATCGACTCTCTAACCTGAAAGTTTGTACCACTCTGTTCATGTTTTTTTATTTCATCTTCATTAAATTTTACACTTATATTGAACAGTTGAGTTTCATTATAAAAATAAAACTCGATATTATCCTGTAGGCTTTGACGTGAAAATGTATTGTTGTTATTTGAATAGAGATTACGCACATAGTTTTCGCAATATTCATTATTATTACCACTGAAATGTCTAAAATGTGGCACTTGATACTCGCTATTTGCAGCGCACAGATGTACATCTTCTCCGCAGCAGATACATTTATAACGATATGGTTCAAAATAACGGCTTTTTACAATAGTTTCAGCATCTACTTCCTTAGACAATTTTTTGTCGTATGCCCTTTGCATTTTACAATAATCCTTTCCCTAAAATGATAACTTTTGTACTGTAAAAAATAATTTACCAGTTCCTTTGCTTCATTAAGATATTATATCGTTCTTAAACTGAATCATCACTATTATAACATATATTGAGCTTTCTATTACAAAAAAATGAGAAATATCTTTAAAACTTATTTCTATGCAACTATAGTGTAAATATCAATAAAACGCTGAAAAAACAGATAAACATGACATTTAAATCGTCTTGATAACATCGATTTTTCTTAAGTAGGGAGAAGTCTCTCCCTACGTTCAATGAACAACGCAACAAACAAGTGGTACTATTCGCCACAATTTAGAAATCATTAACACACAAAAACCGCCGCCTTATTATTTTCAGCCTGATCGAAAAGCCTCCGTCCCGCGTTTTTTCAGTGTACGCCGAATTTTTTATTTGTAAAGGCTACACCCCACAAATCAACCTAACATTATGCGGGGCGCTCAGGCGCATGGCTTGGTTACAAAAAGAGACAATAGTCAAAACATTGGAACGTATTGTAAGGGAAGCCGCTCTCAAATACAGCCTTGCAGATTTATGCGAAGCCTGCAAAGGTCACACAAAACAATGCGACACTTGCTTTCTGTTTCAAGAATCAACAGCTTCATTCAATGGTAAAGAATTCACCGTTGGTTAAAAGTTCTCTGTGTAAGCCGGGCAGTTATGTCATCCGCTCGGCTTATCTTCTTTGTTCTGTTTCATACAATATTGCTTTACAAGTTGCCGCTTTGAAATTTGCAAGTGGCAATTTGTAATAGTTTCGTTCTATTATTTAAACGGTAAATCGTCAAGATTAGGATAACTCATCAGTTCCTTAACTGATAAAATCCCATAGGACACCGCCAATTTAAGAACACCTACACTGTTAAAAATCCCAAACTTTCGGTAAATATTCTTTACATGATTATTAACGGTGCTTATACTCATGCTTAAATCCGCGCTGATTTCTTTTTTCGTTTTTTCCTGCGCAAGACATCGAACAACTTCTATTTCTCGATGAATCAAATGCGGCGGCTTACTCGACAGTCCGATATATTCATCAATTTGCCATGATACATTAACAGGCAAAACACATTCGCCATTCAGAAGCAGCTTGATGTTTTCAATCACCTCTTCGGACTCATCCCGCAAACTCAGGAAACTATCCGCGCCCCAATATATATAACGCGCAACAGTTTTCGCCGGAATACCATGTACAGAAAAAAGAATGATACGCAATTTTGAAGAACGATGTTTTCTCAATTGTTTCAGCATCCCAATAATCTTATCACCGAAAAATTCAGTCTCGATAAAGGCCATAACCGTTTCTGGTTTTTTGATATACTCATTAAAGTTGTGCTCGTTGGAAGCGGAAATAATTCCGTAACGATGTGAGATGCAATCATTCAGATACCCATGCAGCCAGTCAAAAACTTTCGGTTCTTTTGTTGCAATGATGATTTCTCGTGTTATCATACATTGCCTCCGTTTTCATTTTTGCGCGTATCTGTCGGCATAACGGTTCTGCTTTTTTGCCACTCTTTAATTTCCGAAACCGAAAAACGGACAGAACTTCCCAATTTCTGAAAAGGAATATAGCGTAACAAAATCCACTTCCGAATTGTGGCGACTGAAAGCCCTAACATTTCTGCCACCTGCTCAGCGTTTAACAATGTTTCAATTACCGTCATATCAAACCTCATTTCTGGAATAGTCATTCCTTAAGAATATTTCCGTACGATTTAAAAGGATTCAGACATCGCACCCGGTATATCTAAAAGATAATAGGTAATTTGATTTTTGAGTTTGGACAAATTCAATACTGGAGAAAAAGTGCTTTGATACTTCTTGCTATCTCTTTATGTCTCTTTATGTCAGGATACTCTTAAATGAGCTTCGCAAGAAATTTTTTAATGCTGATTTTGTCCATTTTTGTCCA
>QMCE01001601.1_pt1 | contig 12434 bp, 13 predicted proteins | sample 1821851 | NCBI WGS metagenome assembly QMCE01 (sample SAMN09453174, study PRJNA476694) | Termite gut metagenome, whole genome shotgun sequencing project. | isolation source: worker | host: Odontotermes sp. | place: South Africa:Pretoria | collected 2016-01-28 | reverse complement strand
AAATCGATATAAATAAATCTTTTCCATACTATATTTATTAATTTATCACTTTATCTACAAAATTAAAGGTACACAAGAAGCGTTTATTTCAATATTGCGCAATTTAACACCGCCGTGATATGCTTGACTTATCAATCCGTTTGCATTATCATTAATGATGCAATAATCCCTTCTACAAAAGAGAAAAGTGAGGTCTTCGCCGTGCAGATTCCAACGCTGTCCATCGTGTTCATGTGCGTATCGGCGCTGCTGTCGATTGGCGCGCCTATCGCGCTGATCGTCGTCTTCCGCAAGAAGTTTAAGATTCAGGCGGCTCCCTTCGTCGTCGGGGTAGCGTCCTTCATCGTCTTCGCGCTGATTCTGGAAGCCTTCGTGCACCAGCTCGCGCTGGCCCCGGACGCCTACGGCTACAACGCGATTACGCAAAGCCCCGTGCTGTTCATGCTCTATGGCGGCTTCATGGCGGGTATTTTCGAAGAAACGGGGCGTTTTGTCAGCTTCAAGCTGCTGAAAAAGCGTTTCTCCGGCGTTAAAACCGGGCTGGCCTACGGCATCGGGCACGGCGGCATCGAGTCGGTGCTCCTCGTGGGCGTAAGCCTGATATCCTCCGTCATCGCCTTCATATCGATCAACGCCGCGGGCGCGGAGCAGCTTATTGCGTCGGCGGGGGCGTCCGGGGCGCAGCTCGAAGCGCAGATCGCGGCGGCCGCCGCCATACCGCCCGCGCAATTCCTGGCGGGCGGAGTCGAGCGCCTCTTCGCCATCGCGATACAAATCTCGCTGTCGGTATTCGTATACTACGCAGTAGACGAGCGCCGCCGCTGGTATCTCTATCCGCTCGCGATCCTGATGCACGCCGTAGTCGATTTCTTCCCCGGGCTGTATCAGACCGGCCTTTTGGGCGAGGGCGGCTTGGGGCTAATCCTCATGGAAGCGCTCGTAGGCCTCTACGCCGCGCTGCTCGTATTCCTCGCTGTTCGGCTGCATAGGCTGATGAAGCGCGAAGAGCCAAAAGCAGACGAAACTAGTCAGGATTAGCTATTATTACCAGGCATAAATTGTTCCCTCGCCTCCTTCGATTTGCTATAATAGGAAAATAGTAGAGGAGGGCTGTGAATATGTTTCGCTTCAGGAATGTTTTAATTATACTCGCGCTTGTTTTGCTCATAACGACTGTGGGCTGCGACGCGCAGAGCGTCGATAATCCCAACGTCTCGGCTACGCCTATGCCTACGGCGTCGGTCGCGCTGCTGGAGCCGGATCCGACCCCATCGCCCACGCCAGCGCCCACGCCGGAGCCGATGCCGACGCCCGAAATCCCCATCGCGGATGATGGAGGCGAAACCGCGGCGGGCGTATTTCCGAGCGCCGGCTACAGCAACGGCGAAGGCGTAAACGTGCGCGCAGAGGGGAACGCCGATGCCGAAATTGTTGATATACTGGGCGAGAATACGGCGGTTCAAGTCATCGCGCTGGAGAACGAATGGTATCAGATAGAGCTCGACGGGCGGACGGCATATATATCCGCGCCCCTCGTCACGCTAGGCGAAGCGCCCCGCTCCGACAATACGCGCTACGCAAAGCTGACGGAGGACGACGTACAGACCTACGGCGCGCCCACGGAGGACGACGTGCGTGAAACGAAGCTTGAACGCAACAGCGTGGTCAAGGTGCTGCGCACGCTCAACGAGTACGTACATGTCGTATACAATCAGAATGCGCAATGCTACATAAAAGAAGCCAGCGTCGAGTACATCACGCAGGAGGAATACGAAAGCGCCCTGGACTGATTTCCGGGCGTTTTTCCGCATTTACGAAAAATCCCCTTGCGTAACCTCTTGCTCACGACGTAACGTGATGAACTAAGTTTATGGCAGGAGGTGAAACCCATGTCATACTATACGACCGGCGAGATGGCGAAGCTGTGCGGCGTGTCGGTTCGAACGGTGCAGTTCTACGACACGAAGGGCCTGCTGCCCCCAAGCGAGCTGACGGAGGGCGGCAGGCGGCTGTATTCCGAAGGCGACCTGAACGAGCTCCGGCTTATCCTTACGCTGAAATCCTTCGGGCTTGCGCTTGATACGATTATGGGCGTCTTGCAGAGCGAATCGCAGGATAAGGTGCTGGAGCTGCTGCTCGGCGAGCAGATCAAGCGCATAAGCGGCGAGATCAAGGAAAAGCAGGAGCAGCTAAGCGCGGTCAAAGAGGTATTAAACGGCATCCGCAGCAAAGCCGTCCCGGTCAATTCCATTCACGACGTGGGCAAAATGATGAAGAACAGAAAAGGGCTGAAGAGAATTCACGGCACGATGCTGGCCGTGGGGCTTATTATGGACGCGATTGAACTCGGCGCGGTGTTCCTGTGGGTTTTCAGGGGCATATGGCTGCCGTTCGCTATCGGTATGCCGGTGGTAATCTTACTTGGCGTACTGATGGTCCGCATGTACTACAAGAATACGGCGTATATCTGCGCCGAGTGCGGCGAGACGTTTAAACCAAAGCTTTCGCGGTTCATCTTTTCGGCGCATACGCCGAAGACGCGCAAGCTGACGTGCGGAAAATGCGGGCGCACGGGGTATTGCGTGGAGGTGCTTTCTTAATACTGATGAGGCTGCCAAAGGCAGCCTCATCTTACTTATTAAATTCTACTGCGCGGCCTTAATCCTCAGCCAAGCGTCGTTGTAAACCTCGGTAAAATCGCCCAAATCGTAGAACACCTCGCAGCGATCCAGCACGTCCTGCGGCGGGTTGTACGTTTCGTCCTCCGTCCAGCTCGCGTCCAGGAGTTTCAGCGCCTCGGCGTTCGGTGTGGAAAAGCCGATGTACTCGGTATTGCGCTTGGCGATATCCGCGCGGCAGAGGAAGTCGATGAACTTCTGCGCCTGTTCGAGCTTTTCGGTCGTCTTCGGCACGACTATATTGTCGAACCAGACGTTCGAGCCCTCCTTCGGCACGGCGTACGCGAGGTCCTCGTTTTCCTCCATGCAGTACATCGCGTCGCCGCTGTAGACGAGCCCCAAAGCGCCGGACGCGTTGATCATCTTGTCCTTGATATCGTCGCCAGCGTAGGCGAGTACCAGCGGCTTCTGCTCAATCAGGGCCGCCTCCGCCGCGTCGATGTCGGCCTGCTCGCGCGTATTGAGCGACTTACCGAGCTTCTTCAGCGTTATGCCGATGCTGTCGCGGATCGAGTCGTACATGATAATCTGTTTGGCATACTTGGGATTCCACATGATATCCCACGAATCCACAGGATCGTCCACCAGCGTCGTATTGTACACGATACCCACCGTGCCCCACATATACGGTACGGAGTATTTGTTGTCAGGGTCGAAGGACAAATCCATAAAGCGCGGGTCGATATTCTTGATATTCGGAATCTTCGAATGGTCGAGCTCCGCGAGCATATCGTCCGCGCGCATCTTCTCGATTATATAGTCGCTCGGGAAGCAGATATCGTAGTCGCTGCCCTCGTTTTGCAGCTGCACGAGCATCTCCTCGTTGTTCGCGAGGGTCGTGTAGTTGATCTTGATATCCGGGTTTTCGGCTTCAAAATCCGCAATTACCGATTCGTCGATATAGTCGCCCCAGTTCAGGACGTTCAGCGTAGTCTGATTCGCGCCCGCGCAGCCGAGAAGGGGAAACGCCGCGCCAACCGCCAGCATCAGGACAAGCCCAAGCATCACAAACCTTTTTTTCATTTGTAGCATCCTTTCGAAGTTAAAGTTTATCAGTAATAGATTAACAACGTATCATATTAGAGATTGCGCCTTTTTCAGCGTACAGTTTTTGTACGTATTCCATGTTGGTTCGTAGTCGTCCGTAGCCTGATTCCCCCACATGGCCCAGCCTTCCCTGTCGCCCCGGGCGAAGAGCTCCAAATACGGGCCGGGCGAGCATTGCTCAATTATCGGAACGATCTCATCCGGCTTGCGCGAGTGCTCCTTCTTTTGGGTTCTGATTAGGTTTACCTGCGAGCGCGCCGGCGCCAGAGTACGATTGTTCGTACCTCGAATGCCAAACAGAAGCATCTCTGTGACATTGCGAAAATAAAATCCGACGCCCCGGCCGTCCGGCTCACCGTCCTTGCGCACCTTTTCCCAAATTATATTTCCCTTATAATTGAAGCCCCATGCCTCCATCACTTCAAGTCCATCAGGCAACAGCGCGTTGGGAACCCAAAGATACAGATGGCTCTTGTCGGATGAAATTCGGGAGACCGGCAGCGCCTTAATATCGTCAAGCTCCATCGTTTCGTACCGATTCAGCCGTTTATGCTCCGGCGCGACTTTTCCCGTACGATTTTGAAATCTCCAAGGCGGATCCGCGTATATCGTCGCGTATCTTTGCTCCGCGCAAAAATGCAATAGGCTGTCAGCGGTTGTTTGGATTGTGCTCATCTATATACCCCTCGTACCAATCGGAAATGCATTTCTTTTTTATACCGACCGCCAAAATCGGACATCCGCCGTTGCGCCTGGAATCCAAGCGCGAAAGCAGCTTGCCAAGCCACGTCGTGCTCGCTCCGTATTTGCGCATAATTGGTTGATTGTTCAGATCATAAACAGTGCGAAAAATATCGTTTAGTTCCTGCGTACGCGTCACGATTATTCCTACGCTGATGATATCACATTCGTAGTAGGTACGCATAGCCAATAGGTCCCTATCAAAAGTTTGATCCTTGCTATTCCACTCCAAGTCAAAAGCGACACGGTTTTTTAAAAAATCAATATTATGTCCATCTATATAGCCATCCAGCACGTTTTCCTCAAAAGGTATTGATGAAAAACGCCCTCGCTGTCCCGCTTTGCGCGGAAACTTTTGGATATGCAAATCGCCGGATATCCGAATCTCCCTCCATCCATAGGGATACAGCACATCGTCAAATTTCTTCGGAATCTTTGTTTCGTTTCCTCCGGCTTCGCGGAGATCGTTAGTTGTTATTTCCAACTTGCGCAAACAATCCGTAATTTCAGCCCACTCTTCAGGGAAAGCGTTCGTAATTATTTCAAGCGCATGATTATACGAATGAATTTGAAATTTCTCCTGCAAATCCATGTCTAGCGTTTCAATAACACTCATATTTTCGCCGCCAATCTAATCTTTTTGTACAACTTTTTCTCCAGAAAAAGCGCGCCCCCCATTTCGCCTGCCGTTCCTGCTCTTCGCCTTCGCCTCCTCCTTAGAGGCGCGGTGGTTAACGATGATGAGCAGCAGCAGCACCGTCACGAACATTATCGTGCTCAGCGCGTTGATCTTGGGGTTTATGCCCTTGCGCGCGAGGGAGTAGATCGTAATCGAGAGGTTCTGTACGTTCTGCTGCGTGAAGAACGAAACGACGAAATCGTCCAGCGAGAGCGTAAATGCGAGGATGAAGCCGGATATGATACCCGGCATAATCTCGGGGATAACGACCTTCCTAAGCGCCAGCCCCGGCGTCGCGCCGAGATCGAGCGCGGCTTCGTAGGTCTGGTTCTGCATCTGCTTCAGCTTCGGCAGCACGGAGAAGATAACGTACGGCAGGTTGAAGGTTATATGCGCCAAAACGAGCGTAAAATAGCCGCGCGAAATGCCCAGGAACACGAACAGCAGCATCATCGAGATGCCGGTAACGAGGTCGGGATTCGCGACGGGCAGATACGAGATATTCGTGATGATCGCGCGCGGCGTTTTGCGCATATTGTGGATGCCGATGGCGGCGAAGGTGCCGATAACGGTCGCCGCGAGGGCCGAAATCACGGCGACGGAGAGCGTCACCCACAGCGAATTGATGATCATCCTATCCTGAAAAAGGTCGGCGTACCAGTGCAGCGTAAAGCCGTTCCAATTCGCCATCGACTTCCCGTCGTTGAAGGAGAAGACGACCAGTATCAGGATCGGCAGATACATGAATAAAAGAATCAGCGCCAGATAGCTGCCCTTTAAAACGCGCTTCACCATAGGCGGCCTCCGGCGTCTTCCGCCTTGTCGAATTTATTCGTAATCGCCAGCGATAAGAGCACCAGCGCCAGCATGATCAGCGACAGCGCGCTGCCAAAGTGCCAGTTTTGCACGAATATGAACTGATTTTCGATCAAGTCGCCGAAGAGCATGAACTGCGAACCGCCTAAGAGCCGCGATATAGCGAACGTCGTAATCGCAGGGACGAACACCATCGTTATGCCGGTGATTACGCCCGGGATGCTCTGCGGGAAGATGACCTTGCGGAAGACCGTAATCGAATTCGCGCCCAGGTCCTCCGCGGCCTCGATCTGGTATTTATCTATCTTCACGAGCACCGAGTGGATCGGCAGCACCATAAACGGCAGGAAGTTATAGACCATGCCCAAGACGACTGCGTTTTGCGTATACAGCATCTGCGTTTTGGGCAATCCAAGCAGCGCGAAGAGCGAATTGAGCAGGCCGTTGTTGTCGAGCAGGACGAGCCACGCGTACGTGCGCAGCAAAAAGTTCATCCACATAGGCAGGATAAATAACACGAGCAGCGATGTAACGTTTTTTGATCTACTGCGCGCCAGCATATACGCCACGGGATAGCCCAGCAGGAGGCAGATGGCCGTCGCGATAAACGCGAGCCATACCGAGCGCAGCAAAACGCCCGTAAACAGCGGGTCGAAGGCCTCGGCCATGTTCGCGAGCGAAAATACGACGTTCCCGCCGTCGCCGTCCGTGAGCGCGTAATAAACGATCAGCAGCATCGGCGCGAAGATCAAAATAACCATCCATACGGTATAGGGCAGCGCGAAATAGCTCCTCTTCATTTCGCCGCCGCCTTCATTATATGTATATCGTCTGGCAGTATATCGAATCCAACCTGTTGCCCTTCGCTATATTTCGCGGTGGTATGTACTTGATACGTGCATTCACCCGTGTCCACCAAAAGCTCGTAGTGAACGCCCATGAAGAGCACGCTCTTCACGACGCCCGCGATCATGCCGCTTTCCGGCGAGACGACCTTGATATCCTCCGGGCGGACGACGACCTCGACCGGCGCGTTTTCGCCGAAGCCCGCGTCCACGCATTGGAACTCGCATCCAGAAAACCGCACGGAATAATCCCTTATCATAGTCGCGGGGAGTATGTTGCTTTCGCCGATAAAATCCGCGACGAACGCGTTCTTGGGCTCGTTGTAGATGTCCACAGGCGTGCCGATCTGCTGAATCTCGCCGTCCTTCATGACGACGATCGTATCGGACATCGTCAGCGCCTCCTCCTGATCGTGCGTGACGAATACGAACGTTATACCCAAGCGCTGCCGCATCTTCTTCAGCTCGATCTGCATGTCCTTGCGCAGCTGCAGGTCCAGCGCGCCCAGAGGCTCGTCCAGCAAAAGGACGCCCGGCTCGTTTACGAGCGCGCGCGCGATGGCGACGCGCTGCTGCTGCCCGCCCGAAAGCTGGGAAATGGCGCGCTTATCGTACCCGCGCAGGCCCACGAGCTCCAGCATCGAACCCACGCGCGACTTGATCTCGTTTTTGTCGAGCTTTTTGATCTTTAGGCCGAACGCGACGTTATCGAAGACGTTCAAGTGCTCGAAGAGCGCGTAGCGCTGAAAGACGGTATTCAGGCGGCGGCGGTGCGGCGGTATCTCCGTCATATCCGCGCCGTCCATAAATATGCGCCCGCTCGTTGGCATCTCGAAGCCCGCCAAGAGGCGCAGCAGCGTCGTCTTGCCGCAGCCGGACGGCCCCAGCAGCGTCAAAAACTCGCCGTCGCGGATATAAAGATCGATATTTTTGAGCACCTCGGTCGTATCGAACGTCTTCGAAACGGCCTTTAGCTCGATGAGGTGCTTGTCGCCCAATTACGATATACCTCTCTTCCGTCTGTAGGGCGGGGGCTCTGCTCCCGCCGAATCTAGATGCGGCAGGAGTAGAACCCCTGCCCTACAAGCCCAATCTGGCAGTTAAAACGATGGCGGCGTTGAAACCCAGATCACGCGCGCCTCGGTCTTTCCCCGGTTCTCGATGGAATGCGCGGCATTCGAGCGGAAGTAGAACGAATCGCCCTTTTTGAGCTTCCATTTATTCGCGCCGCGTTTGAGCGTGATCGTCCCGGCGAGGACGTGCCCAAATTCCTCGCCCTCGTGCGGGTCGTCCTCATAGCTCTTGCCGCCGGGCTTTAACGAGAGCAGTATCGGCTCCATCGCGTTTTTCTGCGCGTTGGCGACGAGCCAGTGGATTTCGGACCTCGCCTCTTCGTCTTCCTTAACAAAAACGTCCCGCTCGGAGAAGACGACCTTCTCCTCGTGCGTCTCCTTGAAGAAATTGGGCAGATTCGTCCCGAGCGCCTCCAGGATGTCCATCAGCGACGCGATCGACGGCGAGGTCAGATCCCGCTCGAGCTGCGAGATGAAGCCCTTTGAAAGCTCGGTACGCGCGGCCAGCTCCTCCTGAGTCAGGTTCAGGCTCAACCGCAGCTCCTTGATCTTCGCGCCGATTTCCATAGGGCGCCTCCCGATAATTATTGCGCGATGCCGGATTTCGCTAATGCTAAACAATTAGTTTAGACAAAATAAACTTCGCCGCAATATTAAATCACACGCGCGGGGCGATGTCAACAATGAAATCAAATTATCGAATCCCGCCGTTTTTAGGCTCATGGGCGGATTAATACAGAAAAAACAGCCCGATTTCAGGCTGTTTTCATCTCATGGAAGCACTCTGAGGGAAACCGGTGTGAATGCGTAGTTCACAAACACTGAACAAAAGGTTTAACGTTAGCTGACTTTATCGGCGAAAACAGAATAACGGCGGCCATGTTTAAGCGTAAGCCAGCTTTCCGCGAGGTTCGGGAATTTCGCGGCCTAAGCTCCGCGCGGTTTCAATCCACTCTGCGATTATCGCCTCGGCGTTCTCCAACGCTTCCTTGTACGTACCGCCATCCGCCATACAGCCGGATAGCTCGGGCACCTCAGCTATATAAGCATGATCCTCGGCACTCCAATAAATAAGAATTTCATATTTAAACATGATTCATATCTCCTAAGCGATACTTTACTATGACGCCTCGCACCTGCTTCACCTGGTACGGCTTCGCAACTTTGCCAATAGGCTGTAGATTCAGGATTTCTTCTACAGCGTCACGGTAAAAAATATGGTGATCGCCCTTTATGCGGCACTGAAAGCCAAGCTCATTCAATAAGCGACATAGCTCTGCGAATGCTATATCCTTGTCTTTCGTTCCGCTGAGAACTTTGAGCAAAAGCTTTTCTTTAGCGCTCATGGGCATCACCATTATTATAACCTAGGATCGATTACCCCACCACAATATTAACGATATTCTTCGCGACGATGACCTTGCGCACGGTCTTCCCCGCCAGCTGCGCTTTAACGGCATCGTCCGCGAGCACGGCCTGCTCCGTCTCCTCCTTCGAAAGCCCGGAGGCGACGGTTACGCGCGCGCGGATCTTGCCGTTCAGCTGTACGCCCAGCTCGATTTCGTCGAGCGCGAGCGCGCTTTCGTCCACAGACGGCCACGGCTGATTGAATATCGAATACTGGCCGCCCAGCTGCTCCCAAAGCTCCTCCGCCAGATGCGGCATCGCGGGCGCTAGCAGCAGCAGCAGCGTCTTCACCGTCTCCGCGAAGAGCTTAGGATCGGCCTCGCCCGAGTCAGCGTATTTGTAAAGCGCGTTCGTCAGCTCCATCGCGCGGGCGATGGCGGTATTGAACTGGAAGCGGTCGTAATCCAGCGTCATCTGCTTGACGGCGTAGTTGAGCGCGTAGCGCAGCTCCTTGTCGCCCGCGGCGGCCCCCTTGCCTTGAATCGAGCTTACGCGCGCGCACATGCGCTCGACGCGCTCCACGAAGCGGGATATCGCCTTTATGCCATCCTCCGACCATACGCCGCCCTCGATATACGAGAAGCCGAACATCAGGTACATGCGGAACACGTCCGAGCCGAATTTCTGGATGTATTCGTCGGGCGAAACCGTGTTGCCGAGGGACTTTGACATCTTCTGCCCGTCGGGGCCGAGAATCGTACCCTGATGCACGAGCGAGAGGAACGGCTCGTCGAAGCTCAAATGCCCCAAATCGCGCAGGGCCTTTACGAAGAAGCGCGAGTAGAGCAGGTGCAGGCACGCGTGCTCCGCGCCGCCGACGTACTTATCGACGGGGAGCATCGTGTCTATCCACTCCTTGTTCCACGCCTCCTTCTCGTTCTTGTTGTCCGGGTAGCGCAGGAAGTACCAGCTAGAGCACACGAACGTATCCATCGTGTCCGCGTCGCGCTTGGCGGCCCCGCCGCACTTCGGGCACTTGCAGTTTATAAACTCATCGGACTTCAACAGCGGCGACGTCCCGTCCGGCGTAAAGTCCACGTCGTACGGCAGCAATACCGGCAGCTCGCTCTCGGGAATGGGCACGGCCCCGCACTTCTCGCAGTATACGATAGGAATCGGCGCGCCCCAGTAGCGCTGGCGGGAGATCAGCCAATCGCGCAGGCGGTAATTCGTCTTGAACGCGCCCGCGTCCTTTTTCTGCAATTCCTCTATGACGGTTTTAAGCGCCTGCTGGCTCGTCTCGCCGTCGTGATGCTGCGAATTGACCAGCACGCCGTAGTCGGTAAACGGCAGGTCGTCGGGAACGTTTACGCCCTTGATGACCCGCTCGATGGGCAGCTCGTATTTTTGCGCGAACTCATAGTCGCGCTCGTCGTGCGCGGGGACGGCCATGACCACGCCCGTACCGTACGTATAGAGCACGTAATCCGCGACGTAGATCGGAATCCTGCGCCCGTTGACGGGGTTGATGGCGTAAGCGCCCGTAAAGCAGCCCGTCTTATCGCGCACAGTGCTCATTCGGTCGATGTCGGAGGCCTTGGCGGCGAAGTCGATATAGGCCTGAACGGCTTCCTTATGCTCCGGCGTCGTTATGCGCCCCACGATCGGATGCTCCGGCGCGACGACGACGTACGTGCAGCCGTAGAGCGTATCCGCGCGCGTCGTGAAGACCGTAAAGCGCTCCGAACCGTCCTCCAAGTCGAACGTAATCTCGCCGCCGATGGACTTGCCTATCCAGTTGCGCTGCATGGTCTTCGTCTTCTCGGGCCAGTCCAGCTCGTCCAACTTGCTCAGAAGCTCCTCGGCGTAGGCCGTAATCTTGAAGAACCATTGCGTGAGCAGCTTGCGCTTAACGGGGCTTTGGCAGCGCTCGCACTCGCCGTCGATAACCTGTTCGTTCGCCAAAACCGTATTGCAGCTCGGGCACCAGTTGACAGGCGCTTCTTTTCTGTACGCGAGGCCCTTATGGTATAGCTGTAAAAAGCACCACTGCGTCCAGCGGTAGTAGTCCGGGTCGCAGGTCTTTACCTCATAATCCCAGTCGAACGTCGCACCCATGCGCTTGAGCTGCTCTTCCATCTTCGCGATGTTCGCTCGCGTGGAGTCCATCGGGTGGATGCCCGTTTTTATCGCGTAGTTCTCAGCCGGAAGGCCGAAAGCGTCGAAGCCCTGCGGCTGGAAAACCTCAAAGCCCTGCATACGCTTAAAGCGGGCGTAGGAGTCCGTCAGCCCGTAGTTGTACCAATGCCCGACGTGCAGGTTCGCGCCCGACGGATAGGAGAACATCTCCAGAATATACTGCTTCTTCGCCACGTTTTTCGGATCAAAGCGGTAGAGCTTCGTCGCGTCCCACTTCGCCTGCCATTTTTTCTCTATCTCCGACGGCCGCATAAAAAACCTTCCTCTTTATATATAGCAATTGCGCACATTCTAGCACATGCGGCGCAAAGCTGTCAAACGACGGGCGGGGTTCTATCCCCGCCCTCGATTTGAATCAAACCTTACGCGAACTCCCGCTCCAGCGCGTCCGTCATGACGTCCACGGGCGCGTCCAGCCCCGTCCAGAGCTTAAAGCCGATCGCTCCCTGATTGATCAGCATCGAAAAGCCCTCCAGCGTCTTGCAGCCGCGCTTTGCCACTTCTATCAAAAACGGCGTCCGGCGCGGGTTGTGTACGCCGTCGCAGACGATCATGCGCTCCTGCAAGGTAGAGTAGTCTATGTCCGGCTTGTTCGGGTCGGGGAACATCCCGACGCTCGTCGCGTTGACGACGATATCCGCGTCCTGCGGTATCGCGAACGCCCCCTCCCACGGGATGTATTCCGCCTCCGCCGCCGTCTTCGCGTTCAACATATCGGCCAGCGCCACACCCCGCGCAGCGTTTCTGTTTACGATGCTGATGCGCGCCGCGCCCGCTTTGGCCAACTCTACGGTCATCGCGCGCGCCGCGCCGCCCGCGCCCAGTATGACCACGCGCTTGCCCTTTGGCTCGATGCCCGCGTCAATCACGGATGTGATGAACCCCTTGCCGTCCGTATTCTCCCCGTAAGTCTCGCCGTCCTTCAAATAGATCGTATTGACCGCGCCCATAAGCGCCGCCGTCTCCGAGACGTGGTCAAGGTATTTCAGAATCTCGACCTTATGCGGTA
>QMCE01001600.1_pt1 | contig 12434 bp, 19 predicted proteins | sample 1821851 | NCBI WGS metagenome assembly QMCE01 (sample SAMN09453174, study PRJNA476694) | Termite gut metagenome, whole genome shotgun sequencing project. | isolation source: worker | host: Odontotermes sp. | place: South Africa:Pretoria | collected 2016-01-28 | reverse complement strand
ACCTAACCCCACAATGATACAATGCGCTTTGTACCGCTCGGAGTGGCTTTTAAGCGCGCCCGCAAGCATGCGGCGCCGCCCGTGTCCGGCGAGATTACGACAGGAGGAAAATATATGTACGCAATCGTACAATCCGGCGGAAAGCAGTTAAAGGTAGCCGCCGGAGACAAAGTCCGCGTGGAAAAGCTCGAACTCGATTTGGGCGCTGATGTGGCGCTCGACGCGCTTATGATCGCGGACGGCGACAGCGTCCAGCTTGGCAAGCCGCTCTTGGACGCGAAGGTAAAGGCAAAGGTGCTTTCTCATGGCAAGGGCGATAAGGTCATCGTATTCCACTACGCGGCAAAGAAGAACCGCCGCAAGAAGCAGGGGCACCGCCAGCCGTATACGGAGCTCGAAATCGTCTCCATCGGCTAAGCTGAAGATTACGCTGCTTTATGGCGGCGAAGCGCTCAGAGGGTTTACGGTATCCGGGCACGCGGGCTACGCCGGATACGGCCATGATATCGTATGCAGCGCGGTTTCGGCGCTGACGCAGGCCGCCGCGATGGGCCTTAGCGAATACTTAAACGCCCTGAGCGAGCTAAAGATTCAAGAGGGCGATATGCGCCTGATACTTAAAAATAGCCTTCCCGAAGGCGAAGCCCGGGAGGCGAGGGCGATACTGGAAACGATGCGGCTGGGGCTTTTGGGCATAATGAAAGAGTATCCGGACCACATCGAAATCGATGTGAAGACCGAGGAGGATTCGATATGAAAATGCAACTGCAATTATTCGCACATAAAAAGGGCGTCGGCTCTTCGCGCAACGGGCGCGACTCGGCGTCGCAGCGGCTGGGCGCGAAGCGCGCGGACGGCCAGTTCGTACTCGCCGGGAACATCCTGGTCCGCCAGCGCGGCACGAAGATCCATCCGGGCAACAACGTCGGCCTCGGCAAGGACGATACGCTGTTCAGCAAGGTGGACGGCGTCGTACGCTTTGAGCGCAAGGGCCGGTTCGATACGCAGGTGAGCGTATACCCCATGGCGACCGCGAACTAGGTTAATATCGGCAAAGCGGCTCCGCCTGTGAGCCGCTTTTTTGTTGGGATGGATGAATTTCTATAAAATCGTTTTCCAAAGAAAGGATCGATACAAATGCTCGCCACCATCATAAACGCCGCCGCCGTTATCGTCGGCACGCTCATCGGCTTGCCGCTGAAGGGCCGCCTTTCAGAGCGCTTTAACAAGATCATATTGCAGGGCCTCGCGCTATGCGTCATGATCATCGGCATACAGATGGCCGTCGCTGCGTCGGACTTGCTGGGCGTCGTGCTCTGCGTCGCCGTGGGCGCGGCGCTGGGCGAGGCGCTGCGCATAGAGGACAGGCTGGATAAGCTCGGCGACTTCCTGCGCTCAAAGGTCGAGCGCAAAAAGGCCGAGGGCGAAGCGAGCACGTTTACCGAGGCTTTTGTAACGAGCACGATACTCTTTTCCGTCGGCGCGATGGCGATCATCGGCTCGCTGGAGGCGGGTTTTTCCGGCAATTATACGACGCTGCTCGCTAAGTCTACGATCGACGGCATTACGAGCATACTGCTCGCGGCGGCGCTGGGCGTGGGCGTTGCGTTTTCGTGTATCCCTTTGTTCCTGTATCAGGGGTTGATTACGCTTTCGGCGGGGCTGTTGAGCAATGTGCTCCCCGCCGAGACCATCGCGATGATGTCCGCCGCGGGGGGGCTTTTAGTATTAGCCATCGGGCTGAAGATGCTGGGCGTAATAAAGATAAAGGTCAGCAATCTATTGCCCGCGATCTTCCTGCCGATAGGGTATATTCCGCTGAGCGCGTGGCTGGGGACGCTGTTTTAGGGCCGCCGCGATTAAGTCAAGGGTATGCCTTGCTCTCGCCATGTTTATCCCGTATAATGTTAGCGAGACTGGTGGAAGGATGCCCAAATTTTGTTCAATATTTTTAATAATTTTAACATCCTGGAGTTCCTGTACCGCGTACCGGCGGTTTTAATCGCGCTTTCGTTCCACGAATGGGGGCACGCCTTCGCCGCCTACAAGCTCGGCGACCCGACGGCGCGCAACCTCGGGCGCATGACGATCAACCCAGTCAAGCATATCGACCCCGTCGGGCTGATATGCATGATCCTCTTTCGCTTCGGCTGGGCGAAGCCCGTGCCCATTAACCCGCGCAATTTCAGCCATTACAGGCGGGACGATATCCTCGTCTCCATCGCGGGCGTAAGCATAAACCTGCTTCTGAGCTTCGTATCCGTCGGCCTGTATCATCTGCTCTTCAACGTCGCTCTAATAGATAACTACGCGCTTACGCGCATCGTCGAAAACTTCTGCTTCATCAACGTGGCGCTTTTGATCTTCAACCTGCTGCCCATCCCGCCGCTGGACGGGTATCACGTTTTCAAGAACCTGACGCTGCGCATCATCCCGCCGAGCTTCTTTATGGCGCTGGAGCGCTACGGCAGCATCATACTGATGCTCGCGCTCTTCAGCGGCGCGCTGGACCGCGTACTCGCGTTCGTGCCGCGCGCGCTCGTCGGCGGATTTGAGTCCTTCTGGTTCTTCGTGTTCGGGCTGTCATGAGCGAAGAAGCCTACAACTTCAAGCTATCGCTGTTCGAGGGTCCGCTCGATCTGCTGCTGCACCTGATCCAGAAGGCGCAGGTGGACATCAAGGATATCTTCGTATCCGAGATCACGTCGCAGTATCTGGAGGCGATAAAGCAGATGGACGAGCTGCCGATGGACGGCGCTTCGGAGTTCGCAGCGATGGCGGCGACGCTTCTATACATCAAATCGCGTTCGCTGCTGCCGCGGCCCAAGCCCGAGCCGATCGACGAGGAGGACCCGGAAGAGGCGCTTTTGCGAAAGCTGCGCGAATACAAGGCCTGCAAGGAGGCCGCCGAGAAGCTTTATTCGCTCGAAGCGGACGCGTACGGGAACTTTACGAAGCCTCCCGAGGAATTTCCGCTGCCTCCGCGCGTCGTGGAGGCGCTTGGCGGCAGCGTGGACGAATTGTTTAACGCGTTCGCTTCCTTATTGAAAACGAGGAAAAACGCCGTGCCAATGCGCGGCGAGGTGCGGCGCGACGTCTATACGCTCGCGCAGTGCGCCGATAAATTGCGCCAAACGCTTCGCCGCAAGCCGATTCTGCGCTTCAACGAGCTGTTTTCCCGCCACGCGGGGCGCGAAGAGTGCGTCGTGACGTTCATGGCATTGCTGGAGCTGATCGCGCTGGGCGAGGTGTCCGTTGAACAGAGCGCGGCGTTCGGGGATATCTGGATCCGCCGCGCGGCAAAGGTGTACGCGGTATGACGCAGCTGTGTTCCATGATCGAAGCGCTTCTGTTCGTCTCGGGCGAGCCGCTCGCCGCCGGGGAGATCGCCGCCGCCACGGAGCGCACGCAAATCGAAATCGCCGCGGCGTTTGCGGAGCTGGAGAATCACTACGTAAACAGCGGCAGCGGCCTGCGCCTGGCGTTCGTAAACGGCGGCGCGTATATCTGTACCGATAAGGCGCACGCGGGCGTGATCACGCGGCTCTTGCAGCCCGCGCAGCAGCGCGCGTTTTCGCAGGCGATGATGGAGACGCTCTCCGTCGTCGCGTACAGGCAGCCCGTCACCCGCGCCGAGATCGAGGCGGTGCGCGGCGTGCGCTGCGAATACGCCGTGCGCGAGCTGATCGGCATGGGCATGGTTCATGAAATAGGCCGCAAGGAGACGATCGGCAGGCCCGCGCTGCTCGGCACGACGGACGCGTTCTTGCGGCATTTCGGCCTCGAATCGCTGCGCGAGCTGCCGGAAAAGGAGTTCTTCGGGCGCGACGACCTAACGGATATGACGGCCGATAAAGCGCCGGAGGCCGAAGAGACAGAAGAAGAAATAGAAGAGATAGAAGAAATACAGGAAGATATGCTGGAGGAAAACGCATGACCACCATTTCAGTCCCTACGAATACGAGGAACTGCTTCGTTGACATCACGAAGGAGGTTCAAAACGTCGTAAAGCGCTCCGGCGTGCAGTCGGGCATTTGCGTCGTGCATACGCCGCACACGACCGCCGCCATCACCATCAACGAAAACGCGGACCCGGACGTGCTGCGCGACCTGGTTGTAAAATACTGCCGCATCGCGCCCGCCTCCGACGGCTATGTCCACGCCGAGGGCAATTCGGACGCGCACGTCAAGTCCTCCATGATCGGCTGCTCGCTTACGCTCATCATCGATCACGGCGAACTGGCGCTGGGCACGTGGCAGGGCATCTACTTCGGCGAATTCGACGGCCCGCGCCAGCGCAAGGTGTTCGTGCAGTGCGTGGGGTGAAGGCGCTCTAAGGAGGCCTAAAATGTTACAGCCTAAAATCATCGGCTTAGAGCCGCAGGAAAATTATAAACTAAAGCTTCGATACGAGACGGGTGAAGTCAAGCTTTTCGATGTTGTCCCCTATATTTCGGGGGACTGGTTCGGACTGCTTCGCGATAGGGATTACTTTAAGTCGGTGCGTATTATTTCGGATGGCAGCGGAATAGAGTGGCGTGAGGGACAGGACATTGCGCCGCACGAGCTGTACGAGGAAAGCGTCCAGTATTATCAGGATTGAGTAAGGAGACCTAAATGAACCGCAGATCAAAAACCGCCGTCGTCCTCGCGGCTATTCTGGCCGCGCTGCTGGTGCTGGGCGTGTTGCTGCCGATATTGAGCGCGCCAGCGCAGGCCGCGTGGTACGATTCCCTGGGGCCGGGTATGCCGGATTGGAGCGACCTTCTCGACAAAAAACAATACAACAACCGCTACCACGAAAACATCTACGATCCCGAAGCTTATGCCGATTCGTTCCAGCTCCAGGGACCGCCCATAATATACGATATCGGCGCGGAGCTTTCCAACGACGGCAATATCAAGCTCGTAACCGACGTGCGCTACCGCAGGGAGCTTACGTATGTCTGGCAGGCATGGAGCGACAAGGGCACCGAACTGACCGGGGACGACGGGTGGGTTATCGTCGATGAGGCGACGGAAAAAACCTTCCGGCCTGCGGATTTCCTGCAAAACGGCCCGCAGATGGTGCGCCTGCAGCTGGCGCACAGCTCTGGCGGCGCGGATTCCTCCGTCCCGATAATCATCACGCTGACCGACGGCGTTGGCAAAAACGAATGCTTTACAGGCGATATGAGCGCGCTTATAGCCTCCGCGCGCGAACGCGGCTATACGGCGGGCGGACACGCTGCGGAGAGCGGCGTGGCGTATATAGAATTCGACACGCTGCTGCCCTAGGATTTGGATTACGCTATCATATACAGACCCTTTCATAAATCGCGCCCCCGCTAAATAATATAGTAGAAAATGCTGTATTAAGCAGGCGGGGGAGCGTTTTTAATGGCGAATTACGAGCATGAAAAGAACGAATTGAACGAGCTCTATGAGCTCGCGGCCCGGGAGCTCGCCGTGATGGGGGAGCGGCTGGTGGTTTGGGCCGGAGGCGACGCGCCCAACCAGCAGGACGCGCTTATTCGCCAATTCCGGCGGCGCTTCCCCAAAATACCGCTGCGGCTGACGGTCGATCTGTCGAAGTATCATGACGGCAAGGTGTATCAGGGGCTGCTGGACGGATGCCTCGTTCCCGACGTCGTCATGCTTCAAACGATGAACGATTTCGAGAACTGGAAGGCGATGGGCGCGCTGGAGCCGTTTAAGCCCGCCAGCTTCCCGAGCCTTACGCCGGGCTACGGCGATGCGGATGGCGCGTATCTGGGCGTTTTCATATTCTGCTTTGTTCCGCAGTACGCGAACTGCGGCAGTCCCCCGATGGATTACTCCGATTTTCTTAAACCCGCGTTTAAAGGCCGCCTTGTGCTGACGCCGCCGCACGACGACGACGCGGTTTTATACGTGTACGACCGCATTATAGAGCGCTACGGGACGCGCTTCCTCGCGAAGCTGGCCGCGCAGCGGCCGTGCTTCCTGCGCGGCACAGCCGCCCCCGCGATTCTGGTCGGACGCCGCGGCTTTTTGGGCAATTTGACCGGCTATCTGCCCGCGCCCAACCAGCCGTCGGTTTCGTTCATCCCGGAAAACGATTTTTTCGTCAGCTGGCCGCAGCGGGCGGCGATGTTCAAGCTTACGCGGCATAAGGCGGCGGCGCGGCTGTTCCTGGCGTATCTGACGAGCTACGAGTATCAATCGGCGCGCGGGGCGTGGTCGGTACGCAGCGACGTCCCGCCGCCGGAGGGTTTGCTGCCGCTGGAGGAGTACAGCAATACGGATCCGCTCGCCTTCATCGAGTGGATGCTGGACAGGAAGCATATTCATGAGCTGCGCCTGCAAATGCGGCGGCTGTTCGGGCCGGTGAAGGGGCTCTCGCCGCTGACCGATCCGGCGCTGCTGAAGCTGTATAAGGGGAAGTAAACGATAATTAACTGACACCATACTGTAGGGGCAAGCCTTGTGCTTGCCCTGGTAAAGGGCAGACACAAGGTCTGCCCCTACATGGTTTGATAGTTAATCATTGTTTGTTTAATATACTCAGAATCCCCCAAAACCTCCCATAATCCGAGGAAGGAAACGCCTCTTCGCCCGCGAAAGTAAACCCGTGGGCAAAGGAGGAGGCATATGCAATTATTGGGCACAAGGCAGGGCGGCACCATGCTCGTGCGCCTTATCGGGGAGCTGGATCATCACAGCGCCGTCAAAACCCGCGAGGAGCTGGACGCCTACCTGCGCGACGAATCGGTCAAGAATCTTACCCTCGATCTCTCGGGCCTGACGTTTATGGATTCCTCGGGTATCGGCGTGATCATAGGCCGGTATAAGCTCGTAAACGGGCGCGGCGGTACGCTGTCTATCCAGAGGCCCGCTCCCGCCGTGGACAAGCTCTTGCGCATGTCGGGCGTATACGGGATCGTGCGCAAGGTTGGAAGTTGAAGGGAGCGGCAATGGATAACGAAATGGTCGTCAGGTTTAAGAGCGTCTCACAGAACGAGGGCTTTGCCAGGGTCGTCGTGGGGGCGTTCGCCGCGCAGGCGAATCCGACGCTCGAGGAGCTTTCCGATATTAAGATGGCGGTTTCAGAGGCCGTGACGAATTCGATCATCCACGGCTACGGCAACGCGCCTAATGGCGTCGTCGAGATTCGCGCGCGGCTTACGGGCAACGAGCTGTATCTGGAAATCAGCGACGAGGGCAGGGGCATAACCGATATCGCGAAGGCGCGCGAGCCGTTCTATACGTCCTGCCCCGAGATGGACCGCTCCGGCATGGGATTTACCGTCATGGAGACGTTCATGGACACGATGGAAGTCCAGTCCAGCCCCAGAGCGGGGACTACGGTGCGCATGACGAAGCGGATCGCGGCGGAGCAAAGCCTCGACGCGCAATGCTAGACGCGCTAAATACCGCCCCCCTTCCGCATGAGGAGATTCAGGAGCTGCTGCGCCAGGCGCAAAGGGGCGATACGGCCGCGCTGGAGCGCCTCGTTGTACACAACGCGGCGCTCGTAAAGTCGATCGTCAAAAAATTCCTGAACAGGGGCGTAGAATACGAGGATCTGTTCCAGATAGGCAACCTCGGGCTTATAAAGGCCATCCGCAACTATTCCGCGGCGTTTGACGTGCGGTTTTCGACGTATGCCGTGCCGATGATCGCGGGGGAGATAAAGCGCTTTTTGCGCGACGACGGCATGGTCAAGGTTTCGCGCTCGCTGAAGGAGACGGCGACGCGGGCCGCCCAGGTGCGCGAGCAGCTCTACCGCGAGCGCGGCGCGGAGCCCGGCGTACAGGATATCGCCGCCGCGATGGGCATACGCGATGAGGAGCTGGTGTTTGCGCTCGACGCCGCGCGCGCGCACGTTTCGCTGAACGAGCCGGTCTTCGAGGAGGACAACGGCATCACCCTCATGGATCGTATGGAGGAGACGGCCGCAGAGGACGCGCAGGTGGTGGATAAGCTACTGTTGAAGGAGCTGCTTTCGCGCCTGGATTCCAGGGAGCGCAAGCTGATCTTTTTGCGCTATTTTCAGGACAAGACGCAGTCCGAGATCGCAAAGGTGCTGGGCGTTTCGCAGGTACAGGTTTCGCGGCTCGAATCGAGGATTATGAAGAAGCTGCGGAAGGAGGCGCTGTAAAGAAGGCGTTTGCGGAAATTTTATACGTGGGATATAATATGGATGGAGATTTGACAATCGTGAGATAAACTATATCGGTGTTAAAAGCGAGGAGCACAATGAAAGAATACGCCGTAAATCTGCAATGGGACGCGGAAGCGTCCGTTTGGATCGCGACCAGCGACGATGTTCCGGGGCTGGCGCTGGAATCGGGTTCATACGATTTGTTGGTAGAAAGAGTGCGCTACGCGGCGCCGGAGCTGCTTGAACTGAACGGACTCACGAACAATGAGGTTTCATTGTGTTTCAGATCAGAAAGACATGAGAGGGCGTATGCGTAATGGCCGAATACGAGAAAAAGGTTCGGCTTATTTTACAAGACAATAAATGCTATTTTGTCAGGCACGGCAAGGGCGACCATGATATTTGGCACAGTCCGATAAACGGAAGACGTTTTACCGTTGACAGTAAGATTAAATCAAGGCATATTGCGAACGAAATCATGAAGCAAAGCGGGATCGATTATCGGTTTTAAAAAATGCATAATTTACGACCAATTCACAGATTCTTCATACCCTTTCGCGCATAAACTGTTATAATATATCAACAGCATACGCCGTAGATACGATATAGCGTATGAAGGGAGTAGATGTCGTTGTCTGGGAAACGGGTTTTTGCGGCTTTAACCGCGGCAATTCTGTTGCTCGCGGTGTTTTCGTCGTTCGCTTTGGCGGAAGCGCCCAATATCGTCACGCTCGACCCTGTCGTCACGGGTTCGAGCGCGCTGCTCAAGAGCCTGGTGCTTTCAAACGGCGGGCAGCCCATAACTGAAAGCGGCTTCTACTACGGCACTTCGCGCGCGGCTCTGTCGCAAAGGGTTCAGGCGCAATACCCGGACGCGCCCGAATACACCCTGACCCCGCTCACCCCCGGCACGACCTACTACTATCAGGCCTACGCCGTCAACGCCTCCGGCGAGAGCGTCGGAGAGGTCGTCCAGTTTAAAGCGGGCCCGTCCGCGACGGCGAAGCCCGCGGGCCCTCCGTCGGATATCCAGGGCTACATCGACAGGATACAGTCCGAATTCGGCATTCAGATTCACTACAAGACCAAGCGGCCCGAGTGGAACAATGAACTATCCTATACACTCGTCAGTTCAGACGCAGAGGCGCTCTCGGGCTTGAAGATCATATACGCCGCGCTTTCGCGCTATCCAAACGGTTTCATTGAAAAGCTCAATTTGAGATACATCGCGCTTGCGAGCGAGATTGCAAGAAATGATGGTACGGCAGCGCTGGGCGCCAATCGGAGCAACTCGCAGCAATCGCTCATGCTAATAAAGGCTACTACGACGGAAGCCACAGTTCATCATGAGCTGTTTCACGCGTTCGAGGCCGCGTTCGGATTGCGCTTCGCGGACTGGGATAAGGCGAATATAAGGAGCGGCCTCTATGACGAGGACCTCAGGACGAACTACGATTTGATACCGCCAGGCTTCATCGAGCGCCACTCGCTTTTGCTGCCGGAAGAGGATCGCGCGGATCTGTTCATGTATATGATGACCGATTCGCTGAAGGGTGAGCTTCTCGATGCCGCCGGCCACGACAAGTATCTGAAGGATAAAATCCGGCGGCTGAATAATTCGCTTTCGACAAATCTTGGCAAGGCAGCGCAGAACGCCAAGTGGAGCGCGACCGCGGCGGCTGCCGCCGGCGCGACGCCAAAGACGATGGGAACCGTCGTACCCGCCGCGGGCGCGAAGCTCTACGACGGCCCTGATACGCAGATTTTCTCCGCCGTTATGGGCGCGCCCGCCGCGGAGCTAAGCGTAGTTCAGTCGGGCTCGCGCTGGCTCAAGGTGCTCTATGGCGCGGATGCCTACTATATGCTCGCCTCCGACGCGGGTGCGCCCGCGAGCGCCGCGCCTCCTGCGTCGGAGCCGCTCGCGCCGGTCAATACAGCTCCCGTGGTTGAAGCCACGGTTCCGGCGGAGAATATCTACGGCGTCGCGGATAGGCTCTCCCAAAAGTACGGCATCAACGTCAGCGTTAACGATACGCTGACGCTGTATGACGATCTCGTAGCGGGCGCCGTACGCGATACGAGGGGCGCTGCCGCGCTGGCCGCCGAATACGAGGCGCTGCTCGAAAGCGGCGCGAAGACGCCTCCAAACGTGAAGGATCTCGTGATTTGCAGGACGATTACCATCGGAGGAAGCGCGCAGGGCGCGGCGATGGACGGCTCCGGCTCCGTACTGTATCTCTCGCAGCGGGCCGCCGGGCAGCTGAGCACGGTTATGGAGGCGCTTGTAGCGCAATTGTAAATTAAATTTTCGAACATAAAAAAAGCCGTTACCGGCTTTTTTTATGTTCGAATTAATTAGTATTTGCGCTTCCTGGCCGCTTCGGCCTTCTTCTTGCGCTTTACGCTTGGCTTTTCGTAGTGCTCACGTTTGCGGATTTCAGCGAGTACACCAGAACGGGCGCATTTGCGCTTGAAACGCTTCAACGCGCTCTCGAGGGTTTCGTTTTCGCCCACCCGAATCTCAGACATTCTTTTCCCTCCCTCCGGTGTCCAACAACAGCATTTTGGCCATCGCGCTTACGGCTTGCGCTCGCGCGCACCTCTTCGCTTCGGCCACGTTCATTATACTCCGCTGTTTTTGTCCGTGTCAACTATCGTATTGCGCTTTTTTCTATAACGCCCCTTTGCGCCCGCTCAATTTGCCCGTGTTGAATTATCACGCTCAGAGGCATATAATAAAGGCGCATATCCGATCATTTTTTATATTTTTGCGCGGCAAGGCGCGTTTTAAAGAAATACGGAAGGGGCAGGAATGTAAAAATGGAAAATGATGTACTCGTCATGATTCCGGGGCCGACGCCGGTAGTTCGTCCGATACAAATTGAGATGGGCCGCGAGATACAAGCCTTTGGCGATCCGCGCTTCGTAAAGGACTATAAGGCGCTGATCGACGGCCTTCAGGCGCTTTTGCGCTGTTCGGGCAAGACCTTCGCCATCGCGGGAACGGGCACGCTGGCGATGGAGATGGCCATTGCCAACAGCACGAAGCGCGGGGATTCCATCCTAATCGTCAGCAACGGCTTCTTTGGCGACCGCTTTATCGATATCTGCAAGCGCAAGGGGCTGGACGCGGACGTACTCAGCGCCGAGTGGGGCATGTGCGTCTCCGTGAACGCGATACGCGCGAAGCTGAAGGAAAAGCCGTACGCGGCGCTTACGGTGTCGCACGTGGATACGTCCACGGCCGTCGCCGCGCCGGTCGCCGAGATCGGCGGGATGATGCGGGAGTTCCCGGACACGGTGTATATCGTGGACGGCGTGGCGGCCACGGCGGGGGAATACGAGGACATGGAGGCCATGAACATCGACATACTGTTCACAGGCTCACAGAAGGCGTTCGGCGTATGCCCGGGCATGTTGATACTTTGGGCGGGCGAAAAGGCGCTCGCGCGCAGGCAGGCGCTGGGGACGATTCCCGAATACTACGTGGATTTCGAGAAGTGGCTGCCGATTATGGACGATCCTGCCAAGTATTTCGCGACGCCCGCGATAAACCTCGTCTGGGCGCTGAAAAAGGCGCTGGAGATCGTGCAAGAAGAAGGGCTAATGCCGCGCTACGAACGGCACAGGAAGAACGCGCTGGCGCTGCACGCGGCGTTTGAGGCGCTGGGCTTCAAAATCCTAGCACAGCCCGGCTGCCGCGCTGTAACGCTTACCAACCTGATCTATCCCGAGGGCGTGGATGACGCGCAATTCCGCAGGACGATGATCGGCGAGGGCGTCGTAATAGCGCCCGCGTTGGCGTCCTACGCGGGCAAGGCGTGCCGTATCGGGCATATGGGCAATATTACGGCTAACGATATGGTGTATTTATTGGGCGCGATGGAGCGCTCGCTGGCGAAATGCGGCTGTGATATAGAATTCGGCAAGGGCGTGGGGGCGTATATGCGCCTGATGCGCTGATACGCCTCTTTCAATCGCCAAGACGGTCGCCGCGGTCAAAGCCGTAACCCGCCGCGTACCAATCGAAGTCCGCGCTCTCGGGTTCACATTCGCCATTGGCGAGCGCCAGCGCCTCCAATTCATCAGGAGGTATACCCTCCGAAAATTTCGAGAGCAGCTCCCGCGCTTCTTCCAATTGCGTGTCGAGCACGTATAGCGCGTTGCCGAATACGGAACGGCCTGAATAGACCTTGCTCGGCGCGGCCAGCGCCGAGTAGCGCTTTTCCAGCGTAATGCCGTTCGCTTCGAGGAGCGGGCGCAGGACCGCGGATTGCTCTGCGGAGACGTTTTTCAATAGGACGAATTT
>QMCE01001597.1_pt1 | contig 12443 bp, 11 predicted proteins | sample 1821851 | NCBI WGS metagenome assembly QMCE01 (sample SAMN09453174, study PRJNA476694) | Termite gut metagenome, whole genome shotgun sequencing project. | isolation source: worker | host: Odontotermes sp. | place: South Africa:Pretoria | collected 2016-01-28 | reverse complement strand
ACCCTCCCGGTCGACGAAGACGGACGGGTCCTCCAGGAGAGCGGCCAGCGTCGCTGGGTCGTCGGCGTCGACGAGGTCGCCCCCGATGGTGGCCGCGATTTGTCGGAGGAGGGTTGACTTTCCGACAGTGCGGGGGCCATGAAGAAGGATTACTGGTTCGTCATGCAGACGGTCGAGGATGACAGGTAACACCATGCGTTTCACCATGTCACAATGAACAACCATGTATTCAGAGTACCACGAATTATAAATTCCGAGGGTATTTTTGTATAAATTTCGATGGGCAAAAATTATAAATTTCGAGGATGGTTTTCTGTCAATCTCGAGTCGTCGGCCGTCGCGGAACCCGGGGGCGGTGGAGGGCGCCGCCGGCTGGCCTGTCTGGTAAATTGATAGGCCTCAGGCGCCAAGGCCGGGGAGAGGGAAAGGAAACGACTGATGAGAATTGACACCGGAGTCCTGACGGCGGGCTTCATCCTGGTCCTGGTCGTCTTCATGGTGGTCGGGGTCTTCGTCCCCGTCCTCTGGATCAAGATCGTCGCCGTCGTCATCATGGCGGCCGCGGTCTTCGGGTTCGTCCTGCTCAGCACCCCGCGCAAACCGAAGTCGGGCGACCCCGGCCAGGCTAACTGATTCAGCCGAATCCGGGGACCGGCTGCCAGGCCGGCGCCGTCGTCGGCGGGAGGTCTGTCACCTGGGAGGCGGCCTCCCAGATTGTTCAGAGGAAACTCAGAACCCAAGACTAGCCGACCTGGGGCCTCCCCGGGGCCCATCTCAGTGGTCCGCCGCCCTGCCTGTTCTCCTCTAGAGTCGGTCTCACAAGGTGCCAGCCAGTCGGCACGTCTGCGATCTGATCGCCCAGTGCCGTCCAAGGGCACCGGTTTTCCTCATCACGGACACTGACCGAAGGAGCTGCCCCATGGCCATATGGACCCTGCACGGCGACGGATCGCTGAAACCAGGCGACGTCGTCAAACCCCGCGAACGATTGTCCTGGCCACGGACCATCGGATTGGGCGCCCAACACGTCGTGGCCATGTTCGGCTCGACCTTCCTGGTGCCACTGTTGACCGGCTTCCCCCCGGCGACAACCCTCTTCTTCTCGGCGATCGGTACGGTCGCCTTTTTGTTGCTCACTGGCAACCGGCTGCCCAGCTACCTCGGTTCCTCCTTCGCCTTCATCGCGCCGATCGCGGCCGCGGTCGCCTCCGACGGCGGCTCCTTCGGCACCGCCCTCTTCGGGGTCCTGTGCGCCGGGGTCCTGCTGGCCCTGATCGGGCTGGTGGTCCATCTGGCGGGCGCCGGCTGGATCGAGAAACTGATGCCGGCGGTGGTGGTCGGCTCCATCGTCATGCTGATCGGCTTCAACCTGGCGCCGACGGCCTGGAACAACGTCAAACAGGCCCGGTGGACCGCCCTGATCACCATCGCGGCCATTCTGTTGGTCACCGTCCTCTTCCGGGGCATGATCGGGCGGCTGTCCATCCTGATCGGGGTCGCGGTCGGCTACGTCGCCGCCCTGGTCCAGGGGCAGGTCGACTTCGCCCCGGTGCGTCAGGCCGCCTGGATCGGCCTGCCCCACTTCCAGACGCCCCAGGCCGACTGGTCGGTCCTGGGCCTCTTCCTGCCGGTGGTGCTGGTCCTGGTGGCGGAGAACGTCGGCCACGTCAAGTCGGTGGCCCTGATGACCGGGGAGGACATGAACCCGGTGATGGGCCGGGCCCTGCTGGCCGACGGCGTCGCCACCATCCTGGCCGGGGCCGGCGGCGGCTCCGGCACCACCACCTACGCCGAGAACATCGGGGTGATGGCGGCGACCAGGATCTACTCCACGGCGGTCTACTGGGTGGCGGGGGCCTGCGCCCTCCTGCTCTCCCTCATCCCCAAGTTCGGCGCCCTGATCAACACCATCCCGATCGGCGTCCTGGGCGGAGCCGGCACCGTCCTCTACGGCATGATCGGCCTGCTCGGCGCCCGGATCTGGGTGGAGAACCACGTCAACTTCTCCTCCCCGGTCAACCTCCTGACCGCCGCCGTCGCCCTGATCGCCGGCATCGCCGACTACTCCTTCACTATCGGCCAGGCCTCCTTCGGCGGCATCGCCGTCGGCTCGATCGGGGCCATCCTCATCTACCACGTCATGCGGGTGATCGCCAGGTGGCGGGGCACCGACTTCGACGAGCCGGCCTCCCCGACCTCGGCCTCCGGGCGCTACGAGGAGGACGAGTTCGCCAGGCGGGAGGGGCCCGGTGGGGACGGGACCGGGATGAAGGGCTTCTAGGGGGACCCCTGGCGCCGGCTCGCCGGGACCGGGAAACTGCCCGGTCCCGGCGAGTTTTCCTGAAGCCGGCCTCACCGATGCTCTACGGTGAGAGCCATGGATGCGTCCGGCCCCATTTTCGCGGTGCTGGTGGTGGCGTGTTTGTTCTACGTCGTGCCCCGGCAGCTGAGCTGGCGCATCCCCTCCCAGAAGGAGGCCGAACAGCAGTCGCCCCTGCATCTGGCCATGAAGACGGTCCACGCCGGCCTCCCTCCCACCAAGGCCGGTCAGGACGGCGAGGACCAGGGGGCGGCGGTCTCCACCCTCCTGATGCGCCGGGCCGGCCGTCGGGCCGCCCTGCGCCTGGCGCGGCAGGCCGAACGGCGACGGACCTCGGTCTTCTGGGTCCTGCTGGTGGTCCTGGTGGCCACGATCCCCTGCGCGGTCATGGGCTGGTGGCTCCAGTGGTGGGTGCCGGTGGCCGTCGCCGCGGTGGTGGTCGTCTGGGCCCTCTACTCCCGCTTCGAGGCCAGGCGGGCCCAACGCCTGCTCGACGCCCTCGGCGCCGACACCGAGTTGAGCGACGACGAGAAGACGGTGGCCGTCCAATTGCAGCCGGTCCTGCCGGCGGACGAGTCGGCGCAGGCTCCCGTCGGCGCCATCGTCGGCCCCAACGGCGACGTCCAACTGTCCTTGTGGGACCCCATCACCGTGGTGCCCGCCACCTACATCTCGGCGCCGACCGCCGCCCGGACCGTGCGGACGATCGATCTCAACCCGCCGGCCCTGAAGCTGCCGGTCACCGACGACGCCCGGCCTGAGGACGACCAGCGGCTCCGCGCCGCCTGAGAGCCGCTGGCGGGAACCCCGGAGACCGGCGTCAGGCCGCAGGCCTCTCCACCGCAGGCCCCTCGCCCGGGACCGTCGTCAGCCGGTCGTCCCTCAGTCGGTCGCTTGGCCGGCCGTTCCTTGGTCGGTCGTTCCTTGGTCAGTCGAGTCCCCGGCGTCCTCCTTGGCCGGGGCCTTCCGCTGCCGCCACCACCAGAGGGCGACCATGACGACCACCACGGCGATGGTGACGTACCACATGTACTTGGCGTAGAGGTTGACGATGTCGACGGCCGGCTGGCCGATCCACCAGCCGAGGGCGAGGTAGCCGGCCTGGAAGAGGGCGGAGACGGCGATCACCGGCGGGAGGAAACGTCGCAGGGAGCTGCCGGCCGCGCCGATGGCGGCGAAGACGATCGGCATGGGGAAGGGGATGGGCAGGAAGGTCAGGAAGATCGCCAGCAGCCGGAAACGGTTGGTCACCCTCACCGCCCGGTCGGCCCGGCGCTTGGCCCGGGCGGACTGGCCGGCCAGCAGGGTGATGACGTTGGAGCCCCAAAGCTTCCCGGCCCACCAGTAGACCCAGGAGAACTTGACCAGGGAAAGGCTGGCCAAGAGCCAGTAGACGACCAGGGGGCCGCCGTTGACCCGGGTCCAGGCGCCGCTGGCCACCACCGAGGCCCGCCCGCCCATGATCATGGCGGCCGCCGGCGGGTTCCAGCCGATCAGGACGGTGCGCAGGGGGATGGTCGCCAGGGCCCAGATGCCGACGACGGCGATCCAGGCCCAGCAGGCCAGGTCGGCCCGGGTCGGCCGGTGCCGCCAGGGCAAGGAGGGATCGTCCCACCAGGGGGTCTCCTCCTCGGCCGGGATCGGCTCGTCGGTCTCATCCATCAGGCGTCATCCTATCCTCTCGCTCCGCCCGCCGCCCCGCCCCTTCCCCGGCCTTGGCGGGGTCGGTCCGCAAGGTCGCCCCCGCTCCTGGCTTCGGCGCCGCCTTGATCAGCCGCTTGCCCGGTGATGGCCCGGGGCAAAAGGTGGAAGGTCACTTGACGATTCGGTGGAACCTGACAAACTAGTCGAGTAGGGAAATACCCTCCACTAAGGATCGTCGGGCACGTACCGCCCGTGGAAAGGTAGCCGAACATGGCCACAGTATCATATAAGGAAGCAACTCGTATTTACCCTGGATCGGATCACCCGGCCGTCGATCGCCTCGACTTGGAGATCGAAGACGGGGAGTTCATGGTCCTGGTCGGGCCCTCGGGTTGCGGCAAGTCGACCTCCCTGCGCATGCTCGCCGGTCTGGAAGAGGTCAACGAGGGGCGCATCTTCATCGGTGAGCGCGACGTCACCGACCTGCCCCCGAAGGACCGCGACATCGCCATGGTCTTCCAGAACTACGCCCTCTACCCCCATATGACTGTGGCTGACAACATGGGCTTCGCCCTGAAGATGCAGAACGTGCCCAAGGCCGAGCGTCAGCAGCGGGTCCTCGAGGCCGCCAAGCTGCTCGGTCTGGAGGACTTCCTCAACCGCAAGCCGAAGGCCCTCTCCGGCGGCCAGCGCCAGCGCGTCGCCATGGGCCGGGCCATCGTGCGTCAGCCCCACGTCTTCCTGATGGACGAGCCCCTGTCCAACCTGGACGCCAAGCTGCGCGTCTCCACCCGTACCCAGATCGCCGCCCTCCAGGCCCGTCTCGGCGTCACCACCGTCTACGTCACCCATGACCAGACCGAGGCCATGACGATGGGCCACCGGGTGGCGGTCATGAAGGACGGCGTCATGCAGCAGGTCGACGCCCCGATGACCCTCTACGACAAGCCGCTCAACCTCTTCGTCGCCGGCTTCATCGGCTCGCCGGCCATGAACCTGATCAGCGGCCAGGTCGTCGACGGCGGCGTCCAGATCGGCGACTACGTGGTGCCGGTGTCCCGCGAGGTCCTGGCCAACGCGCCGGGCGAGCAGACCCTCACCCTGGGTATCCGTCCGGAGAACTTCCATGTGGCCGAGGCCGGCATCGCCGTCGACGTCTCCGTGGTCGAGGACCTCGGCGCCGACGTCTACCTCTACGCCACCTTGGCCGGCACCTCCGACGACGCCAAGATCATCGCCCAGCAGATTGTCGCCCGCCTGTCCGCCCGCCAGGGCGCCTCGCAGGGCCGTGTCCGTCTGGGCATCGATCCCAACACCATCCACGTCTTCTCCAACGAGTCGCAGCTGCGCATCTCCTGAGACGAGGTCTGATGGCGGGGACCCCCGGGCGACCGGGGGTCCCCTTTTTTTTGTTCCGATGGCAGGGGTCTCAGTGACAGGCCGATCCGGGCTGAGACGCCTGGCGGAGGGCCGGTCGTCTCACAGGTCGGTGAGGGAGAGGTCGCCAACCAGGGACCGCCAGTCCTGGCTGAAGTCGTCGACGGCCCGCTGGATGGCGGCCTGGCCGAAGGCGGCGTGGAGCAGGCGGGGCTGGACGGTGACGCAGTGGGCCCCGGCCAGGATGGCCTGATTGACCTGGGAGATGTTCTTGAAGCTGGCGGCCAGGATCTTGGTCGGCGACTGTTGGGCGGCGATGACCTGGGCCAGGGCCGACACCAGCCGGTTCGGGTCGGCGTCGACGTCGGCCACCCGGTTGCAGTAGGGGGCGACGTAGTCGGCGCCGGCGGCGATGGCCAGGAAGCCCTGGACCCGGGTGTAGACGGTGGTGGCGGTGACACGGATGCCGCGCTGCTTCAGCAGCTGGATGGCGGCCAGCCCCTCCTCGGTGGTCGCCACCTTGACGCAGACCTGGTCGTCGACCTTCTCCATCAGCGCTTCGGCCTCGGCCAGGATGCCCTCGCGGTCGCTGGCCACCACCTGGACGTGGAGGCTGCGCCCGAAGCCGATGATCTGACGGATCCGGTTGAGCCGCTCCAGCACCGGTGCGCCCGGGGCCTCCCGCTTCAGGATCGAGGGGTTCGAGGTCACCCCGGCGTAGGGGAAGCAGGAACCGAAGCGCTCGATGTCGTCGATGTCGATGGTGTCGAAGAGGTACTCCATGGTGCTCCTGTGGTCGTCGGGGCGGACCGCCGGCCGGCGCCTGGCCAGCCTCGGGATGACTCAGTCTACTGGCCCGGCCCCGGCTCCGGTCTCGCCCGGCGGCCGGTTTTCATGGAAGGATGGAGCCATGCCCAGATTCGTCTCGACCACCCCCGATTCTCGGCTGCTGCCCTTCCCCTGGGACACCCCTCTGGCGGACTGGCCGGTCGAGCTCTTGGTCGCCCTGCCGAGGGGCCTGTCCCGCCATGTGGTGCGTTTCATCCAGGTGGGGGACTCCGTCTACGCGGCCAAGGAGGTCGTCCAGCACCTGGCCCTCCACGAGTACCGCCTCCTCTCGGCCCTCCATCGTCTGAACACCCCCTCGGTCGAGCCGGTCGGCATCATCACCGAGCGCCGCGACGCCTCCGGGGCGCCGCTCGACCCCATCCTGCTCACCCGCCACCTGGAGTTCTCCCTGCCCTACCGCTCCCTCTTCTCACCGGGGGTGCGCCAGGAGACGGTCTCCCGCCTGGTGGACGCCATGGTCGTCCTGATCGCCCGCTTGCACCTGATCGGCTTCAAGTGGGGCGACGTCTCCTTGTCCAACATCCTCTTCCGCCGCGACGCCGGGGCCTTCGCCGCCTACCTGGTGGACGCCGAGACCGGCGAGCTCCACACCCGGCTCAGCGACGGCCAGCGCGAGCAGGACCTGGAGATCGCCCGGACCAACCTCTACGGCGACTTCCTCGATCTGGAGGCGGGCGGCATGTTGCAGCCGCCTCTGGAGCCGATCGCCCTGGTCGAGATGGTCATGACCCGTTACCGGGAGCTCTGGCAGGAGTTGACCGGGGTGGAGGAGTTCTCCGGCTCGGAGATGGAGCGGATCGAGGGCCGGGTCCGCCGGCTCAACGCCCTGGGCTTCGACGTGGCCGAGATGGACATCCAGACCGACGCCGGCGCCTCCCGGATCAGGATCCAGCCCAAGGTGGTCGACGCCGGCCATCATCAGCGCCGCCTGATGCGGCTGACCGGGCTCGACACCGAGGAGAACCAGGCCCGCCGCCTGCTGAACGACCTGGACACCTACCGTTTCCGGACCGGCCAGAACCAGGTCGACGAGTCGGTGGTGGCCCACAAGTGGCTGACCGAGATCTTCGAGCCGGTCATGCAACAGGTGCCGGAGCGGCTGCGGGCCAAGCGGGAGCCGGCCCAGCTCTTCCACGAACTGCTCGACTACCGCTGGTACAAGTCGCAGCGGGAGCACCGCGAGGTGCCGATCGTCGAGGCGGCCCGGGGTTACGTCCACGACATCCTCCAGGGCCTGCCCGACGAGGCGATGAACCGCGACGCCCTCCTGCCGGCGGTCGAGGGCAAGAAGCTGGTCAACCCCTACGACCCCTCCCAGGGCTACGTCGACGAGGGGGAGGAGCCGCCGCACGATCCCTGGGAGGACGACCTGGACGAGGCCGCCCCCCCCAGCCCCTACCTGGACATCGCCGCCCTGCGGGCCAAGGCCGCGGCCCAGGCCGCCTCCTGACCGGTCCGCCCAGGACGGTTCGCCCGGGCAGTCTTGGGAGCCAGGCCATCGACCCGAGATGACGGTCGGGGCGGCGGGTTCGTCCGGGGCGGTCCTGGGAGCCAGGCCGGCTCCGGCCGGTCCACGATGAGAACCTCCGGCCGATCCTCTTCAGAGAGGGGAGGCGGCGACGGGTCAGTATATCTGCTAGTCATGTGGTACTTCAGTTCTGTCATCCACCAGCAGTGACAGATATAAACAACTTGTGTTGCAATTCGGCTCCCGGCCTTCCTATACTCGGAGAAAACCTCAACGAATGGAGGACGCATTCTATGAAGAACGCAATACAAAGGGCAGGACGTTTTCTCTCGGGCATGATCATGCCGAACATCGGCGCCTTCATCGCTTGGGGCCTGATCACGGCCCTCTTCATCGCCACCGGGTGGATCCCCAACGAGAAGCTGGCGACCCTGGTCGGGCCGATGCTGAACTACCTGCTCCCGGTGCTGATCGGCTACACCGGCGGCAAGATCGTCGGCGGCAAGCGCGGCGCGGTCGTCGGCGCCATCGCCACCATGGGTTGCGTCGTCGGCGGCCTGGGGATCGTCTACGGCTTCAACGACGCCGGCGACCCCCTCACGACCGACATCCCCATGTTCCTCGGCGCCATGATCGCCGGCCCGATCGGCGGCTTGTGCATCAAGTGGTTCGACCGGGGGGTCCAGGGCAAGATCAAAGCTGGCTTCGAGATGCTGGTCGACAACTTCTCGGCCGGCATCATCGGCGGCATCCTGGCCATCTTCTTCTTCCTGGTCATCGCCCCCGTCATGACCACCCTCACCCTCTGGTTCCAGAAGGGCGCCAACTTCCTGGCCGCCCACAACGCCCTGCCCGTCCTCTCCCTCTTCGTGGAGCCGGGCAAGGTCCTCTTCCTGAACAACGCCATCAACCACGGCGTCTTCACCCCGCTCGGCATCCAGCAGGTGGCGGACGCCGGCAAGTCGATCTTCTTCATGATCGAGTCCAACCCCGGTCCCGGCCTCGGGCTCCTGGTGGCCTACTGGATCGCCGGCAAGGGCATGGCTCGCATGTCCGCCCCCGGCGCCATCATCATCCAGTTCCTGGGCGGCATCCATGAGATCTACTTCCCCTACGTGCTGATGAACCCGATCCTGATCGTCTCGACCATCCTCGGCAACGCCACCGGCGTCACCATCCTCATGATCTTCCACGGCGGCCTGGTCGGCCCGGCCTCGCCCGGCTCCATCTTCGCCGAGCTGATGATGACGCCCAAGGGCGTCGGCAACTTCGTGGTCAACATCGCCGCCATCGCCCTGTCGGCGGTCGTCACCCTGGTCATCGCCATCCCCCTGCTGAAGATCTTCGGCAAGGACGACGCCGACCTCGAAGAGGCCCAGGCGCAGACCGCCCGGATGAAGGCCGAGTCCAAGGGACAGAGCCTGACCGGTCCGGCCACGGTGGCCGCCGCCGTCAACATGGCGGCCGTCTCCCGGATCGCCTTCGCCTGCGACGCCGGCATGGGCTCCTCCGCCATGGGCGCGACCCTGCTGGCCAAGAAGATCCGCACCGCCGGTCTGACCGGCATCGAGGTGACCCATTGCGCGGTCGGAGAGATCCCGGCGGGCGTCCAGTTGGTGGTGACCCATGAGGAGCTGAAGGACCGGGCGACCGCCGCGGCCCCCCAGGCCCGGGTGGTGACGATCACCAACTTCATGGCCGCTCCGCAATACGATGAGATCGTCGCCGAATTGCAGGAGGCCCGAGCTGATAAGGTACTATCGTGAAATCCTTCACGTACACCATCAAGGATGAGGCGGGCATCCACGCCCGTCCCGCCGGGATGCTGGTCAAGGCCATGCAGGCCTACGAGTCCGAGGTGACCATCGCCTGCGAGGGGAAGACGGTCAACGGCAAGAAGCTCTTCGCCCTGATGGGCCTGGCCGTCAAGGCCGGGGAGACCATCACCGTCACCATCGACGGCCCGGACGAAGACGCGGCCATCGACGAGGCCCGTGAGTTCGTCACAGACAACCTGTGAGTTCAAGGACCAGTCGATGACCACCATCCCCCCTCGGCTCACCCGCCTGATGGAGATCCTGCTCGACGCCGGTTCTCCTCAGGTGGTGACCGATCTGGCGAATCGGTGCGGCGTCAGCCGTCGCACCGTCTTCCGCGAGATCAGGGACATTGACGCTCTGGTGCGGCCCTTCGGCCTGACCATCAGCACCAAGGTGGGCGAGGGGGTCTTCCTGGAGGGGGAGGAAGCGGGCCGGGAGGGTCTGCGCGCCCTGGTCGGCGGAAGGGCAGCCGCCCGGCCGGTGGACGCGGACGAGCGCCGCATCCTCCTCCTCCTCGGACTTCTCACCTTCGGTGACGTCCAGAAGTTGCAGTCCTACTCCCGCAGTTTCGGGGTCAGCGGGGCCACCCTCAGCCACGACCTCGACCATCTGGCCCAGCGCCTGGCGGCCCGCGGGGTCCGCCTCGTGCGCAAGCCGGGCTTCGGCGTCGGCGTGCGGGGAGACGAACTGTCCATCCGCAAGGCGATCTACGCCACCCTGCTGGCGGCCGAGCGCAAGAAGGTCCGCACCCAGCCCCTCCTGGGCTACCCGCCGCCCGACATCGCCGACGGGGTCCGCCAACTGATGGAGACCCGCTTCATCCCCCATCTGACCTGGATGACCGAGGAGTCGCGTCAGGCCCTCGCCATCTGCCTGACCGTCATCACCGACCGGCTGGTGGCCCTGGGCCCGATCGCCCAGGCCGAGGGCGACGCCTCCTCGCCGATGCTGCCCATCGCCGACTTCTTCGCCGACTCGCTGGAGCTGATGTTCGGGGTCGACTTCGCCGAGCCGGAGCGCCTCAACCTGGCCCATTTCCTGTCCGGCCTGCGGCGGTCCTCCCACTTCTCCGCCCAGGCGGCCGACTCGGCCGGCCTGTCCCGCTGGAAGGCCCTGGCCTACCAGATGATCGAGGCCTTCGACCCCGAGCTGGCGCCGGTCCTGAAGCTGGACGACCGTCTGGTGGACGGCCTGGCGGCCCATCTCCAGTCGGCCTCGGTCAGGATCAGCGCCCATGTCGACCTGAACGACCCCCTCGCCGACGAGGTGGAACGGGCCTTCCCCGGCATCACCGACAAGTCGGCCCGGGCCCTGGGCGCCCTGGGGGGCGAGGCCGACCAGATCCCGCGGTCGGAGGCCAGCTTCCTGGCCACCCACTTCGGCGCCGCCCTCATGCGGCTGACCGAGCACTCCACCCGCCGCCTGCGGGTGGCCGTCGTCTGCGGCTCCGGCATCGGCACCTCCTACCTGATGGCCTCCCAGCTCGCCCGCCACATCGGTTCCAAGGCCGACTTGGAGATCTGCGGTCTGGAGGACGTCGAGGACTGGGCGGACTTCGACCTGTGCGTCTCCTCGGTCGACCTGACCGAAGAACCGGTCCCCGTCGTCAGGGTGAACCCCCTGCTGACCGCCGAGGACGTCGCCGCGGTCACCGCCCGGGTCGGCCAGATCATGGCGCAGAAGCGGCATGACCGCCTCGGCGACCCCTCGGCCGGCGCCCTGCGCGAGCAGTGCGAGCAGGCCGCCCGGCTGCTGGACGACGTCGCCGCCCTCTTGGCCGGCTTCGCCGTCGTCACGGTGGACGACGACTGCAACTTCGACCAGCTCGCCCGCTTCGCCGGCTACCGTTTCGGGGACGAGGAGGAGGCCGGCCGCCTGGTCTACGAGGCCCTCATCCGGCGGGAGGCCCTCTCCACCCAGGTGGTCCCCACCCTCGGGCTGGTCCTGCTCCACGCCCGCACCGCCGGGGTCGCCCGGCCCCTCTTCGCCCTGATCGTGCCAGCCGGGGGGCTCTTCACCTCGCCGGCCCTGCAGGGTTCCCGCTGCTGCGTGGTCATGCTCGCCCCCGAGGAGGCCGGCCGGGACACCCTCGGTCTCCTGGGCCGCTTCAGCACCGCCCTGCTGGAAGACCCCGCCTTCCTCGCCGCCGTCCTGGCGGGAGACGGCCCCCTGGTCCATCGTCGTGTCGAAGGTTTCGCGAGGGACTTCCTCTCGCAGGCCCTGTCATTCTAAGGAGGTCCATCATGGAGATATTGGAGAAACGGAACATCGTCACCGGCCTGGCGCCGGAGCCGCCCGAGTCGGTGATCCGTCGTTGCGGACGGATGCTCCAGGAGTCCGGCTATGTGACCGAGGCCTACATCGAGGGGATGGTGGCCCGGGACCGCGAGTTCTCCACCGCCATCGGCAACCTGATCGCCATCCCCCACGGCACCGACGAGGTCAAGCCGGAGATCCTCGCCACCGGGCTGGTCGTCCTGACCTACCCGCAGGGCGTGGACTGGTCGGGCCAGCTGGTCAAGTTCGTGGTCGGCATCGCCGCTCTGGGCGACGAGCACCTGGCCCTCCTGGCCCGGATCGTCGAGGCCTTCGAGGAGGAGTCCGCCGTCGAGGCGGTGGTGAGCCAGGGCGACGCCGAGGCCATCCATCGTCTTCTGACCGGCGGGGGGGCCGCATGATCGTCACCGTGACCATGAACCCAGCGCTGGACAAGACCGCCCGGGTCGAGGCGTTGACGCCGGGGGGTCTGAACCGGCTGACCGACCTGGTCGCCGACGCCGGCGGCAAGGGGATCAACGTCTCGAAGACCATCGCCGCCCTGGGCGGCGGCTCCCTGGCCACGGGCTTCCTGGGCGGCGGGACCGGGGCGGGGATCGAGGCCATGCTGGCCGGCCAGGGCATCGCCACCGACTTCGTCCGGGTCGAGGCCTCGACCAGGACCAACCTCAAGGTGGTGAGCCCCGCC
>QMCE01001596.1_pt1 | contig 12444 bp, 6 predicted proteins | sample 1821851 | NCBI WGS metagenome assembly QMCE01 (sample SAMN09453174, study PRJNA476694) | Termite gut metagenome, whole genome shotgun sequencing project. | isolation source: worker | host: Odontotermes sp. | place: South Africa:Pretoria | collected 2016-01-28 | reverse complement strand
TATGACCTTCGTAAATCCGCAGAAAGGGCTTCGAGTTTTGGAAATGGGTTGTGGTTTTGGGGAAATGGCCGCGCTGTTTGAAAGTTTCGGTTGCGATTATTACGCCATTGAAGCTTCGGAGAGTTTTGTGGATATCACCAGACGACGTCTTTTTACCGATAAGGCCAAAGAACAGGTTTTCAATAAACCATTTCTTGAGTGCGATTCGCTCTCCGGGCCTTTTGATCTCGTTTTGTTTGAGGCCAGTTTCCATCATTGCGGCGACCCCGAACGCCTTTTGACAATGCTTCGCTCGCGGATGTCGCCCGGCGGCAGAATACTGTTTCTGAAGGAACCGATATCTCCTTACTTTGACCGACCCTGGGGTTTGGTTCGCTATGATGGTGAATCCATTTATCAGATTAGGGCCAGGGGGTGGCTCGAATTCGGCTTCAGGCTTGATTTCTTTATGGCTCTTCTAAGGCGCACAGGCTTGGAACTTAAACAGAGAAAGGAATTTGATCCAGAAACCATACTCTACGAAGCGGGTTCCAGATGATGAAATCGAAGTATAATCAACATGGCGTCAAACATTTGCATTTGATATGTGATATTTTAAAGCAGCGCTCGGTTTAGGCGCGAAGAGGAAGAGAGGAAAACGCTCTATGTCTTTAAAAGATAAATCCCCAGTTGAGATACAGGCTGTTATAGACCAATACTTTTGGTGGCATTCAATAGATTTTGGCAATGGAATCATTTCAAAGGGCCAAGCTTCGCTGGATATGATCAAAGACATCGGTGGGGCATTGACTGACGGACTGGATTGGCGGGGTAAATCTCTTTTAGACGTAGGCGCCTGGAACGGGGCCTATTCAATAATGGCTAAACAAAAGGGCGCCGGGCGGGTCGTGGGCAGTGATTATTTTGTTTGGACTCACCCGGAATTTAAAGGGCGGGAAACATTTGATATCGCTGTGGAACTTACAGGCTTGGATATTGCGCGCCTCGAATGTGATCTGCCGCATATTACGCCTGACAATGTCGGAAAATTCGACGCGGTGCTGTTTAGCGGCGTTTTTTACCATCTTTTAGACCCAATTGGCCTGACTAGAAGTATTTCAGAGTGCGCCAGCCATGTTTTTATTATGGAGACCCATCAGGACTGTTTAGACTGCGCCCGGCCCGGAATGATCATGTACCCCGGCATCTCTCTGAATAACGACCCCACTAACTGGTGGGGGCCAAACCCGCAGTGCGTTTATGAATTGCTGAAAGAATTCGGTTTTGACCTGATTTTTTACCAGGATACGCCTTCAGCTTGGAATGACCCGAAAACTTCAGCCTTCCGTAGCCGAGGCGTTTACCATGCTTTTCGGTCAGCCGAGAGTCTGATATTATGGGGGGGGGGGAATCCAGCTTGGCTGAATCTTAATGAACAGAGCGTAAGAAACGAAGTCTTTAAACCGCTTTGAGCGTTTCACGCCGTCTCAAGCCTCCGCTTCTGCCGGAGGCGCCTCATCATTTCAGTTGCAGCGGCCGGGATGAATTTTAGAGAAATATTTCAAACGCTTAACCACGCGGGGCACGAGTCAGGAGCATCAGATGAGCAATAATTTCATAGAATATTTTGATAAAAAAGAACTGCTGCGTTGGGCTTATCGGCTATTTTTAGGGCGGGAACCGGAGAGCGAAGATATACTGACGGCCCACGCCGGCAATTTTTCTTCTCTTGTTGAACTTCAGGCTCTATTTTTTACCTCACCGGAAGCCCAAGGGCTTATGGATCGGTTTGGTGTGGGATATTCAGGCCAGAAAACGCCGGAAGACCAACTTTTGATGGGCTTTTATCTGGATCCAGGCAGTCAACCCATGCCTGGATATCTTACGGATTTTATGGGCATTCGCCACAGCACTGTTGATCTTCCGTTCATAGCCCCCAGAAGCGGCGAGATAATTCGTGCTCTGCCTATACCGGATGACAGTTTCCATGCGGAGGCAATAGAGTATGTTGGTCTGTTTTTAAGCATAGCGGAAGCTAAAGACAGCTACACCATGTTCGAACTTGGAGCCGGATGGGGGCCTTGGATGTGCGCGGCCGGAGTCGCCTGCCGCAAGCGGGGCCTTAAGGTGATAAACCTTAATGGAGTGGAAGGTGATTACGAAAAAAATCCCATAATAAAGCGGCATCTGACGGTAAATGGTTTGCGCCCAACTGATGACGACAGCTCCATCACCGAACTTGATGGCGTGCGGGCGGCAATTTATGACGGTGTGGTCAATGATGATGGCCGTGATATGGAGTTTCCGGAAGTAGGGGCGGGCAATTACGGGGGCTCGGTTGTTCCGGAAGCCGGGGTAATGCGTCAATTGCCCACCAGGATGGTTAAAGGTTATAATTTTACAACCTTGGCCTCAGAATTTCCGCTTATTGATCTGGTTCATATGGATCTTCAGGGTTATGAACTGACGCTTCTGGAAAATTGCCTGGAAACATTCAAGCAAAGGGTCAAATTTTTGCTTATAGGCACTCATACAAGAAAAATAGAAGGGCTTTTGACTGAGTTTTTGTACAATAACGGTTTCCAGTTATTGCGGGAAAATCCATGCCGTGTTGTTTGGCCCCAACAAGCTCCGGCCAGTTTTATCGACATAACATATAGGGACGGCACGCAAATTTGGCGTAATACTCGTTTTTCTTAAGCAAAAAAGACTTGCGCATAACCTTTCGTGCTATGAAATATTTGTGGAAAGAAGTGACATTACTATGAAAATATTGCTGTGCAATGAGCGTTTTTTGTTTAGATTCGGGGTTGACCGCGTTTTGCTTAACTTGGCGGCAGGATTCATCGCCCGTGGTCATCAGGTTACTTTGATGGGCAACCGATGTGATTTGGAAGTTATAAGATCTGGGAACTATCGCTTTATCGAAACTCCACAGGCTCCGGATTATATCGAATCCAACAGCGTGACCAGCGCCTGGCTGAAAGCCAATTGGAATAGCCTATGGCCGGAAGATACTTGCCCGGATATGGCGATGATCGCCGGTTGGCCTTTTTATGAGGCCATATCTTTTTTTAAAGCCAAGGGGCTGGGCGTAATTTACAATGATTATGGGGCCGTTCCGCTGGAAGGCTTCGATGGCTATGCCCTATCAGTGCAAATGCGGCTAAGGGAACTGCGCGGTCAATATGTGCCCTACTGTGATGCCGTCTTTCCCATCAGTGAATTCATCGCCGCAAGTCAGAGCCGGGAATATGCGGGCAAAGTGGCCGAAATCCGAACCATTTACTTGGGCGGCGACCATCTTGATTCCAGCCTCTGGACGGCGGATAACCTCAAAAGTTCAGCCAGCTCCGTGGATATGGAGCGTCTCAAAGCGCTCAAAGCGCGCAAGGCCAAATTGATTTTGAACCTGGGGCGTTTGGAAACCGGCAACTATAAAAACTCAGAAGCTGTTTTTGAAGTGGCCCAAGTGATAAAGAAACAACTTCCAGGCTTCAAACTTATGTTGCTGGGGAATCCGGACGCTATTGAGATCCCCGGAGCGCTGGCCGATGACGTCATATTCCTGGGGCATCCAGATGACGCCACGCTCAATGCTGTCATGGGCTTGGCCGACCTTGGCTTGTCCGTCTCATTATGGGAAGGTTTCAATTTGCCTCTGGTGGAGATGCAATATCTATCCAAGCCGGTGCTGGCTTTTGATATCGGCGCTCATCCAGAAGTGGCGGCGTCGCCTTATTGCCTTTGCCGAAATACTCTGGAGATGGCTGAAAAAGCCGTTGAAATTTTGTCCGGCCGCCAGATAGTCGGCGAGGATGAATACCGGGGCTTGCGCGCTTACTTCAAATGGGACAGAAGCGTTGATCAATATTTGGCCTTCATGGACGAGGCGCTGCGGAAAAGCGGGAAGAATCCGTCCGCCAGAAAAAATTCAAAACCGGGCTTGGTGATAGATATAACTTGTACCTCCAGGGGGGGCCTCAATTCCGGCGTCCCGCGCACTTCCCGGCAGCTTTCACGCGCCCTGCAAGATATTGCCAATGTTCTGTTTGTTGTTTGGGATGACTCCCGGCAAGCTTATGTTTTCCCCACTTTCGAAGAGTACAGCCGCTTGGGCGATTATAATGGCCCCCTTGTAAGCCAGGCTAAATATGTCAGTCTATCCAGCGCCAACCGCCTGCCTTTGACGCAGACGCAAATTGATGCCGAAGGCGTCTCCTGGCTGATTTTTACGGAAATAACCCCTGAATCTTATGGCCGCCAGGTGCGGCAACTGATGCGTGAACAATTCGGTCTGCGGGCGGCGGCGATATTTTATGACGCCATCCCTATCCTCAGACCAGAATTCATTCGTGATCAGCCCTTTATCGATAACCACTTGCACTATGTTTTGGGTTTGTCTGAATGCGACTTGGTGATGCCGATCTCCGCGGTGGCGGCTGAGGATCTGTCAATAATCTGGAAAAAGCACAATTTGCCGCGGGAATTAAACAAGAAAATTAAAGCCATATCGCTGCCCGGGGCTTTTGCGAAAATAGAGCGTCAAACGACAATGGCGGACGCCGGGAGTGAGCCGGCGATAAAAATGCTTTGCGTCTCAACCATAGAACCGCGCAAAAACCAAAAAAAACTGTTGGAGGCAGCCCTTAAGCTCAAAACGCGCCGCCCCGAGATTCAATGGGAACTTGATCTGGTCGGGACTGTAGCCGCTGGCTATGACGACCTTGCGCTGAATATTCAAAACACAGCCAGGAGACACAGCAACATACGTTATCTCGGCGTCGTCGCCGATAAAACTTTGATCAATTTATATCAGGAAGCCGCCTTCACCGTTTTCCCGTCGATCGAAGAGGGCTTCGGCCTGCCTATTATGGAAAGCTTATGGTTCGCCAAGCCATGTCTGTGCAGCCGCGAGAGAGCCATGGGCGAAGTGGCGGCTCCTGGCGCCTGCCTGGCCATCGACATGGAGGATGCGGAGTCGATCTACAATGCTCTTGAGGTTCTGGTCAGCAGCGCTTTCCTACGGAACAAACTTGCCCGGGAAGCCATCCGCCGGCCGATAAAAAACTGGCTGGACTACGCAAGCGACCTGTTGGATGCGCTCGGCGGCATCAGGAGCGACAATCATTCACAACGTGCTGAAAACAACATCAAAGACCTTTTATATCCAGATTGCAAACAGGACAACTGGCAAATGTTGGACAGCGAGAGGGCCGGGCTCCTGTTGCTTTTGCACCGTTTTTCCCCCAAATGCTGTATTGAGGTCGGCACTTATTACGGCGGCAGTCTATCTCTGATCCGTCAGTATGCCCAAGAAGTCTTTTCCATAGATATTGACCCGGAAGTGCCGGGCCGGGTGGGGCGCTTCCGCAATGTCAGCTACCTGACGGGTTTTTCGAAAAATTTATTGCCGGGGCTTTTGAAGAACCTTGACGAGCAGGGACGCCCGGTTGATTTTATTCTAATAGACGGCGATCATTCGCGGGAAGGGGTTCGCAATGATCTCGAAATAGTGCTGGATTATGTGCCTAAAAAAGATTTGATTGTGGCCATGCACGACTCCTTCAACCCTGATTGCCGCCAGGGCATGCTGGATGCCGACTGGAACCGTTCGCCTTATGTTAAATGGGTCGATCTGGATTTTATTCCGGGCCGAATGATAGAAACAGAGGGTGATTCAGCGGCTGGCCAGCTTTGGGGCGGCCTGGCCGCGGCCTATTTCTCGCCATCCATACGCAATGGCGATTTAGTAGTGGGGCAGACTTCATACAGAACCCAGGCCATTATGTCGGCTCTTTCCCGGGGAGAATTGACCACAGGCCTTGACGTCCGGTCGCCGGAAAGATGGGGCGGCCGTTACGCCTACCCATCCGGCAGGGATTCTTTTGATGACCGAATTTTAATCTGTTGCAACGTCTACCCTCCCAACTTCGTTGGCGGAGCCGAAATTATAGCCCATCTCCAGGCTTTGGAGTTACGCCGAAGAGGCTATAAGGTTCAAATATTTGCCGGTGAAATGTCGGGGACGCATCCGCGGCATACTTTTATTGAAGACGACTACCAAGGTTTTACCGTACACCGCCTTCACATTAATCACGAAGATTTCTCTTTTACCGGCGTCACCACTGGCGAGGATGCAAAGGTTGACCGCTTTAAAGAAGTTCTGGCCGAATTTCGTGCGGGCAAAGTCCTGTTTCACAATCTTAATGGGCTTTCCATCAAATTTATCGAAATCGCCCGCCGCATGTCTAAAACTGTTCTGGCCACTATGCACGACCATTGGGGTTTTTGCGTAAGGGGTACGTTGCTGCGCCCGGACAACAGCTTCTGCCGGAACTTCGATGATTGCGCCAAGTGTCATGGAACTGTGGCTGTGGCCGAATATCGCGACCAGATTAAGCGGGCCTTGAGTCAGGCTAAAGCGTTGATATTTCCCAGCGCCTATCTGGCCGCGCAATACCAAAAAGCCGGTTTTGATTCCAGCAAACTGAAAGTGATTAATAACGGTCTGGAAATCAGCCGCTTCACCGGCATAAAAAGATCGGCCTCCGATCGGGTGCGTTTTTCGTTCATCGGTATTTTGGCGCCCCACAAAGGGGTCCGGCTATTGCTGGATGCCTGGGCCAGCATGCCGAACCGTGAAGAATCCATTTTGAATATAACTGGAACCGGCCCGCTGGAAGATGAACTCCAGCGGTACGTGAAAGACAAAGGGCTTGGCGAGTGCATCAGATTTCTGGGGCGGGTGGATAATGACAAGATCAGCACAGTTTATGCCCAAACTGACGTTTTCGTCTTGCCTTCCATCTGGATGGAAAACCAACCGGTCACCATCAACGAGGCTATGGCCGCGTCTTTGCCGGTGATAGCCTCCAACTTGGGCGGCAACCCCGAACTTGTCGAAGATGGGATCAACGGCTTTTTGTTCCGGGCCGGGGATCAAGATGATTTGGCTGAAAAAATGGGCCGCTTTATCCTCAACCGCCAACTTATTGCTGCAATGGGCGAGAAAAGCGGGATCAAGGCACGGAACTATTCAATAGAGCAAAATATCGATAAAGTGGAAGATATCTTTGCTGTATGATATAAATCGCTGGAAGGAAAAACTATGCCTGATATTTCACAACTGAAGAGCAAACTTGGGTATCTTAAAGAGCCCCTTTGGACCACCAGCTCGTTTACCTGCACCATTAAGCGCATCCTTAAGCGCATCTGGTGGACGATCACGCCCCAGCAGGAACAATTTAATGCGGCCACTTGTCAGTTGCTGGAATTACTTTTCTCCACATCTGATTCAACACACGCCTCTGGCAGTACAGTGAACAGCGCCCTTAAGGTGCACGGTGATACTATAAACTATCTGCTCGGCAAAAGAGAGGAACATGAGGGCCGCTTGACTAAACTTTCAGAAATGCTTACCGGTCAGGAAAGGTGCTTATGGCAGACCTCAGCCCAGACGACGCAGATTTTGGAAAGCTATTGGCGATTATCCGACAGTATTTTTGAGGAATTAAAGCGGCAAGGGGTCATCCAAAACGAACCGCTTAGAGCCTCCGGCTTGGTCAAACCCTCCTTTCAGCAAAAAGAACTTGACTGCGGCCGGGTGGCCCTTTATCTTGGCCCAGGCGAGTTGGAAGATTATATTACTGTCTCCGGCTATGATCTGGCTGGCGTTGACGTGGTGGCCGACCTGAAAAATATTCCGCTGGCCGATGTTTCAGTGGATGAAATAAGGGCTGTGAATCAGTTGGAAAACTTTTCTGAAGATGAGCTTCGGGATAAAGTTTTGCCGCATTGGCACGGACTGTTGAAGGAAGGGGCAAAGCTGACGGTGGTCAGCCCGAATTTCGGGGCAATGATTAATGATATCGTTGTCGGAGATCGCTCGTTTAAGGATTTGCAGGGCGCTGTTTTCACTCGTCAGCCCGGTTACCTCAACTATGCCTGCCGTTCCTTTTTTGACGTCTTGACTCTGGAGCAACTTCTGCGGGAAGCCGGCTTTAGTGATGTCAACGTGGTGGCCGAAGCCAGAAGAAACGGGCGGAGCTATGAAATGGAAATTGAAGCATTTAAATAAGTAAAGGGTTTGCTATGTGATTTCATGTAAGCGGATATTACCCTATAACCATCATCCCGGTGAAAGCCGGGATGATGGTTATGATGTGAGGCGGCAGGCATAGGCGTACACATATTTGGAATTGTTTCCATCTTATGATGCTTTAATTGCAAAATGCTCTGATGAAGGCGGCTAACATGTTGATTAAGATGAAAAAAATATCTGATATAGTCCCTTTTGGCCTTGGAATTTGCACATATTTATATATAGTTGGCGCGCGAATATTAAACCCAAACAATATCGGCTGGCTTTCCAATGGCGATCCGCTGCAAAGTTACTTGGGGAGCATGTATTATTGTTATTCCGATTGGCAATTTCCATTAAGCGCGAATCCAGATTATGGTTTAGAAAACGCCGCTGGACTTGTTTTCAGCTATGCAAATGTACTAATGGCGCTGATCTGGAAGGCTTTGTCTCCAGTTATTCCTGATGGCGGTCAATATTTTGGTATTTGGTTGTTATTGTGTTTCATGTTGCAGGCTTGGTTTGCCTGGCTGATAGTCGGCCTGCTGTCAACTGACTTGAAAATACGCACACTTGGCATTTTGTTTTTTTTGTTTTCGCCGCCGATGATTTGGCGCCTGGAAGGCCATTACAATTACTGCGCTCACTTTTTAATCCTGGCCGCTCTTTACTTGGCCTTCCGGTCGCGGCGCTATGATGAAATGTCGCTATCCAGAACTATTTTTTACTGGGGTAGTCTATTAGCCTCTACTGTTTGGATAAGCACCTATTTTACTCTAATGGTTGGCGCGGTTTGGCTTGCTGACTTGATCCGTAGATATTATAAATCTTTCTCCAGCAATGTTTTAGTTGAATTTTTTTCCATATTGTTGATTATTTTCTTTTTTGCCTGGCTAGCTGGCTGCTTCGACCCAATAATAGAGGCCTCAAGTGCGGGATTCGGCTTTTATAAAATGAATCTTTTTTCACCAATTGATTCAGATTCGGTATATTCATTTTTACTGAAAGATATTGCAAGCCATCCGGGAGAGTATGAAGGATTTAATTACTTAGGTTTGGGAATAATCTTTTTGTTGCTTATTTCTATTCCCGCGCTAATTGACAATGTGAGCTTTTTTAACACATATCTTAAAAGCTGCCCCTTGCTTTTTTTGGCAATGATTTCGTTTTTTCTTTGGAGCCTCAGTAATAATGTAGGGATCGCTTCTTTTAGTTTTTCGTTTCATTTGCCTGAATTCATAACAACGCGGGCTGGAATGTTCCGGGTAAGCGGCAGATTATTCTGGCCTGTTTTATATTGTTTATATATAGCTATTTTACTTGTCGTCATTAGAAAGTATGCGCCGCGAACCGCATTTATCCTTTTGTTTATTGCGGCAACGTGCCAAATTGGAGATATGAGCGGAAAGTTGCTTGAATTCCGTCATCGCTTTACTGCACCGCCTTCTCAGTATTTAATATCAACGCTTGAGTCAAATTTTTGGGCGGCGGCAGGCAAGAACTATAAAAAAATACGGGTTCTTTATGACAAAGCGCCTTTTATTGCAATCTGGCCAAGGTATTTTTTCAAATTCGGCCCCTATGCGGGGAACAACCGATTGGCGATAAATTTTCCATATTTTGGTCGTGAGCCAAAGACTTCTCATACGGAATTTGTTCATAATGAACATCGCAACTTGATCAATTCCGGACTATATGAAAGCGATACGATTTATTTGGTGGAATCTTCCTCTGCATTAGATGTTTTACAGACATATAAGAACAATGACGATCTATTTGCATTTATTGACGGCGTCTATGTGTTGGCCCCTGGTTGGCGTAGAATAAATGGGTATGCTGCGCAATTTCCAGGGAGCGACTTAACTGTCTCATTGTCTTCAGTATCCATAGGAAAAGAAATACCTATTGCGATGGATAATGCGAATCCCGTCCGTAATTTGTTTCTTGATTATAATTGGGAGCTGGGTGAAAATTTTGTGGGGCCGATGGGCCATAAGGCTGAGATGCGTTTGCCCACTGCCGAAACAGTTCATAAAATTCGCCTGGATGGATATGGTGTTGTAAGTCCTTCTCATCCGCAACAGCGGTTTGAAGTTTTGATTAATGGCCTTGCCGCCGGTGATTTTGTCTTTGATGGGAATAGAAAAACCGTTGAAATATCTATTCCGCCAGAGCTTCAGAAAGAATTGGAAGAAAAGGAGGAGGGGATCATATCGCTTGACTTTAACTTAAAGGATGCCGCGACTCCAAAATCTATGGGAATGAACGATGATATCAGGGTGTTGTCTATAAGGATTTTTTCTATAGAGCTTGAGTAAGTTTCTGCTTTAATCTGTCTTGTGTTTATGGTTTTCAGTTTTGACAGCTGCGACGTTTACCGCCAAAACCAGTCTCCCCTGGGACAAATCAGAAAGGGTATTCTCTGAATGAAAATAACCTGTTTCAAAGCCTATGACCTGCGGGGCCGTGTGGGTGAAGAGTTGAACGGTGAGATCGCCTGGCGTGTCGGCCAGGCCTTTGGACAGCATCTCGGCGCCCGCCTGGTGGCCGTTGGTCGCGATGCGCGTCTGTCCAGCCCCGCTTTGGCTGGGGACTTGATCGAAGGTTTGCGCCGGGCCGGGACAGATGTTTTGGATATTGGCCTGGCCGGTACCGAAGAAGTGTATCACGCTGTTTTCAATCAGAACCTGGACGGGGGCTTGGCTGTAACCGGCAGCCATAACCCTGTAACTGATAACGGCATAAAATTCATAGGCCCAGGAGCCAGGCCCATCAGCGGCGACGAGTTTTCAGCCATCCGCGTTCTGGCCGAAAGTGGAAATTTTGCCCAAACTGCATCCCGGGGCAGCCTGAGACAGGCTTTTGCTAAAGACGAATATATTGAACACCTTCTGGGCTATGCCGATCCCCCAAAGCTCCCGGTCCTGAAAATTTTGCTCAACCCCGGTCACGGCGCGGCCGGGCCAGCCTTGGATATTTTGGAGCAGGCTCTGGCTGCGCGAGGCGGGCGGCTGCAATTCATCAAAACCGGCTGGGAGCCGGATGGCGCTTTTCCCTTGGGGCTGCCCAATCCCCTGTTGCCGGAAAATCGCGCCTACACAGCCGAGTCCGTTCTGGCGTGCGGAGCCGATCTGGGCTTGGCCTGGGACGGTGATTTTGACCGTTGTTTCTTTTTTGATGAGAAAGGCGAATTCATTGAGGGCTATTATCTGGTAGGCCTGCTCGCCGAAGCCTTTTTGGAAAAACACCCCGGGGGGGCCATAATTCACGACCCCCGCCTGACTTGGAGCACCATTGATCTGGTGGAGCGGGCTGGCGGCCGCCCCATAGCGTCCAAAACCGGCCATGCCTTCATGAAGGCGGCTATGCGGAACGCTGGAGCCGTCTATGGCGGGGAGATGAGCGCCCATCATTACTTCGCAAATTTTGGCTTTTGCGACAGCGGCATGATCCCCTGGCTTTTGGTTTTGGAACTCATGGGCCGGAAAGGGAGGCCACTTTCAGATTTGGTGGCTGAACGGCAGAATCTTTTCCCTTGCAGCGGGGAACGTAATTTCCAGGCGCCCAGCGCTGCCGCCCTATTGGCGGCCATTGAGCGCCGTTATGGCCCAGAGGCTGTGAAAACTGACTACCTGGACGGCTTAAGCCTGGAAATGCCTGAGTGGCGCTTCAACCTGCGGGCCTCCAACACCGAACCATTAATCCGCCTGAACCTGGAAAGCCGGGGCCAGCCCGATTTGATGGCCGAAAAGACGGCCGAACTGGAAGCGATGATCAGGTCTTTCGGACTTGTGGATACGGATTAAGAATAAGCCCTTTTAAAAGCGCCTGGATTTGCATCGCCCTGAATTTTCCAACTGTTTTCGCTGGAATAATTAAAAGAGGCAAACCACCGGCTATACCGGTGGACTCCCAAAGTTTGACGATTCCGGGAAAATAGAATAAGGCTCCCACCAGTGAACCGGTCAAAGTTCAAGAAAGTAGGAGGCCTAAGTGTCGAACGCCGATAATAGATTATCCCATAGTGCATGGGAATACAAGCATCATATAGTTTGATGCCAGGGCAATCGCTTGAAAGCCCACAATCCGTCATCCCGGCCTTCGCCGGGGTGACGGGCTGAGAGGGATTTTGCTTTCAAGCGATTGCCCTGAGTTTGATGCCGAAATACCGCCGGAAGGCGTTATATGGGGAATTAAGGAAAGACAGCTGAAGCGCGCAAGACGCGGAGGCTGTCATTTAGCCTTATCTTCTGGCCATCTTTCACGGTAACTCGCCAAAAAGTTTTTTCCATTTGACCTCATGCCGCTGTTTTCCCCTCTAAATCGCTAAAAATCCAGTTCATTTTCATTTTTTGAGGCATCAAGGCCTGTTTTTTCATTTT
>QMCE01001595.1_pt1 | contig 12445 bp, 8 predicted proteins | sample 1821851 | NCBI WGS metagenome assembly QMCE01 (sample SAMN09453174, study PRJNA476694) | Termite gut metagenome, whole genome shotgun sequencing project. | isolation source: worker | host: Odontotermes sp. | place: South Africa:Pretoria | collected 2016-01-28 | reverse complement strand
GTCGACTTCCAGAAACGCATGTTCCAATTCTTCGACCACTACCTCGGGCGCGAACCGATGCCGCGCTGGATGTCCGAAGGACTTCCGGCCGTGGATAGCCGTTTCGAAACGGGGTATTGACAGGTTTGCGGCAATGATCAATGATCATTGATCATTGATCGAGGAAAAGAAGGTTATGGCTGCATTCCGGAGATTGCGGTTTGAGTCCCGCCGCTTATGTTCCTGAGTACGATTTTGCTGTTGTCGGCGCGGGAGGCGGCCTCGACGAAATTTCGAAAGTCGACATATTCCTCCTTGCCGTACAGTCCCCTGTGAAGAAGGAAACGGCGCTCGACGGTGATGCCGCCGTCCGTGGGGTGGCAGACAAGGGAATATGTGCCGTACTTGCTGTTCAGGACAACCGGAGCGGGAAGCGCCTCGATCTCGAAAGCTCCCTCGGGAATGGTAAGGTGGGTGATGTCCGAGTCGGCGCGCCCCTCCCTTACACATATATCCTCGGTACGCTCGCCGCGCGGAAAGCGGGGCGAGTAGGGCTGGCGGAAGGAGATGGTATTCACGAAGAGCCGGTCTCCCGTCCGTGAGCCGATCTGAGGCGTCGACAGATCGTATTCGACCACTGCGGTCGGCTCCGCACCCTTCTCCTCGCTGTATACGGGGTTGGAGAGTCTGGCGTTGGGGAGGTTTATTTCCTCGCGAAGCTTATTGATCCGGTCGGTGCTGTTTAGCGGCTCCAACGACCAATAATCCTCGAACCGGTGCATATGGTTGGTGGTGACGACATGTGCGGTCGCCCCGCCGCCTGCCTGCACGGCCACCCGGGCATACCTTTCGGAAAGGTTCAGCGAATCGGCGTAATGCGGCACTGTGACCACCTCCGCCGTCCCATCCTTATAGACCAGTGCATTCTGTCCGACGATCGAGCGGTGGCGGTATCCCAGGGGCAGTTCGGGATTCGTGCATTCGACCCAGAGCGTGTCGGCGCCTGCGGGCACCATCAGGATGGCGTGGTTGCTCATGGCCGGACTGACGAAGTCGTGCGGGATACTCCTGCGGCGCATCCCGATCTCGACATAATGCGAGTCGATGCCGCATTCCGCAAGCATCAGGCGCAGGTAATTCGTCAACGCCTTGCAGTCGCCGTATTTGGTTTTGTGTACCCTCTCCACCGGCATGGGCTGGAACCCGCCTATGCCGATCTGGATGCTTACATAGCGCGTCTCGGCGGCCAGATAGTCGTAAAGGATGCGGATCTTTTCCATGTCGCTCTGCGCGCCTTTGGTGAGGTCGGCGACGAATGCGTTCAGCTCCGCGGGTACCGCACCGCTCCTTTCAAGCAGTTTCCATTGCCATTCGGCATAACTCTGCCAGTCTTTCATGCCGCCTGCGACCTTGTCGTAAATAAACGTTTCAGGAGAGAAATAGACCATCGGCAATACTTCCCAGATCGGCTTGGCGTAAGGCACAGAAGCGAGAGGGGCGATATTTTCGACGCCCCATTCATAGACCGCAGCCTTTTCGGATGGGGTGGTGCGGTACTCCGGCTCGAAGTTGTATGTTTTGGTGTAAAACCGGAAGTCTGCCGGGGCTTCCAGACGGTATACCGCCTTTTCCACACCCACGGAGCGTGTCGGTTGTGGAACGAACATGGGGAATGCCCACACGGCGTTGCGCGTGGTGATCTCCCATTCGTACTTCACGGTATAGGGCGGCCGTGGTGCCGACAGTTCGTAATAGTGGGTACGGTTGTCGGTCTCCAGATGTGCTCCGGAATAGTCCGAATATTTAAGGTCGGACTTTTTGATCTTGCGCAGCAGTTTTCCCGCCCCGTCGTATATTTCCCCCGAAAAACCCGAGAGCGACCTGAACATATCGGTATATGTCACAAAATTGGCCCACTCGTCACCATCGGGGGTGAGTACTGTGACAACCAGCTTGTTATGCTCGCGCAGCAGGGTGGGGGAGGCGTATTCTACTTCTGTCTCGCTATACCTGACGACCGCGTCGGCCCCGGCGCGCAATCCCTCGGGAATGGTGTTTGCCGGATATTGCTGGGCCATGACCGGAAGAACTCCCATGGCGAGCGCGCATATCGTGAAGAGTATTTTCATCGTGTTTTCTTTAATATTATGTGTGCGTTGCCCTTTTCGGCCACCAGACCGAAGAATTCAAAGAGATCGGGATATTCTTCCGCCATGTATAGAAGAGTATTGATGTTTAAATCGACCTTGACCACAAGCTGATCACCGTTCCATAGAGCCTGATATAGGTATTCCACCCCGTGATTGCACGCACTGATGTTAAGCGGCTCGGGGGCCTCTTCCAGTTCGTATCCTTCCGGGAGCGTCATGACGACCGTCAGCGAGGCTTTTTCAGGATAGGGAAATTCTACGGGGCGCACACGTTCCTGGCGTGTGAGAAGGTTGGTCGTCAGAAAGTCGATCACCGGAGCGTTCAGATAGATAAAATCGCCCGCACTTTCGACCCCCATCGTAAAGTCTATTTTCTCGGTAACCTGTGAAGTGTCGAAATTTTCGATCGCATAAGACGATATGGTCATTCCATAGTCGGTTTCGAGTGACTCCACGTACTTGTCCTCCGAGCCGGCATTCCTGTATGAGTTTTTAAGGCCGTAGGTGCGTGCATTTTGGACAAACCTTGTCATATCGCCCGTAAGGCCCGTTTCGTTGAGGGTGCAAGTCACGAGTATCCTGTAAATATTGGGTGTCAATGCCGAAAGGTTTATCCATCCCGAGGCGTTGTCGGCGCCATATATCCGCGCCCTGTCCACCATCAGTTCGACCGGGATCAGGTTTATATCGTTCGACGGATCGGTGCCGTCCACGACGTAATTTTTCCCGTCGGACAATGTAACCAGAAGGACGAATGTCCTGAGATTGTCGACCGAGGGATTTGCCAGTGGCAGGCGTCCGTACCGGCGTGGGGCGAGCAGGATAGGCGTGGTTGTGAACCCTGCTCCGCGCAGTGCGGCGTTGAGTATGAAGTTAATATCTGCGCTCGACCCCGATCCTTCGTCGAGCCGTTTGTGCGGTTCGTTGGGCAGAATGCGGTATTGACCGTTCCAGTTCATCCGGTCGAGGACCAGTTTCAGAATAGCCCGCACCCTCTCACGCTCATCGGGATAGTCCGATGTCAACTGGTCGACTTCCTTCCGGAGCGGGTTCCTCATCCCGAGGTGTTTGTCGAACCCGACCTGTTCCAAAGTTTGGTCGACTTTTTCCCACGTGCCGCTGAAGTTGTAAATAGGCGTTCCGGGAATGTTCGCGCTCCTCAGTTCGAACGTGACTTTTGTTTCAAAATCATCCTCGCACCAGACAAAAGGCTCGGGTTTAAGCGCCGGAATATCCTCTCCGGTGATAGTGTAGATGTAGCTGCGGCCTTTTTTCGTCCTTTCCGCCAATGGCCTGTACCCTCCTGTGGTATTGACATTGAACGCTAAGGCGTCGGGTATATCGACTTTTGAATAACTGTACACGACAGGGTGGTCGTGCTGGATCCGGATAGGGTCGATTAGAGTGAAGTTTGAAGAAGATGTCCGGTATTTGTATTCGATCACGCTTCCCTCGCGGACGTTCGGGATGGAAAATTTATACAGTGAGACATTATCCGTCACCTTTTCTGTTACGGCGTCATTGCGATTCAGTCTGGTTTCCTCGATTTTGTCATCCACACGGTTGTATGCCGTCGCTTCCATATCGCTAATGCGCTCGCCTCTGGAGCGGTAAGGGATTCCGACGTTAGCCAGCGATACCCCTTCCGGCTTCAGGATTTTGATCTTTACGGAATATAGGCGGTCGGCATTCGTGCTACTGCCTGGCTGGTACATCTTGATCACCGTCTCCTCGTAGAGATATACCGCCACGGCCGACGTATCCTGTTCGTAAGAGGTCATATCCACCTCATAATCCGTGATTTTCCCGAATTTACGGCTAAAGTCCTGTCCCGAAAGCGGGCTTAGGCACATGCCGAAGAGCAGTACCGGACAAATCAGAAGTTTTATCATAAAATAAGCAGGTTAGACAACAAATATAACAATATCGATCATAATAAGCAACACCTGATTACGCAGGCGCGCTTTTTTTACTATCTTTAGACGCTAAATTTGCCTGAAATTATGAAGATTTGCTTTTGCATAGTGTGCGCCGGACTTTTGCTGTGCGCCCCGTGGCCGCTCGCGGCACAGAATATCTATCGCGACGGATGGATCGACTATAACAAGAACGGCGGCAAGGACATTTACGAGGACCCGTCGCAGACGGTAGACGCACGTGTGGCCGACCTGCTCTCACGTATGACGTTGGAGGAAAAGAGCTGCCAGCTTGCCACACTCTACGGCTACGGGCGCATACTCAGGGATTCCCTGCCGACCCCGGGTTGGAAAAACGAGATATGGAAAGACGGGATCGCCAATATAGATGAGCAGCTTAACGGCGTCGGGCGCGGATTCCGCACGGCACGGGAGTTGATAACCCCATTCAGCAACCACGCGAAGGCCATTAACACGATCCAGCGGTGGTTCGTCGAAGAGACGCGACTGGGTATCCCGGTCGATTTCTCGAACGAAGGGATTCACGGACTGAACCATACCGGGGCGACCCCGCTTCCCGCACCTATTGGCATAGGAAGTACATGGAACCGCGATTTGGTGTGCAGGGCGGGAGAGATCGCAGGCAGCGAGGCCCGTGCCCTTGGCTACACAAATATCTACGCCCCGATCCTCGACGCAGCGCGCGATCAGCGATGGGGCAGGGTGGTCGAATGTTATGGTGAGGACCCCTATCTTATAGGACGCCTCGGGGCCGAGATGGCTTCGGGGATACAATCGCAAGGCGTCGGGTCGACCCTGAAACACTATGTCGCATACAGCGTCCCCAAAGGCGGCCGTGACGGCGAGGCACGCACCGATCCGCATATCGCCCCGCGCGAGCTTCACGAGATCCATCTCGCGCCGTTCAGGTACGTGATCGAACAGGCATACCCCATGGGCGTGATGAGCAGTTATAACGATTGGGATGGCGTTCCGGTTACGGCCAGCCACTGGTTTATGACCGAATTGCTCCGGGATACATACGGGTTCGACGGTTATGTGGTCAGTGACAGCGACGCGGTCGAATACATCCATAATAAACATCGTGTTGCCGAAACGTATGATGAAGCCGTGCGGCAGGCCCTCGCCGCGGGACTGAACGTACGCACCAATTTCACCCCGCCATCCGATTTCATCCTGGCCGTGAGGCGTGTCGCAGAGGCCGACCCGTCGTTCATGGAAGTGATCGACCGGCGTGTGAGTGAGGTGTTGAGTGTGAAATTCAGGTTGGGGATTTTCGACCGGCCCTATGTCGCCGATCCCGATGCGGCCGACCGTATCGTGGGCGCCGGCAAGAATGACGATTTCGTGAGCCTTATGCAGGCCGAATCGTTCGTACTGCTGAAGAACGATGGCGGACTGCTGCCGTTGGATAAAGCAAAGACAGGTAAAATATTGGTCACCGGCCCGTTGGCCGACGAGGATAATTTCATGACCAGCCGTTACGGCCCTAACGGCCTCGAAACCGTCACCGTCCTCGAGGGACTGAGGGAATATCTGGGCGGCGATGCTGTGGTTTACGCCAAAGGCTGCGAAACGCTGGACGCCGCGTGGCCGGAAAGCGAGATCATTCCGGAACCGCTGACCGATAAGGAGTTGCAGGGTATTCAGGCGGCCGTCGACGCGGCGGTGGGCTGCGACGTTATCGTGGCTGTGATGGGAGAGGATGTCTACGCCGTCGGCGAAAGCCGTTCGCGCACTTCTCTCGACCTCCCCGGCCGCCAGCAGCAATTACTCCAGGCGCTCCATGCCACGGGTAAACCGGTGGTACTGGTGCTGATCAACGGCCGGCCGCTGACTGTCAACTGGGCCGACCGCTACATCCCGTCCATCCTCGAAGCGTGGTTCCCGACATACACCGGCGGCCGGATAATCGCCCGGACGCTTTTCGGTGAGTATAATCCGGGGGGGAAACTTCCGGTGACATTTCCACGGAGCGTGGGACAGATCGAATATAATTTCCCCTTCAAACCCGGCTCTCATGGCATTCAGGCGCGTTTCGGACCCAACGGCTCGGGCAATTCGCGTGTGACTGGGGCGCTATATCCGTTCGGTTACGGGTTGAGTTACACGACGTTCGAATACTCCGGCCTGCGGATAATACCACGCGACGGCGGGCGATATACGGTTCATTGCCGGATCACCAACACCGGTAAGCGCGATGGCGATGAAGTGGTGCAGCTGTACATACATGACAAATACAGCAGTGTGATCGCCTACGACTCGGTGTTGCGTGGTTTCGAGCGTGTCGCGATACCTGCGGGCGAGTCGCGCGAGGTGACGTTCGAGTTGGCCCCCGAGGATTTTCAACTTCTGAACGGCGATATGGAATGGGTGGTCGAACCGGGGGAGTTCGAGATCAGGATCGGCGCGTCGAGCGAGGACGTGCGCTTAAGGGAGACGATAGAATTGGGTAAGTGACCCTTACAAATCGTCGCTTAACAATCTTCCGACAAGTTGCGGCACGCCCACCGAGGCAGGTTCGCGGATGACGTGCAGGTTCTTCGCACGCAGATCGGGTGTGTTGGGGTCGATGAGGTAGATCGGCGTTCCGGGCCGCAGGTAATGTACCAGCGAGGCCGCGGGGTAGACCTGCAACGATGTGCCGACGACGATCATCATGTCGGCCCCCCGCGTAATCTCGACAGCGCGGTCGAGTATCGGGACGCTCTCGCCGAAAAAGACCACGAAGGGTCGCAGCAGTGAACCGTCCGGATGGCGCGTATCGTACTTCTGCTCCCAACCTTCGATCGGGACTGTCGCCAATTCATCGCGGGAACTGCGCAGCTTGCGCACTTCGCCGTGCAGGTGGGTGATACGCGCCGAACCCGCCCGCTCGTGCAGATCGTCGATATTTTGGGTGATCACTTCGACGTCGAATGATCGCTCCAGTTCGACCAGCGACCTGTGCGCGGCATTCGGCTCTTTCGACAGAACCTCCCGGCGGCGCATATTATAGAAGTCGATCACCTCTTCTCGATTGCGCGCCAGGGCCTCCGGTGTGCAGATATCCTCGATACGATAGTTTGCCCATAACCCGTCGCTATCCCGGAAAGTGGCGATCCCGCTTTCGCGGCTGATCCCGGCTCCGGTAAAAACTACGATTTTCTTCTGTTTATTCACAATAAGGCTTCACCATTGTTTTTCTACATTATTCAATCTGTCGTTCTCAAATATTAGCAAGACCCTGTCAACAGCAACAGTATCCGTTTTGAAGTCCATGCACTCATAAAGCCGATGATCTCTAAGTACTCCTTCCACTTGCGTCTTGGTCAGGTCGGTTTGATTTATTATTTCGATCAAATTATCAAGTGCGTTCTCCGTATCTTCATAACCTTCACCCATATAGGTTATGGTTACAGCCTGATCAATGATCGAGTAGCCCGAATAGACTACAATAAGCAGTAAAACAGTGAAGCAACACCAAAAGGCTATTTTCCAACTCTTCATCGAAGCAATATGATTAATTATTCTGTTTGGAGAGTGGTATAAAGTTCTATCAGGTTTTCTTCCGGGTCGCGCAGATGAACCACGCGTATTCCCCAGCCGGGCATATCGGTCGGTTCGTTGATGAATGAAACGCCTTTGGCCCGGAGCTCGCCGTAGGTTTCGTCCACGTTCTCCACCTCAAAACAGATCGTCGACTTTTCGCGCCCGCCGACAGGCTGATGCCCCTCCGCGTTGCCGACCACCGGAGCCATATAGTCGCTCAGGAATATGGCCAACCCTTCGATACCGTCGGCCACCTTGAACGCGCCGTAACACTCCTCAATGTCCCATAGCGGCTCAAGCCCCAGTTTTTGGGTGTAGAAATCGAAACATTTCCGGTAGTCCCGGACTAATAGTCTTACGTTGTTGAATTTCATGTCTGTTGTTTTTTAGATGTGTTTCCGGATGGAACATGTGCTCGCATCCATAATCAGAACCTTAGAGGTTGTTTTGATTTTTCTGCTGAAGCTATTTAACTGCGTTTCGCTTGTTTTCCTCCTCGCGGCTCTGCGCTCGCTCGTAACAACCTCTTAATACGGCAACCGTTTGAGCCAGATGGCCATTAAGCGGTCGTAGACGATGTAGCCCTCCGGTGAACGGTAGATCATTTCCTTATCGAGCAGTTTGCGCAGCGAGGTGTTCACCGAACTGGCGGCTTTGAGGCGGTGGCGGGCGATGAACTCGCCGGAGTTGATCTCCTTCACCACACCCTCTTTCGCGATCGCTTTCATCAGGCGGATGCCGCCCGAAGGATAAGCCGCGAGAATCGACTCGTAATTATAGACATTTTCGGCGACGAGCTGCTCTATCGCGCGGTGAGCCTGCGACATATCCGGCTTTTCGTGATAGCCGTACATTCGATTCAGTACGGCCTGGATGTACCAGGTGTGTCCCTCGAATGTGTCGTAGACGAACGAAAATACCTCTTCGGGCAATTCGCCGTTGAAGAATCCCGCCGCAAAGTCATAGTACTTCCCTTTGTCGATGGGACCTATGACGAGTGGTTGAGTACTCTGATAGAACGGTCGTTTCGCAGAAAAGAACATTTCCTGCATCATGTGCTGGCGGCTGCCGGAAAAGATGAAATGTACGTTGTGGATATGCTGGATATAGGTGCGCAGCGCCGCCTCAAGCCCTTTTTCCGGATATTCGACTATTTGCTGAAATTCGTCGATCGCGATGTAACACGGACGGTCGGCAGAGGCAATGTAGTCGAAGATCTCCTTGAGTGATGAGTGTTCATCGAAGGCGGTTATGTCGATCGTCATCCGCGGTTTGCCCGAAAGTTCGTCCAGGGTGATAACAGGGCGTATGCTCCTGATGAATTTCGCGATACGCGACATTGCCTTCTGAGGTGCCGAATCGAGCTGCCCGAGCACCGTGCCGGCGAAAAGCTGTATAAATTCGCGCATATTCTGCGTGGGGAAAATATCCATATAGAGCGTAACCGTGTCGGGATTCTGTTCGCGAAGTTTGTGGAAGGCATTCTTGATAAGCCCCGTTTTCCCCATACGGCGCGGAGACATGAGAGTCAGATTCCTGCCGTTTTCGAGGGCGGAAATGATATTTGCAGTCTCTGTTTCGCGGTCACAGAAGTACTTGGGACCGGCGTACCCCTGATCCAGGAATGGATTTTCGATCTCGGTTTTCATATTGCGCATTTGTCGTTACGTTAATCGCGTTACGCAAATTACGTAATAATAATTCCCATTTCCAAATCGGAGACGAAAAATATCAAACAACCTTTAATATTTCATATAGTCGAAGAAGTCGTTCCCTTTGTCGTCGACGATGATGAATGCGGGGAAGTTTTCGATGCGGATCTTGCGGACGGCTTCCATCCCCAACTCGGGGAAGTCGATCACCTCGACGCTCCGTATGCTGTCGCGTGCGAGCACAGCCGCGGGGCCGCCCGGCGAGCCGAGGTAAAAGCCCCCGTGCGCACGGCACGCATCGGTCACCTGCTGCGAGCGGTTGCCCTTTGCTATCATCACGAGTGAGCCTCCGAGGCCCTGGAACATGTCTACATACGGGTCCATGCGTCCTGCCGTAGTCGGCCCGAAGCTGCCGGAGGGCATCCCCGTCGGGGTTTTGGCCGGGCCGGCATAGTAGACGGGATAGTCCTTGAAGTACTGCGGCATGGGTTCGCCCGCGTCGATCATCTGCCTGATACGCGCATGGGCGATGTCGCGCGCCACCACCAGCGTGCCGCTCAGGTTCAGCCGCGTGCGGATAGGGTATTGCGATAGTATCCCGCGCACCCTGTCCATCCCCTCGTCGAGGTCTATATCCACTGCCGGAGTAAGCGCGGGCGGCTGCGTGGGCAGGAAACGCGCGGGGTCCTTCTCCAACTGTTCGAGCCATATCCCATGCTCGTCGATCTTCGCCTTGATATTGCGGTCGGCGCTGCAACTTACGCCCAGGCCCACGGGCAGCGATGCGGCGTGGCGGGGCAGGCGTATAACTCGCACGTCGTGAACGAAATATTTACCCCCGAACTGCGCACCTGTACCGCTCTGCTCGCAGATTTTCTTCACGCGCGCCTCCCATTCGAGGTCGCGGAAAGCCCGGCCGCCCTCGTTTCCCGTCGTGGGCAGGTTATCGTAATACCCGGCCGACGCTTTCTTGACCGCCGCAAGGCACGCCTCGGGCGACGTCCCGCCGACGACCAACGCGAGGTGGTAGGGCGGACATGCCGAGGTGCCGAGGTCCTTGATCTTCGTGCGCACGAACTCCTCCAACGCCTCGTCCGTAAGCAGCGCCTTTGTCTGCGGATAGAGGAACGTCTTGTTGGCCGAGCCGCCGCCCTTGGTCATGAACAGGAATTTATATTCACGTCCCGGTTGCGCGTATATGTCGATCTGCGCGGGTAGGTTGGTGCCGCTATTGCGCTCGTCAGTCATGGTGAACGGCACGACCATCGAATAGCGCAGGTTGCGTTCCTTATATGTTTCGTATACGCCCTTCGATATCCACTCCGCGTCGTCCGCACCCGTGTAAACATCCTCGCCCTTGGTGCAGATGGCGATCGCGGTCCCGGTGTCCTGGCACGTCGGAAGTTCTCCGCCGGCCGCGACAACCTGATTAAGGAGCAGCGTGTAAGCCACGAAACGGTCGTTTTCGCTCGCCTCCCGATCTTCAAGAATATCGCGCAGTTGTTGCAGGTGCGACGAGCGCAGGTAGAACGAAACGTCGGCGAACGCCTCGCGTGCAAGCAATTCGATCCCGCGCGGATCGACATTCAATATGCGCCTTCCGCCGCAATCGACGACAGAGGTGTGATCGGCACTTAGAAGCCTGTATTCCGTGGCGTCCTCGCCTGCCGGATAGGGTTGCTGGTATTCGAATTCGGGCATTTTAGCAGTTTACGGTTAATGGTCACAAACGACTTACAAATATAAACAATCGGCCGCCATGAAACTACTGTGCGAAGATAAAAGAACGTCTATTTTGCAGGGAAACTCTCCCTTTAAGTCCCGTGGTTGCCGTTTCGCGGACGTGTTTTGCCGTTTGGACCGGCGGGGGGCAATATTGCGTTATCATGCCTGTTATCTTTGTAAACTGACGTCCGGAATAGTCGCCCTTTTATAATAAAACGGCATATTTGCCGTTAACCGGATATGACATTCTTATTAATCGCATTATGAAGAGACTATTTATTGTCACGGCGGTCATGCTGTTTTTATCACCCGCGGCTTTCGCACAAGGGCGTTTAGGTACGATCTCGGGCACCGTGGCCGACAATGTTGCGTCGGAGGTCGTTCTGGGTGCGGCGATCGAGGTGCTGCAAAAAGTCGATTCGAGCTTCGTGAAGGGTATCGCATCGGGTGCGGACGGCAAGTTTACGATCGCGAACCTGCCCTACGGCGAATACATAATGCGCGTCAGTTATATCGGCTACGAGAAGCTGGAGAGGGTGCTCACGATCAACGCCCGCAATATAAACCTCGGATACGTTCTCATAACGCCCTCCTCGGTGGAAATAGAGACGGTCAGCGTCATCGGGCAGGCCATACGCGTGTCGCAGAACGGGGATACGATCAGTTATGACGCCAAGTCGTTCAAAGTCTCCGACGATGGCGATGCTGACGAACTGCTCCGCCAGCTTCCCGGCGTGGAGGTCGGTCAGGACGGAACGCTCAAGGCACAGGGAAAGGACGTGCAGAAGATCTTAGTGGACGGCAAGGAGACGTTCGGCACCGACGTGGCGACGACGATGAAGAACATTCCGGCCAACGTCATCGACCGCGTGGAGGTATACAACAAGCTGAGCGACTTCGCCGAAACGACGGGGATTAACGATGGCGACGACTATCAGGTCATGAACTTCGTCACGGGGGTGACGTTCGCCCAGTTCGGCACCTTCTCTGCGCTCTACGGCATAAAGGACAAATACGGGCTCGATGCGCGTTATAGCATAGTAACGGGAAATCACGGCATTATGCTCAATGCGTCGGCCGACAACACCGGCGGTATGGGCATGATGGGCGGCGGAGACATGGGGATAGGCATGATGGGCGGCGGCGGATATGGTGGCCGTTTCGGCGGCGGACGGGGAATGTCGGCCAATAACAAGTCGTCGGCATACAATACCGCGTTCAATTACAACTACCAGAACGATGAAAAGGTGAGGCTGAGTTTCAACTACCGCTTCGGCCACCGGGAAAATGAACGCAAGAGCGAATCCGACCGTACATATTTCAATACATCGGCGTTCGACGACCTCTACAACCGTACGGCCGAAACCGGCGTCAACGGTTCGATAAACAACAACCACAACTTCGGCGGCCAAATGGAGTGGAGGGTCGACCCGAAGCAGAGGATCAACCTGCGGCTCGACGGCTCATATTC
>QMCE01001594.1_pt1 | contig 12449 bp, 6 predicted proteins | sample 1821851 | NCBI WGS metagenome assembly QMCE01 (sample SAMN09453174, study PRJNA476694) | Termite gut metagenome, whole genome shotgun sequencing project. | isolation source: worker | host: Odontotermes sp. | place: South Africa:Pretoria | collected 2016-01-28 | reverse complement strand
CTCATTGAGTTTAAAGAAAAAAAGGGTTACCTGTCGGCTTTTTCTCTCTATTCCTACTCTTCCGATGAATTATATATCGGTACCGATGGCAAAGGCGTAGTTGTTTATAACAATCAAACCAATGAAACCTCCGAATATAAGTTCGATAATAGCTATTTTGATTCTAACAATTCCAAAATTCACTCTATTCTGAAAGATAATTCCGGTAATTTATGGTTGGCGGTTTACCAAAAAGGGGTCATATTGATACCTGCCCGTACCAATAGTTTTAAGTATATAGGTCATAAATCCATGGATAAAAACATCATTGGTTCGAGTTGTATTACCTCTTTCTGCAAAGACCATAATGGCGTTTTATGGGTAGGAACCGACAATGACGGGGTGTATGCCATTACGGAAAAAGGAGAAAGGATAAAACACTTCACACCTGCCAATCATCCGAACTCAATACCATCTACTATTATTAAAATATACGAAGACTCCGAACAAAATATATGGGTGGGGTCGTTCATCAACGGTATGGGGAAACTGAATAGACAAACCGGCGAATGCAGTTACCAATACAAATTGGAAGATAAGAATAACAATTACATACAACGGGTGTATGATTTCGATGAAGATAACGACAAACGTCTCTGGATCGCGACAATGGGATTCGGTTTGTTTTATTACGACCTCCGGACAAAAGAGTTCGTATCCGTACAATCCAATTCTTTGCCAATCAACGAATGGATCGGTTGCCTGCATTATGCTAATGACAATCAATTATATGTAGGTACTTATGACGGAGTCAGTTGTGTAGATCTGAATACTACTGATTATCAAAGCCATAAAATACTCTCCCAACATGTTATTTATTCCATTCATGAAGATGCCGACGGAGTGATCTGGATCGGTAGTTCCGAAGGATTGGCAAGTTGGAATAAAGAGACGAAAGAACTGATGACCTATACGACCGCAGAAGGACTACCCAGTAATACTGTGTATGCCATAGAGGGAGATGAAAATGGCTTTTTATGGATAAGCACCAATGCCGGGATTTCGCAATTTCAAAAGAAAAACAATAAGTTTGTGAACTATTATGTAGGTGACGGGTTACAGGGGAATGAATTTTATAAAAATACTTCGTTCAGGGATTCGCGAGGAATTATCTGGTTTGGCGGAATGAACGGGATCACTTATTTTAATCCGCAGGATATTATTAACCCGGAAAAAAAATGGAATATTCGTATTACGGACTTCTTTCTACACAACAATCCGGTAAGAAAAGGAATGAAATCCGGTAGACATCAGATCATCAATTGTCCTGTATTCCATGCGGAGGAATTTCATTTATCACACAAAGATAATGTGTTCAGTATTGAGTTAGCGGCTTTGGAACTGAATGCTTCCGAACATATCAACTATCTGTATTCTATCAACGACGCTGATTGGATTAGCTTGCCGAAAGGGGTTAATCGTATATCATTCAGTAATTTAAATCCAGGCGTTTACGATTTTAAAATCAAGGCAAAGGACAACACTACCTTCTCGAATGTAAAAAGTTTCTCCATACATATATATCCCGCATGGTATGCCTCCTGGTGGGCTAAACTTATCTATTGCATGTTATCACTGATCATCGCATTGATCATTGTTTTTCAAATAAGACACCGGTATAAAATGCGTCAGGAAGTGCTGCAACATATCCATGCCGAGCAAATAAATGAAGCCAAATTGCAATTCTTTATGAATATATCTCATGAAATACGTACTCCAATGTCGCTTATAATTAGCCCTTTGCAAAAATTGATAAAAACTGATGGGGATAACGAACGATCAAAGACATACCACCTGATCTACCGGAATGCGGAACGTATCTTAAACTTGGTGAATCAGTTGATGGATATCCGGAAAATTGAAAAGGGACAAATGTTCCTGAGGTTTCAGGAAACGAACATCATTCCTTTTATTGAGGATTTATGCACAGCTTTCGAACAACAGGTAAATACCAAAAATATTCAATTGCAGTTTCATTGCCAACTTCAGGAACTGAATGTTTGGGTCGATACCAATTATTTTGATAAGATTATCCTGAACATTCTGTCTAATGCATTCAAGTATACGCCCGAAATGGGAAAGATAGGTATTATTCTTCGTACCGGAGAGGGTGATATACAGCCCGGTTTTTCCGGAAAATACGCCGAAATCGTTATTTCGGATTCCGGAATAGGTATCAGTGAAAAGGACAAGGAACGCATTTTCGAACGTTTTTATCAGGTTCGCGACAGTCAACAAAATTATAAGGGAGGAACCGGGATCGGGTTGCATCTGACCCGTTCGTTGGTAGAATTACATCATGGAAAGATAACGGTAGAAAATAACGAGGGACAGGCCGGTTGCCATTTTATCGTTCGATTACCATTGGGGAACAAACATTTGCGTCCCGAAGAGGTTGATACCGCCGGGAAAAAAGAAACTGTTGTGACTGCAACTACGCCCGTCTTATTACCTCCTGTTACGGGCAATGAGGAAGAAAAGAAGGTGAAAGTAACGAAAAAATACCACATACTCATCGTTGAAGATAATGAAGAAATCCGCAATTATTTATCCGAAGAATTTGAAGAGAAGTATTATGTGACGGAAAGTTGCAACGGAAAAGAAGCATTGTCCATGATATTTGAAAAGGCGCCGGATTTGATCATTAGTGACATTATGATGCCCGAAACGGATGGGCTGACTTTATGTCAAAAGGTCAAGCAAAATGTAAACCTCAACCATATACCGGTGATTCTGCTTACTGCCAAAACCGGAGAAGAAGATAATTTGGAAGGCCTGAATACCGGTGCAGATGCTTACATTATGAAGCCGTTCAATATTGAAATACTTCAAAAAACCGCTGAGAATCTGATTGATACGCGCCAGCGGTTGCGTAACGTTTTTACAGGACAACAAAACCAGGCGAACAAAGTGCAGAAACTGGAAGTCAAATCGCCCGACGAGAAATTGATGGAGCGTATCATGAAAGTAATCAATGACAATATGAGTAATCCTAACTTAACAGTTGAGATAATTACTACAAGTGTAGGAATAAGTCGGGTACATTTACACCGGAAACTGAAAGAACTGACCAACCAGACAACGCGGGACTTCATACGTAATATACGTCTGAAACAGGCCGCACAGCTATTGTCCGAAAAGCGACACACTATCTCGGAAATAGCTATGCTGATTGGTTTTAGCGATCCGAATAGTTTTTCTACCGCATTCAAGGAGTTATACGGGATATCTCCTATAACGTATATGAAGACTCAATTAGAGAGGAAAGAAGAATAGAGTCATTTCTGTTTAATGGCTCCTTTTGTAACATGGGAAAAGATTAATGATACACGGAAGCAATAGATGTAACCTTGCATATAGAGTTTGTAGCATGGGCAATATACATGATAAAATCGAATGGCTACATTTGTAACAAAGAAAGAAAGGGTACTGATACATTAATTTTAAATCTTTTTATAATGAAAATGCGGAATCTATTGTTTTGTTTATGCCTGTGTTTTAATGTAAATCTGTTATATGCGCAAAACTATCAGGAAACGTCCTCCGGTATTAAAACTACGCTGGGCGCGGTCGACGTAGAAATTCAGTTTTTTACGCCTTCTGTTGTGAGAGTGATAAAATTGCCGGAAGGCGCTACTTGCCGGAAACAGAGTTTTTCTGTTGTCGGCGAACCCGAAAAGGTAAGTTTCACAACCAAAGTGCAAGGTGACAAGATTGTGTTGATTAGTAGCGAGCTCCGTATCAGCATGGATAGAAAGACGGGGACTATTTCTTATTTTGCAAAAAACGGAAAGGCATTATTGGCGGAAAAAACGGGTCCGCAATTTACGGATTTCGATGATGCCGGGGTAAAAACGTATCATGTTTCTCAATCTTTTATTTTGGATAAGGGTGAGGCCATTTATGGCTTGGGACAATTACAAAACGGGAAGATGATTCAGCGGAACATGAAGAAGAACCTGGTGCAGGGTAACGTGGAAGATGTATCGCCTTTTTTTCAGTCGACAAAAGGATATGGGGTGTTTTGGGATAACTATTCGCCGACTCTCTTTACGGATAATGAATCGGAAACGTCATTCCGGTCCGAAGTCGGCGATTGTGCGGATTATTATTTTATGTACGGGAAGAATGCCGACGGAGTGATCGCTCAGGTGCGCAAACTGACCGGACAAGTACCGATGTTTCCATTATGGACTTATGGTTACTGGCAGAGTAAAGAACGATATCAGAGCCAGGAAGAAACCGTAGGTATCATTCGTAAATATCGTGCGTTGCGTGTTCCTTTGGATGGTATTATTCAGGATTGGCAATATTGGGGACACAACTATCTGTGGAATGGCATGGATTTCCGGAATCCCGCTTTCCCGGATCCTCAAAAGATGGTTGATGATGTGCATGCGTTGAATGCGCACATGGCTATCTCTATTTGGTCTTCATTTGGCCCTGCAACAAAACCGTACCGGGAATTGGATGAGAAAGGTATGCTGTTTAATATCTCCACCTGGCCGCAATCGGGAGTTGAAGGCTGGCCTCCCAATAGAGAATATCCTTCGGGCGTTCGCGTGTACGATGCCTATAATCCTGTTGCGCGCGATATCTACTGGAAATACCTGAACGAAGGAATTTTTAAATTGGGCATGGACGCCTGGTGGATGGATTCTACCGAACCCGATCATCTGGATTGGAAACCGGAGGATATGGATACGAAAACCTATCTGGGATCGTTCCGTAAAGTACGTAATATTTATCCGTTGCTGACTGTGGGAGGTGTTTATGACCATCAGCGCGCGACGACGTCGGATAAGCGGGTGTTCATTCTGACGCGTTCGGGATTTATCGGGCAGCAACGCTATGGCGCAAATGTATGGACCGGCGACGTTGCTTCTACCTGGGAAAGTTTGCGCAATCAGATACCCGCCGGGTTAAACTTCTCACTGTGCGGCATGCCTCATTGGAACAGTGATATCGGAGGTTTCTTTGCCGGACACTATAATAAAAGCTGGAATGACGGAAGCGCTTCCCGGAATCCGCTGTATCAGGAACTCTATGTACGTTGGTTGCAGTTTGGTGCATTCTGTCCGATGATGCGTTCTCATGGAACCGATGTTTACAGGGAAATCTATCGATTCGGGGAAAAAGGCGATCCGGTATACGACGCTATTGAAAAGATGATAAACCTCCGTTACACCTTGTTGCCTTATATCTATTCTACTTCCTGGGAAGTAAGCAACGGTCAATCTACTTTTATGCGGGCGTTGATGATGGATTTTGCGGGTGACGGAAAGGTATGGGATATCAATGATGAGTATATGTTTGGAAAGTCTCTTCTGGTGGCTCCGATTGTGTATGCGCAATATACGCCGGAAAAAGTAGTGAAAGTATCCGAAGAGGAGGGATGGAACAGGGATGAAACGAACAAAACCGGAATGAACAATACCGTAGATTTTACCGCGGCTAAATCTGCTACCACCTACTTGCCTGCAGGCGCTCTTTGGTATGACTTCTGGACGAACAAAGCGTATAAAGGCGGCCGGGAAGTTACTAAGGAGACCACGCTGGATGTGATTCCGTTGTATGTAAAGGCGGGTAGCATTATTCCTTTCGGGCCGGAAGCGCAATATGCAACCGAAAAGAAATGGGATCACCTGATCTTGAAAGTCTATGCGGGGGCTGATGGCCGTTTTACGTTGTATGAAGATGAGTTCGACAACTATAATTACGAAAAAGGAGCCTATACGGAAATTCCGATGACGTGGAATAATGCGTCGCGTAAACTAACTATTGGCGAGCGAAAAGGAGCCTTCAAAGATATGTTGGCGGATAGACAGTTTACTGTTATATTGCAGGATGGTACGCAGAAAACCGTCAGCTACAATGGGAGTACAATCGAAGTGAAGCTATAAAATTATTGTTAATATGGGAAAAATGAAAAAAGTTGTTGGGGTAATGATCGGTATGCTTTGTTTAATCTCCGCATACGCGCAGGAATTATCCGTTATGAGTCCGGATGGGCAACTCCGTCTAAATGTGTTAGTGAAAAACGGTAGTCCTTTGTATACAGTTACATATAAGGGAAAAACCATGCTCGAAGAATCGCCTTTGGGATTGATTACCAACGAGGGTGATTTCAGCTCCGATATGAAGCATATTCGAGAATCGTCAGGGGTCGTCGATAAAGCGTACGTCCAAGAGAAGATAAAGCATTCCAGGGTTCATTATAAGGCTAATACCCTTACATGTACATTCCAGGATGCCAAGCAGCGGGAAATGTCCGTACATTTTCAGGTGAGTAATACGGATATCGCTTTCCGGTACGAACTGCCCGCATGGGGCGAGCGTAAATCCTGCGTGATAACAAAAGAAACGACCGGTTTCCGGTTTCCGTCGGTCACTACGGCTTTCCTTTCCTATATGATGGGGCCGATGGGTGCATTTGCGCGTACCTCTCCCAGTTACGAATCTGGTTATCAGGTGGATGTGCCTATGACGGAAACAAACTCCCGCACAGGATATGTTTTTCCGGGACTTTTCCGCGTAGGCGATGACGGGTGGGTGTTGTTATCGGAAACAGGCGTGCGAAGTTTGTATTGCGCCTCACATTTAAGCAAGTACAATGACGGTATTTACACCGTGGAATATCCCGATCTGCGGGAAAATAATGGCTTCGGGAGTAGCGGGGCGCAAATGGGTTTGCCGGGTCATACGCCGTGGCGCACAATCACCGTAGGCGATAACCTGAGCCCCATTGTTGAAACAACAGTTCCGTTTGATGTTGTAGAGCCGCTTTACGAAGCCTCGCAAAAATATGAATATGGGCGCAGCACGTGGAGTTGGATTGTCTGGCAGGATAACAGTATGAATTGGGACGATCAGGTTCGTTATATTGACTTGGCTTCCGATATGGGATACGAATATATCCTGATCGACGCGCTGTGGGATACCCGCATCGGTTATGAAAAGATGAAAGAGTTGATTCAATATGCTCAATCAAAGCAAGTGGATGTTTTCTTATGGTACAATTCCAACGGTTCGTTCAATGATGCGCCCCAGGGTCCCAGAAATAAAATGAATACGTCGGTTGCTCGCAAAAAGGAGATGAAGTGGCTGAAAGAAATGGGTGTAAAAGGTCTGAAAGTCGACTTTTTCGGAGGCGATAAACAGGAAACCATTCGTTTGTATGAAGATATTTTATCCGATGCCAACGACTATGGGTTAATGATTGTGTTTCATGGAGCTACATTACCTCGTGGATGGGAGCGCATGTATCCCAATTATGTAGGCAGCGAAGCCGTGTTAGCTTCCGAGATGCTTATTTTCTCGCAGGATGTCCGCAACAATGAAGCGCACTATGCGACGCTTCATCCGTTTATCCGCAATGCCGTGGGATGTATGGAGTTTGGCGGCGTGTTTTTGAATCACTACCTCAACAAAGGGAACCGGGAAGGGCAGAAGCGGTTGACTACAGATGGTTTTCAACTGGCAACAGGGATTTTATACCAAAGTCCGGTACAAATGTTTGCACTCACGCCCAACAATCTGACAGAGGCGCCTGCGGCGGCCATTGACTTTATGAAGAAAATACCGACTACATGGGAGGAAACCAGGTATATTGATGGCTATCCGGGTAAATATGCGGTGATCGCTCGCCGTAACGGCAATAACTGGTATGTGGCAGGCGTTAACGCCGAAAGCAAAACCATCAAGATTACATTGAAGTTACCTATGTTAGCCGGACAAACGGTGTCTGCATATAATGATAAGGACAACGAAGTGCTTTCCGCCGCACCTTGTAAAGTGGATAAAAACGGAAATCTATCCATCTCCATCCAACCCAGAGGCGGTTTTGTATTGACCCAATAATCCATATTCAATGTTATGAAAAAGACAAAAATATATTTCTTGGTATCCGTGTTCGCACTGAATCTTGGTATGACCGCTTTAGCTCAAAATCCTGTTGTACAAACGAAATATACGGCAGATCCTGCCCCTGTGGTGCATAACGATACCGTATTTCTTTATACCACTCACGATGAGGATGATGCGGAAGGATTTAAAATGTTCGACTGGTTGCTTTATACTTCGACCGATATGGTGAACTGGACAGACCACGGGGCGATCGCTTCCCTGAAAAGTTTCAAGTGGGTTACGCGCAATAATGGCGCATGGGCTGCACAATGCATTGAACGCAACGGCAAATTCTATCTGTACTGCCCGATACATGGCGAAGGCATTGGGGTTTTGGTTTCCGATTCGCCGTACGGCCCGTTTAAAGACCCTATTGGTAAACAATTGGTTTGGCAAAAAGAACATTGGAATGATATTGATCCGAGCGTTTTTATTGATGATGATGGTCAGGCTTATATGTATTGGGGAAATCCCGATGTGTACTACGTAAAGTTAAACGAAGATATGATTTCCTATTCGGGAGAAATCGTCAAATTGGAAAAGAAACCGGAACATTATCAGGAAGGTCCCTGGGTATATAAGCGCAACGGGCATTATTATCTGGCGTTTGCTTCGACATGTTGTCCGGAGGGTATTGGGTATGCCATGAGCGATCAGCCGACAGGCCCATGGACTACAAGGGGGTATATTATGCGTCCTACGCAAAGAACCAGAGGGAACCATCCCGGCATCGTCGATTATAAAGGCAGTTCGTATGTCTTTGGCCAGAATTATGATTTAATGCATTTGGAGACTTTCGAACATCATGAAAGGCGATCGGTTTCCGTAGCCAAAATGCATTATAATACCGACGGAACAATACAGGAAGTGCCCTACTGGACGGAAACTGTTTTAGAACAGATTGAGCCATTCAACCCCTATCGCAGGGTGGAAGCGGAAACCATGGCATGGGGCTACGGTCTTAAAGTGGAAAAGATGCCTGATGGCAGAGTCTGTCTGGTTAACATTGATAACAATGAATCGTTGTGCGTGCGCGGTGTTGATTTTGAAGATGGGGCCCGGGAATTATCCGTTATGGCAGCGTGCAATGCTGACGGGGGATCTATCGAAATACGTCTTGATAGTATCACCGGCCCGCTTATAGGTACGCTTCCCGTTACTCGTTCGGGCGCTATGGACAGGTATAAACAACTGTCTTGTCCTGTCGGTAACGCCAAAGGGATACATGATTTATATTTCTGTTTCAAAAGTACTGCTCAAAAAAGCAACCTCTTCTTTTGGGATTATTGGGAGTTTAATAAGTAAAACATAACAAATCATATGAAAGCAATTGTATCTGTTTTTTTCTTGTTTTTAATAATGGGCTGTAACAATCAGGATGTGGCGATGAGATTTAAATTGAAGGGCAATCCGGTAGTAACAGATAAGTTCACGGCAGATCCTGCCCCTATGGTACACGATGGTACACTTTATTTGTATGTTGGCCATGATGAATATTATGAAGGTCAGGATACGGCTTCGGGTGGAAAAGAGTTCAATATCACCGAATGGGTATGTTATTCCACGCGCGATATGGAGAATTGGACGGATCACGGCGCCGTGTTGAAACCAACAGATTTCGCATGGAGCATCGGCGAAGCCTGGGCGTCTCAGGTCGTTGAGAAAGATGGGAAATTCTTTTATTATACGTCCCTTCAGGCCGGCGAACCCTATAATAGCAAGGTCGTCGGAGTGGCTGTAGCCGATAATCCCTTAGGCCCCTTTACCGATGCTATCGGGGTTCCTTTGATTACCGACAATATGACTCCCAACGGCCCCCGGGGTTGGTGGAACGATATTGATCCTACCGTATTTGTTGATGACGATGGTACTCCATGGATGTCTTGGGGAAATGGTACGTGTTTCATCGTAAAACTAAAGCCAAATATGATTGAGTTGGATGGCCCTATTGAAAAACTCAACATGCCGGATTTTGTGGAAGGCCCCTGGATACATAAAAGAGAAAATATGTACTATCTTACTTACGCTTCTCGTCTTAGAAGAAAAGGCTCGGAAATGATTGAATACGCTACGGCTCCGGCTATGGAAGGCCCCTGGACATATCGGGGCGTACTTACCGGACAGGCTGAAAAGAGCTTCACCATTCATCCGGGTATTGTCGAATTTAAGAACCAATGGTATCTTTTTTACCACAATGCCGTACTTACGATAGACGGAAAGCAAGGCGCTATCGGACGGAGGTCTGTATGTGTAGATTATCTTTATTACAATCCCGATGGTACAATGGTATATGTCGAACAAACAAAAGAAGGAATAACCGTTCCGCCTAAAAACAAGCAGCAAATAGAGCAAATCGTGAATCCATATCCCGAAGCGGAAGTACTTGTAGGTAATGCTGTTTCTCTGATTGTTCCGTCAAATGAATGATGTATAATAGAGTTAATGTAGATTTAGATTTGTTATTTATTGCGTATGTGCGTATCTTTGCTCCATGTATAATCTGAGAATTAAAGGTAAGCCGTGGGCATACGAAAACTAATTTACGTAAACTCTAACACAAAAAAAATGAAATGTTTCAATTCTTGTTTAGCTGTCGCTGTCCTGATTTTGAGTATGGCGCTAACATCCTGTGAAGATGATGCATCCAGCGAAGATGATGCAATGTATTATACCGTTACTTTCGATAGCAACGGAAGCCAGATCGACGGAGCGACGATGATAACCGTGGCGAAAGGTGAAAAAGTGTATGCTTACCCCAGCCTGATGCCTCCTGAAAACTATACGTTTAGCGGATGGTACAGGGAGGCGGAATTGATCAACGAATGGGACTCCTATAACGATGTGGTCACGGGCGACATGACCTTGTACGCCGGGTGGAAGCGTATCTATACCTTTACTTTTTACGGCAACGGTGGTATTTTCCATAACAGAGGTGGCAGCGAAACATTGATGTATAGCTTGAGCGACGGCGCCAGATTGCAGTATCCCGAGAACCTGATAAGGCCCGGATACCTCCTCGAAGGGTGGTACAGGGATGCCGGATTGACCGACAAATGGGACTTCGGTGCCGATGTGGTCACCGGCGACGGGTCGCTCTACGCAAAGTGGGACACAGGGATAGAAGGCCTTACACTGGAAAGTTACCCACGGGTCGACGGCGCCACTTCTACTCGGGCGCTCAGTTTTGTGATCGCTTGTAAGTTACTGGGTTTTCCTTACGTTTGGAACGTTTTATCGGAGACCGGGGAATTGAGTGTGTGGCCCAAGAACGATCATGGATCTCCGGACGAAACCCTTTTCGACGGGCGCATCAAAACTTCACAAACTCATGTCGCGATGCTGAATCTGATCGAAGGAGAGGCCGACATTATCCTGCGATCCACCACCGCTTCGCCCGACGAAAAAGTTGCCGCTGAAGCCGCCGGGGTTACGCTGATCGAAACGCCCATTGCTCTTGATGCTTTCGTGTTTATCAAAAACCCGGCGAACCCCGTCCGGTCGCTGACCCTCGAACAGATCCGCAAAATTTATACGAAGCAGATTACCAACTGGTCGGAAGTGGGCGGAAACAACGCCCCCATGAAAGTTTTTACACGCCCGCGCAATTCGGGCAGTGAGGAGGCGTTCAGGGAGTTGGTCATGAACGGTCTGGAACCGGCAGAATTTCCCGAGGAACAGCAAGCGTGGTCAATGGCCGGGCTTTTCTGGGAAATGGAACGGGAGGCAAATGGAATCGGTTACATCTTTAAGAATTATAAAGAGAAGACCATGCGTCGGTATGAGCCCGCTTTTGCCGTCAATGGAATCTCCCCCGACCCGACCACGATCAAAAACCGGACATATCCCTTGACGACGGAGGTATACGCGATCATTCGCTCCGATCTTGATCATAACTCAATGGCCTACAAACTGTATGAATGGTTGCAGACAGAATCAGCAAAGGCTGTTTTGGAGGAGTGCGGGTTCTCATCCTATTAAAAAGTTTGTTATATGAATTGTCGCGGATTCGGAAATATATAGAAGCTACACTAAAGTGACTTCTATATCTCTCTCCCTCATCATGTCTATGATATGTGCCGGAGCATTGCTGTCTGTAATGATATGGTGAATTTTGTTTATATCGCAAATCTTACAAAAGCCTCTTTTGCCAAATTTCGATGAATCGGTTAATACAATTATTTTCTGGGCGGCATCTATCATTTGCTGATTTATTCTTGCTTCGCTCATATCGCTGGTTGTCATTCCGTAATCGAGATCAATACCATCTACCCCGATGAAAAGTTTATTGCACGAAAGGCTGTTAAGAACATTTTCAGGTTTGAAGAATGATAAACCGTTCGAAGGATTAGCGCTTGAATCAAATCACTTTGGTGATATTGATATTTGGGAATGGCGAATTGTATTGCGTTATACCGGAATCAAAAACGGTGAAGCTGCCGGAGCAATGCCCGGTAGATTGGAGTTATTCCGTGAAATGACCGACTTCAGGCGTGCCGGTGAAATTG
>QMCE01001593.1_pt1 | contig 12456 bp, 16 predicted proteins | sample 1821851 | NCBI WGS metagenome assembly QMCE01 (sample SAMN09453174, study PRJNA476694) | Termite gut metagenome, whole genome shotgun sequencing project. | isolation source: worker | host: Odontotermes sp. | place: South Africa:Pretoria | collected 2016-01-28 | reverse complement strand
TGAAATTCTGAGTGGCGGTCTGCCCTATGTCAGCGCGTTTTAGCCCAATATTGTAAGCCATCTCATCATAAAGACGAGCCTCCGTATTATAGACGTCTTGCCATCGAGTCCTATCGCTTCGGGTGTGGACATTGAAGCTGGTCAGCGGTGTATAAGTGTCGTCTGCATACCCTTTGCTTATCAAGTCCGTAGGGTCAGACGGGACCGAACTTGACCGAACTTGACTGTTAAAAGAGGCGATATTTATTATGCGGACCTCTCTCCGGTGGTGGGCTCGGAGCAGGGGGGGATTCGCCCTGTGCTTATTGTACAGAACGACGTGGGCAACAAGTTCAGCCCCACGGTGATTGCCGCCGCGATCACCAGCCAAAAAGATAAATCCCGCCTGCCCACTCATATTCAGCTGCCCACATCGGGCAGCGGCCTCTCGAGGGATTCGGTGGTGCTGCTCGAACAGATACGCACCATCGATAAAAAAAGGCTTAAGGAAAAGATGGGGCGCGTCGACGAGATTTCCATGACAGAAATCAACCGCGCTCTCTCGATCAGTTTCGGGCTCGGCAGCGATACTTAGGACCGAAGAACGTCAACCCCTTGTTTTCGGCAAGGGGTTGTGTTTTTTGCCGCAATTCAATAAATCATACAAACCTGTAAAGCAAAGAACTTGACAGGCCACACGTTTTTGTGTATACTGTGTTTGGAAGAGTGCTTTCTAATCTATGAACACAGCTTCTGATATGCATGCGCGGCGGCAATGCCGCAGAAGGGGCGGCCGTGGCTAAGAATCTGGAGATTTCCATCCTCTTCGATTATTACGGAAACATGCTCACCGAAAAGCAGCGCGAAGTGGTGGAATGGTATTACAACGAGGATCTTTCGCTCGCCGAGATCGCCGAACACACCGGTATTACGCGGCAGGGCGTGCGCGACAGCATCAAGCGCGCCGAAACACAGCTGCTCGAATGTGAAGAGCGTCTCGGGCTGCACGCCCGCTTCAGGGGTCTGCAAAGCGTCCTCGACGAAATTGCCGACAACGCCGCCCAGCTGCAGGAAGAAAGCCAGCGTCTGCTTGGCGCCCAAACTCTCTGGCCCCGCGCCCAGCGCATTATCGATTTAACGCACGAGATAGCGTTTGAATAGCGCTTACTTGCGTATATAGCACGCAAGCAAGTCTCTCTGTGGAGGTACGGCCGTGGCCTTTGAAGGTCTTTCCGAAAAGCTGCAAGCCACCTTTAAGAAGCTGCGGATGCGCGGCAAGGTAAAGGAGGCCGACATCAAAGAGGTGATGCGCGAGGTGCGCATCGCTCTTCTGGAGGCCGACGTCAGCTACAAGGTGGCCAAAGAGTTCATCGCCGCCGTTACCGAAAAGTCCATGGGCGCGCAGGTGATGGAAAGCCTCACGCCGGCGCAGCACATTATCAAAATCATCAACGACGAGCTCACCGCCCTCATGGGGTCGGAGCATCAGGGGCTCAAGCTGCAAAACAGGCCGCCCACTATTGTAATGATGTGCGGGCTGCAGGGCTCGGGCAAAACCACCCACTCGGCAAAGCTGGCGGGATACTATCGCGCGCAGGGCCGCCGCCCGCTGCTGGTGGCCTGCGATATCTACCGCCCCGCAGCCATCGAGCAGCTTAAGGTGGTGGGCGGTCAGGTGAACTGCCCCGTCTTTGAGATGGGAACCGAAGACCCCGTTGTCATCGCTAAAAAGGCGTGCCTGCACGCAAGGGACTACGGCCACGATATCGTGCTGCTCGATACCGCCGGCCGGCTGCATATCGATGACGAGCTGATGGCCGAGCTCGAAGGCATCAGGCGTGAGGTGGCCCCGCACGAGATTTTGCTGGTGGTAGACGCCATGACGGGGCAGGACGCCGTCAACGTGGCGCAAAGCTTTGACGAACGCCTTAGTATCACCGGCGTTATCATGACCAAACTGGACGGCGATACCCGCGGCGGCGCGGCGCTCTCCGTCAGGGCGGTGACAGGCAAGCCCATCAAGTTTGTGGGTATGGGCGAAAAGCTCGACGCCCTCGAGCCCTTCTACCCCGACCGCATGGCGGGGCGGATTCTTGGCATGGGCGACGTCCTCACGCTCATCGAGAAGGCGCAAAGCAGCATTGACGAGCGCGAGGCCGAAAAGCTGGCGCGCCACATGGAAAAAAACACCTTCGATCTCGACGATCTGCTCGGGCAGATGCGCCAGCTGCAAAAGCTGGGCCCGCTCGAAAGCGTCCTGTCGATGATTCCCGGCGTCGGCGGCAAAATCTCCGACGAAGAGGCGCAGGCCGGGCAAAAATCTCTCAGGCAGATAGAAACGATTATTAGCTCGATGACAAAACTCGAGCGCCGCAAGCCCGACGTTATCAATCCCAGCCGCAAAAAGCGCATCGCCGCCGGCTCGGGCACACGGGTGGAGGATGTTAACCGCTTGCTCAAGCAGTTCCGTGACATGCAGCGCCTCTTTAAGCAGATGACCGGCAAAACCGGCAGCGGAAAAAAACGCCGGGGAATGCCTTTTCCCGGCATGAAGATGCCGGGCGGCGGGTTCCCGTTCTGATATGTTTAATAATGTGTGCGCGCGAAGCGCTCACACATCAGACCGATTAAATCCGGAGGTTGATACAAATGGCAGTTAGAATTCGTTTGCGCAGAATGGGCGCGAAGAAAGCACCCTTCTACCGCGTTGTGGTGGCCGATTCGCGCTACCCCCGCGACGGCAGGTTCATTGAGGAGGTTGGCTATTACGACCCCACCAAAGAGCCGTCCGTCGTCAAGCTGGATGAAGAAAAGGTGCGCAAGTGGCTCCAAACCGGCGCCCAGCCCACCGATACCGTTCGTGCTCTGCTCAAGAAACAAGCTATCCTGTAAGGGCGCGCGAAAGGAAACCGCATGGAACATCTCATCAACGAAATCGTCAGGGGCCTTGTGGACGATAAGGAGAGCATCAACGTCGAAAAGGAAGCCCCCGATGCCGAAGGCACCGTGGTGTATCACATCCGCGTCGCGCCCGAGGATATGGGCCGCGTGATTGGTAAACAGGGGCGCATCGCCAAAGCCATCCGCACAGTGGTGCGCTCCGCCGCCGTACGCTCCGGCGAAAAAGTGACCGTGGAGATCGATTAGAGTATTGTTTTCCCTTCGACGGAGAAACAATAGGAAAAGCAGCGCGGTAACGGCATCGATGCGCTTTGTGCGCGCCGGTGTCATTGCCGCATTTCTTAGAAACTTCCAAGGGTTGCGTATGCAAAAGAGATTCCTCGAATGCGGCAGAATTGTGGCGACGCACGGCGTACGCGGCGACGTAAGGGCGCAGCACTGGTGCGACAGCGCCGAGTTTCTGTGCGGCTTTTCGGTGCTCTATACCGACGGCGGCGCGCGGCGGCTGGAGGTGGAAAGCGCGCGCGTTCACAAAAACATGCCGCTGCTTAAATTCACCGGCGTCGATACCATAGATGCGGCGTTGCCGCTGCGCGGCAAAACCCTCTTCCTCGACCGTGACGACGCGCCGCCCCTGCCCGACGGGCAGTTTTATATTCAGGACCTGCTGGGCCTTGCCGTGACGGACGCCGACAGCGGCGCGGTATACGGAACCCTCACCGATATTCTCGCTACCGGCGCCAACGACGTTTATGAGATCACCCGCCCCGACGGCCAAAAGCTGTACGCCCCCGCCATTCCCGACGTTGTGATCGCGCGGGATATTGCCGCCGGCGTGATACGCATCCGCCCGCTGGAGGGGCTGTTTACGTAGTTTGTATGCGCGCGCAGCACGCATACAGAAAACGAACGAGGTATTTTTTTGATGCGAATCGATATTTGCACGCTCTTCCCGGCGATGTGCGAGGCCGTGCTGGGCGAGAGCATCGTTGGGCGCGCGCGCGCGGCGGGCAAGCTGGACGTACGTTGCCGCCACCTGCGCGATTACGCCGTGCGCAAGGGAGGCTATATCGATGATACGCTGTGTGGCGGCGGCAAGGGGATGCTGCTACAGCCCGAGCCTTTCTACCGTTGCTGGCGGCAGGTTTGCGATGAGGCCGGCGGTGTGCCGCACACCGTCTGTCTCAGCCCGCGGGGAAAGGTACTGACCCAGGATATCGCGGCGCGGCTGGCCGGGTACGGGCATCTGCTGCTGTTGTGCGGCCACTACGAGGGGATCGACGAGCGCCTTATAGAAGAAATTGTCGACGAGGAGATCTCGGTCGGCGATTTTGTCCTCACCGGGGGCGAACTGCCGGCGCTGCTGCTGGCCGACTGTGTCGCGCGGCTGTGCGACGGCGTTTTGGCCGACGAAAGCTGCTGGCAAAACGAGAGTCACGGGGTTGCAAACGGCGGCCTGCTCGAAGGGCCGCAGTACACCCGCCCGGTAGAGTGGCGGGGCCGAACGGTGCCCGATGTGCTGCTCTCGGGCCATCACGCCAACATCACGAAGTGGAAAAGAGAGCAGGCGCTGCTCACCACGCGCCGGCATCGGCCCGACCTGTTCAAAAAGGCCGCGCTCACGCCGGCGGACAGGCTGTTTCTGGCACGGGCAGGGGAGGAAGACGAAGAAGCGCGTGCTTGCGACGAAACGCCGTGACACGAAGCCGGCCGCGGCGAGGCGCAAAGGTGAACGACTTTTGATTGCAGAATAGTATAAGCACATATCCTGCCGTTTTTCTTCCGCCAGCGGTGGAAGAAAAACGGCAAAAGAATCAGGAGAATACTCTTATGACCGGAACGTGGGTCAACGTAGCCGCTATCATCGGCGGGTCGCTGCTGGGGCGGTTGCTGGGGCGCGGTATCCCCGAGCGGGTGAGCAACGCGATGATCAAGGTGCTGGGAATCGGTGTTGTGCTGCTGGGGCTCAACGGTGTGCTCGCGGCAATGATGAGCGTAAATCCCGATACCGGCAAGCTTGTCGATTCGGGCGGGCTGCTGCTGATCGTCAGCCTTGCGCTGGGCTGTCTGACGGGAGAGCTTCTTGGCATAGACGACGCGCTGGGCCGCTTCGGCCGCTTTATGGAGCGCAGACTGGGCGCGGCAGGGTTTGCGCGCGGCTTTGTTACCGCTTCGCTCATCTTTCCCATTGGAGCCATGAGCATCATCGGCGCCCTCAACGACGGTCTGCGCGGCGACAGCCAGGTGTTGCTGGCAAAGAGCCTCATCGACTGCGTTACATCGGTACTGCTGGCGTCGTCGTTGGGCATCGGCGTGCTTTTCTCGTTTGTGAGCGTGCTGCTGGTGCAGGGCGGCGTCGCGCTGCTGGCCGGTATCATCGCCCCCTTTATCACCGATAGCTTTCTCGCGCAGTTTTGTATGGTGGGCTATGCTGTTGTGATTGCCATTGGCCTCAATTTTGTTGCCGACTGTGGCGTTAAGGTGGCCAACCTGTTGCCGGCGCTGGCGGTGCCCGTCGTTTACGCCTTTATCGTTGAACCATATCTGTTGCCGGTGTTTTTCGAATGGTTTGCCCGGTGATATTGTATAATTTGCATCGATATCATTTATACATATCCAACAAGAATCTGTGCCGTGAGCCGACACAGCTTTGGAGACAACTGAAAAAAATGCACATTTCCGTCGCGTGGCGGCAAAATGCGTTGACAGTTTTTTTGCTGATTGCTATAATGGGTAGGTGATTTTATTTTGTAACAAGTAACCTTTTAGGAGAGTATAGCATGTTTGTGAAGGAAGTTTCGGTGCAGAATCAGGTTGGGCTTCACGCGCGCCCCGCCACGTTTTTTATTCAGAAGGCCAACGAATACCGCTCCACTATCTGGGTGGAGAAAGAAGAACGCCGCGTTAACGCAAAGTCCTTGTTGGGTGTTCTGTCGCTGGGTATCGTAGGTGGCACCAATATCAAAATTATCGCCGACGGCCCCGACGAGCAGCAGGCGGTGGAGGGTCTCATCAAGCTGGTGGAATCGGGCTTCGCCGATTAATAAGAGCCACTCCCATCAATTGCATGAACCACAGGCCGCGTTTTCGGTCTGTGGTTTTGTTGCGGTTAGGCCAATCAACTTGAAGTACAAGCAGTTACCAATAAGGGGTGTTGTAGCATGATGAGGACAGTTGGCACCGTTACGCGGGGGATCCGCTGCCCTGTGATACGGCAAGGGGACGACCTGATAGACATTGTGGCCGACAGCGTTATGGCGGCCGCACAGACCGAGCATATTACGTTTCGCGACCGGGATATCGTCGCCGTTACCGAGGCGGTGGTGGCGCGGGCACAGGGCAACTACGCCACGGTGCGGCATATCGCCGCCGATGTGAGCGCCAAGCTGGGCGGCGGTACGCTGGGAGTTCTCTTTCCCATTTTGAGCCGCAACCGCTTTGCTGTCTGTCTGCGGGGTATCGCTATGGGCGTTAAGAAGATCGTTCTCCAGCTCAGTTATCCCGCCGACGAGGTCGGCAACCATCTTTTCGCGCCCGAGCTGCTTTACGAAAAGGGCGTCAACCCGTGGACACAACCTCTCACCGAGCCGCAGTACCGCGAAAGCTTCGGAGATTCTGTGCACCCGTTCACCGGCATCGATTACGTGCGGTATTATAAAGAGGTCATCGAGGAAGCGGGCTGTGAGGCGCAGGTGATTTTCTCGAACAACCCGCGCACGATTTTGGAATACACCGATACCGTGCTGGCCTGCGATATCCACACGCGGGCGCAGACAGTGCGGATCCTGCGCGACGCCGGCGCGGCCAGAGCGCTGACGCTGGCCGATATTCTTTGCGAGCCGGCGCAAGGCAGCGGATTCAACGAGCAGTTCGGCCTGCTGGGCGCCAACAAAGCCACCGAGGAGAGCGTCAAGCTCTTCCCGCGCGACTGCCAGCGCTTTGTCGACGGTCTGGCGCGCCGCATGGCCGGGCGAACGGGTAAAAACATCGAGGTGATGGTGTACGGCGACGGCGCCTTTAAGGATCCGCAAGGAAAGATCTGGGAGCTGGCCGACCCGGTAGTATCGCCCGCCTATACACCCGGCCTTGCCGGCACGCCCAACGAGGTGAAACTCAAATACTTGGCCGACAACCAGTTCAGGGATTTGCGGGGCGAGGCGCTTTCGCAGGCCGTGCGCGAGCACATCGCGGCCAAAAGCGGCGACCTTGTGGGCGAAATGGAGGCGCAGGGCACCACCCCGCGCCAGATCGTGGATCTGCTGGGCTCGCTGTGCGACCTTACTTCCGGCAGCGGCGACAAAGGCACGCCGGTGGTGTTGATACAGGGGTATTTTGATAATTACAGTGACTGATCGTGTGGCCGGGCGCGCAGCGCGCGTCCGGTTAGAAACAAAGGCGGTGACGTCATGACTACCCTCTCCCTCAGCGTCGGCGAGCCGTTCACTTCCCCCGCGTGGGGGGGCAACTTCGTGATGTTTGCCACCGAGACGGGCCTGCCGATAGAGGAGGCGCAAAGCAAGGAGTATTTGCGGCGCTGCTGCAAGTACGCGCGGCACTACGAGGTGTGGCTGGTGCCCGAGCGCTTTGTGCTGATGGGCTACCAGTGTATGTGCCTGATCAACCCGGCGGGGAAGGTAGTGGGCGCGCAAAAGGCGCTGCACAACGGGCCGGGCCATAAGGCCAGCGGCAAGAGAAGCACCGGCGTCGAGGTGTTTGCCACCGAGTTTGGCGGGATATTCCTGTGTGTAGACGTTGATATTTACCGTCCCGAGGTGACGCGCATCGTCGGCGCAATGGGCGCGCAGATCGTTTTGTGCAGCCAGTTCATCCGCCGCGGCGATTATGCGGGCAGCATGGTGCTCACCGGCGCGTGGAACGCCGCGCAGCTGTGCGGGGTATATGTCGTGGCCGTCACAAACCAGTTCAACTGTGTTTGCGTTCCCGTTGCCCTTTCGCCGCTGGGCGACGGCTTTCTCAAGCCTGCCGGTCTGCGGCTGCCCATGACGCAACAGCTCAAAACCGAAAAGCTCGCCGAATTGCTCCGCCCCAAGCCCCTCAACCGCAAGCTGTATGCGCTTCACCGCCAGGAGTTGATTGGAAATTGACAGTGATATCTCGCCTCCGCTTTCGGCGGGGGCGAAACTGCTGTTGGCGTTGATTGATCATGTTATAATAGCCACAGTACGGCTATTATACCGATTTAGACGGCCCTTTCGCTCGCCGCCTTTCGGCGGCAACCGCGAAAGACGGCCAATTATACCATATCAGCTCCGCTTCTATGGTATAATACTATTCTGCAATTATATAGACGAGCGCCTTTGCGCCGGGTCGGCGCAGATAAGCGGGTTGGGGCGGGGCCAATGCCCGCCCCAGCCCAAGTTTTATCGCGCCGACCCGGCGGGCGCAAAAGCGCAAACATATGTGTAGGCGAATTATAATCGAAGAGGCGTATTACCCCGTCAGGCCCCGCGGCGGGAAGGATACCGGCATATCCGGCCGGGCCGCTTCCGACGCCTCCCGCTCTTTTCGTATCCGCACCTGCTCGGGGTCGTAACGCGGGTCGAATTCGGGCAGGTTCTTCCAGTAGTGCTTGGGCATCATCCCCCGGCGCAGGCGGGGGTTAAGCCGGCCCTGTATCGTGATGGCATCGTAGAAGAGCCGCCACATGCGCCTGTATTCATGCTCTCGCTGCGAGACGTCCGGAGGCGTGACGCCGCCTGCCTCCGCAAGATACCACCCCCGGCCGTCGTAGACGCCGGCCAGCTCGTGGGTGGTGTCGTGCAGCAGAAAGGGCTGGATGTTGAAGCGATCGGCAAAGTGGGGCATCATGAGGGGAACAAGGGAGTTGCGCGGCGCGAGCGAAGCGTAAAATACGCCGTTTTCCATCTCGGAAAAGCGCACAAAGCCGCGCACGCGCTGCTCTTCGCGGCTGATATTGCGGCATAGGTAGGTGAGGGCAAGTACGTCGGGGTGGGTGAGGGAGTCGTACACCCGCCGCCCCAGCGAAAACCCCGCGCGAATATAGCGGTAGAGGATAAGATCCTTGTCCGCCGCCCCCGACCAGAAGCCCGTTTCGATATGATGTACCGCCAGCCCCCCAAAAGCGCGGCGCATCCCCGCTTCGACGCGCCGGGCGCGCGCCTCGTCGGTGGCAATCACTCTTTCTGTCTGCTCAAACGCGGTCTGCACGCTCTCGCGCGCCGTGACGGCCACAACGTCGGCCTTCTCGTCGTACGCCGCGAAAACAACGGAGAGAAAGCCGTCGAAGGTGCCGTCGTAACGGTAAACAGTAGGCGATGTGGCGGGCATGGTACCCTCCTTTTTGAGTGCAGCGGCGTGCTGCGCCACTTTTCAGGTTGATTGGCTATCTGCTTATGTTCCGTGATTCAACCCTTATACGCGATAGCGTCAAGCTGGAAAAGAAGCCCCTCCGGCCCGCCCTTATGAGCAAAATTTGTCTGGATCGATTTCCGGACGGGGTATGTACCGTGAAAGCGTTCCTTGAACACTTTTTCCATTATGGGTATATCCCAGACATCCCGAAACAACGCATCAATTTTTACCACCGACTGAAACGTCAGACCGACCATGCCAAGTCTTTTGGCCAAATGGTCGAGCGCGCCGTTGATCTGGTTTTCAACAGGCTGCCCTATATTGCCGGTGCAATAGCCAATAAAAATAAAGCCGCCTGCCTCAATAACGCCCGAATGCGCCCATTCCTCATTTACATCGTACCTGATTATTTCCGACACAAGAAACCCTCCCCGAAAAATATAAATACTTTGCTTCAGCAGAATGATAGCCACTCAACTTGGAAAGTGGCGCAGGATTTGCGAGGGCTTTTTCACCGCGCAAGGCCGGTGACGCAGACGGGACCCAGCCCGGTAAGGAAGAGAACGCAGTGCGGCAGAAAAAAGGCCGCAAAGACAAGTTAGTTTTCAAGCTGATTGGTGATACGCTACATCTGCCCGCTCAAGCACTTGTGCACATCCTCCATGCTGGTGAGCAGCGGCCTGCCCGCGTCGAACAGCGAAAGCTGCGTGACCTCGGGCTCCATCATCAGCCCCTGCCGCCTTCTGGCTTCGTAGCTTAGGCTGCGGTAGATGCCCTCGCGCTCGAAGCGCACGCCGGGCATCATTTTGCCGCCGCAGGTAACAAAATACTGCGCCCGCTTGAGCACAACGCGCAGCCTGCGCAGATCCTCGAAGGTGAGCCGCGCCTCGCGCCGCGCCGCCAGTACGCGGTCGACACTCATGACGCCCATGCCGGGTACACGCAGCAGCACCTCGCGCGCGGCGGTGTTCACCTCCACCGGAAAACGGTCGAGGTGTGCCAGCGCCCAGTCTTCCTTGGGGTCGAGCAGCGGGTCGAGGTGGGGGTGGTGCTCGTCGAGCAGCTCGGCGGCGGTAAAGCCGTAGAAGCGCAGCAGCCAGTCGGCCTGATAGAGCCGGTGCTCCCGCAGCAGGGGCGGAGGCTGATTTATGGGCAGCAGCGCGGCGTTGCCCACCGGCATATAGGCCGAATAGAAGACGCGCCTGTGCCGATACTTGCCGTACAGCCGCTCGGCGAGGCGCATGATTTGAAAATCAGTGTCGGGGGTGGCGCCGATTACCATCTGCGTGCTCGAGCCGGCGGGGGCAAAGCGCGGCGCGTGACGGTAGCGAACCAGTTCGTGCCTGTTCTCTTCGATGCCGGTGGCGATAGCTGCCATCGGCCGGAAAATATTCTCGCGCGGCTTGTCGGGTGCGAGAAGCCGCAGGCTTTCTTCGCTGGGCAGCTCGAGATTGACGCTGATGCGGTCGGCCAGCAGCCCGATACGCGATACCAGCTCGCGCGAGCAGCCGGGAATGGCCTTGGCGTGGATATAACCGCCGAAGCCGTACTCCTCCCGCAGCAGGCGCAGGCACTCTATCATGCGCTCCATTGTGTCGTCGGGGGTGCCCAGCACGCCGCTGGAAAGAAACAGCCCCTCGATGTAGTTGCGGCGGTAAAAACCGTAGGTGAGCTCGGCCAGCTCGCGCGGCGTAAAGGTGGCGCGCGGTACCGGCGCCGATTTGCGGTTGGCGCAGTAGGCACAATCATACACGCAGGCGTTGGTCAGCAACACCTTGAGCAGCGAGATGCACCGCCCGTCTCCGGCAAAGCTGTGGCAGATGCCGCAGGAATCGGCGTTGCCGAGCTTGCCCTTTTTGGCCGCGCGATCCACGCCGCTCGACGTGCAGGCGACATCGTACTTGGCGCCTTCGGCGAGGATTTGCAATTTATTGCTTACATCCATCGCTATCACCCGCAGTTCACGCGGACACTGATTGCCGCGCCTTAATTTCGCACCGTACCATTTCTAAAAGATAAGGCTTCGTCTCATCGGTAAGGGAAAGCAAAAAGCCGTTGTAGCGGCATTTTTGCTGCCGCTCATCGTCGAGGATGAAATCGTAGCCGGTGGGGCAGCGGGGGTTGCAATCCGCGGGGTTGAGCAGCCGTTTGCAAGGCCCCGCCTTTTTAACAGCCTCTTTCATGGAATCGGGCCATGATGTGAGCGTTTCCATGTAAGAAATCACATTGTCGGCATATACGCGCAACAACAGGCCCTTCTTGCGAAACACGTAATTGGCTATCGTGCGCTTTGTGGGCCGGTGTACGTAAGAAACAACATAGCCCTGCGCCGCCTGCTTTATCTCCGTTATGTAATTCTTATCCGTGAGCTCTTTGTGCAGCGTGCCGATAAAACCGGCGTGTGCCGGTCCCGCGGCCTCCGCAAAGGCGCTGAACGGGATCGCTTGCTTTGCCATGACAATTGGCTCCCTTCTATAGCGGTGAACTGAAACTGATCGAACGTGTTATCCCGCCAAAGGCGGGGTTGTTGTTTTTAGTATAACACACTATTTCTCCCTTGTCAAACATTTGTTTGCGACAGGTAAAAAAATACCCGCGCCACATTTGGCGCGGGCGGGGGGAGAGCTTACGGCAGATAATTGGCGTCGGGAAGGGCGTTGCCGTCGGCATAGGGAAGCGCAGGGTCGGTGTTGTCGGGGATGGTTGGGTTCGTACCGTCGCGGGGAACAGGCTGGACGCCGTCGGTGATGCCGTCGCCCGTGACGCCGTCGTTCAACCTGCCCCGGTCGAGGCAGCTGGCGAAGACGAGCATCATCAAAACGGCGAGAAGAACGGGGAGGGTTTTTTTCATGGCAATCGCATCCTTTCTTTGTGGCGGATATGGAACACGCCGGCGCTTATCGCGAATTGCGAAAACATGGAAGTGAATTCCATGTTTTCGCTCGCCGCCGATGGCGACGCAATGCGGCTTCGCCGCATTGTCAGAGCAAATCAACATAAGCTGTGTTATGTTAAATTCCTCTGACATACGGCGTTCAACGCCTCAACCCTATTTTTACCACATTTTGACGGAAGATACGCGAACAGGAATTAGTAAAAAATAACAGTAGAACCGCCGGTAAGCGGTTCTATTGCTACTTTTAATACTACTCTTCGGGTAAAATTCACCTGTCACTTATGTTTGCGCTTTTGCGCCGGGTCGGCGCAGATAAGCGGGCGTGGGGCGTGTATTGGCTCTGCCAA
>QMCE01002102.1_pt1 | contig 12462 bp, 13 predicted proteins | sample 1821851 | NCBI WGS metagenome assembly QMCE01 (sample SAMN09453174, study PRJNA476694) | Termite gut metagenome, whole genome shotgun sequencing project. | isolation source: worker | host: Odontotermes sp. | place: South Africa:Pretoria | collected 2016-01-28 | reverse complement strand
TAACGGGTGTAGGTTTTCGGCACTGTACTCGCGGAAAGCGCCGCGCTCCCGGAGGTTTCGGATGTGCTGACGGTCTCCACCGTTTCCCAAGACGACCATGAGGACTGATTGTTTGTGGAAATGGATTCCTGAATCACATACTGCTTGATCGTGACGGTTCCGGGCGAAGCTCCCGACCACGCCACGGTCACCTGACTGCCGGTATAGATGGCCGGACTCGCCGTAACAGTCTGCGGCGGCGTGGCGAGGATATTTTTCCGCACAGAATTTGTGGAAACTTTCCAGCCGGAGTAATAACTCACACCGGCGCTTCCGCGCGTCCGCACCTGAAAGCGGCGGTAATTGCCGCGTGTGCTTGACGGCGTGACAGATAGATTCACGGATGTTGCGGTCGTGGTCACTGTGGTCAGCGCCGTCCACGCACCCCAAGCGATGTTGTCGTTCGATTCGCTGTACTGGATTTCATAGGAAGAGATCGCGTTCCCCGCGCCGGAGGACGCACCCGCCCAACTGAGCGTCACATTGCCCTCCGAAAGCGCCGCGCTGACCGAGCAGGAGGTCGGCGCTCCGCAGGCGGTGATGTTACAAAAAATGCTGCCGCTGACTTTCTCGCCGGAGTATACACCCAGCGCGTCAATCGTCCAGACACCAAATTGGGTGTATGTGCCGGGAATGCGGCTAACCATGGGTGTATAGCTTCCGCTGGAAGCGGCGTGATTTAAGGTGGCCAGCACACTCCACGCGCTCCAAGTGGAATTGTTCGTAGACGTCCGGCTGGCGATCTGGTATCCTTTGATAACGCTGGTGCCGCCCGACGCGCCAGACCACGACAGCGTAATGCTCTCGTTGGAGTACGTCGCGGGACTGGCGGTCACCGATGACGGCGCAACCGGCGCGGTGTTTTTCCGCACAGAGTTGGTCGATATCTTCCAGCCGGAGTAATAACTCGCCCCGGCGCTCCCGCGCGTCCGCATCTGAAAGCGGCGATAGTTGCCGCGCGTGCTTGACGGCGCGACCGACACGCTCCCGTTTCCGGCAGTCGTGTTTGCGGTAGTCAGCGCCGTCCACGCGCCCCACGTCGAGTTGTTGCCGGACTCCGAATACTGGATTTCGTAGGACGATATCGCGTTGTTGGTGCCGGAAGTCGCGCCGCTCCATGTGAGCGTGACGTTTCCCTCGGCGATGGTCGGCGCGACCATGCAGGACGTCGGTGCTCCGCAAGCGGTATATAGCAGCGCGGAGGATGTGACTGTATACGCGGAATTGTCAATGACGCCGGAGCTGATCTGTCCCCGACCGTCCGAAACCACCTGAAACCGCACGGTCTGAGACGCGTTCGCCGTGGCCGACGCGCAAGTCACCGACACGTTTCTGACGCGCGGCGTGGTGCCGTTCCAATTATCATTGTCATTGGCTTTGATGCGCACCTGACCGGATGAACCGTTCACGGTCATAGTACACAGAAGCGCCATGCCGGAGCCGATAAACGAACCGCTGCTGCCCAGCGCCGCCGAAACGGTGAAATTGTAGGTCATGTGGCTGTTATTCGGGCGGGTTTTCGTGTATGTAATGGTATATTTCACAGTCGGGCTGGAACCCGCCGTCAGCGTTACATTGTTGATGTCAGCCAATGAGAACCACCTCCTGTCACGCCTCGCTCACCTCACGGGCGCTCGTCTTTCGCCCTCCGGCTACACTCGCAGGCTCGTTATGCCTGTGGGCTCCAAGCCTCCCTGTTCGGTGGCTCGGCGCTTCTTCTTTCACTCGTATACCGCCGTAACAAGCGAATTCACCAAACCGCACAGGTTCGGATTCATTCGGGTGTCGGTAATCGCGTCCGCGCTGATGGACACCGCGCCTTTTCCGACCAGCACGTCGGCGATACCCAACTCGTAAATATCTGCGTTACGGGTGAGTTCTGGAGCCACCGGCGCGGCGGCGGATACACCGGTCTTGATCGCTAGATTGATCGAGCGTCCCACATTGTCCCAGCGCAGCACCACCCGGTCAATGCGTGGATTCACGCCGTTGGCCGTCGCGATCGGCAGTTCCAGCGGCGCGGAGTTATTATAATTATATCCGTTGATCCAGCCGGAACCCGGCTGAACGATCACCTTCATCCCGCTGGAAGCCGTCACCTTCAGATTGTCGGCGGTTTTGTAGAAGATTCCGTTTGAAACCAGATCGCCGAAATAGGCGGCAAAGTCGGTGGCGTCATAAACGCGGTCACCGCCGGATGAGTTGAAAAATCCCGATGATTCAGCCATAATACCCCCACTTTCTAAGCTCTGGCATAGCTCACAGACACAACATAATACCCCGTGGGCAACGTCGTGCCGGTAGCGGCGTTCTTCAACACGCCGTTCGATTCAATCGTGATCGGCACCGAGGTCACGAAGGTCGGGACGGGGAACAGCGCGGAGCGCACCGTGGTGTACGGTCTGAAATTCGCGTCCGTGATGGTCAGCATCGTCCCGCCGGGCGCGACCGCCGCTGATACATATATCTGGAAACCAAGACAAACCACGCCTTTGTTCACGTAGGAATTTTGCGTCCCCGCTAAGCTGACGCCGCTTGCCCATGTGATCGTGATGGCGGTGTCCGCCTCCTGCGCCATCTTTGCGGTGGTCACCGCTCCCGATGCAATCTTGGCGGCGGTTACGGCGCTGTCGGCAAGCTTCACCGTTGAAACCGCGCCCGTCGCTATCTTTTCCGCTGTCACCGCTGCGGTGGCGAGTTCCGATGTCGCTACCGCCCCCGACGCGATTTTGGCCGAGGTCACGGCGTTATCGGCGAGTTTGGCCGCCGTTACCGAAGCGTCCGGCAGTTCAACGGAGCCACCGGGTATGGCGAGGAGCGCCGTTTTCATGCCGCTCATATCGGAGCGCATCTTCTGCGCCAGCGTCAGTTCGGACTTTCCAAAGGTCAGCGTCAGGGACTGGCCGCTTGCGTCGTAGGTTTCCTCGATTTCCGTGATCCGCGCCGTCATGGTAACGCCCCAAGGTTTGGAGATGATTTTGACGATGTTGCCCAGATCGAAATCGGTCTTATATCTCAGGTTACCATGCGGATTCACGTCGGCATCGAAGCTGTAATGCGGAGCCAGTTCGGACAGCCGGGACTGCCCGCGAAAGGTAAGCGCGTCGGTGTAATCGTCCGGGAAATCCTCCGACCGCAGGTCTTTCGCGTCCACGAACACCTCGCGGCGGTCTTCGCCGGAACCCTGCGTAATCGTGACGAAAGTCCTGCCGGAACCTTCGCCCTCGCCGCCGATCAGCGCGGTGTTGGCGTATTCGGCCACGCTTTCTGTATAGGTCTGCTCGGTGAGATTTTCGTATTCTTTGGAGAATACGGCGTCGGAAGCGCCTCCGGCGTAAAGAGTGATCGTGAACAGTCCTGTCCTCGGATCGAACACGGTCTTGATCCCTGCCTCCGCTGCGTCGCAAAGCTCGGAGATCACCTCCAGCAGATTCCGGTGGGACACCTGAGACGATATATTCACGCCCAGCGTCGGCGCGGAGTAGGTAAAGCCTGTAATTTTTCGCTCGGCGTCTGCCGGGTTGAGCATATTACGCTCCAATAACTGGCCGACACAGGCAGACAGATCGCCGGAGAGGTGTTCGGTGTCCCAGATGATGCGCCGGGCAAGGAAACTGGTGGCGAACCGTCCGTTTACCGTAATGATCTCCCGGTCGAGATGCGACAGTTCCACGCGCTCGATGATCCCGGCTTCGTCATCATCGGATTTCCGGAGGATATTACCCTCTTTGAGCAGCGTGACGTTTTCCGGTGTGATCAGCGCCTTCAGCTCGAAACCGCCGCAGCCGGAATATCGCCGCGTCCAGCGGAGGTATTCGTAGGCTTCGATTATGCCGAGAAGTTTCCGATTTCCGTCAAATATGTATAATTCCATCGTTTCGTTCCCCTAATTGTCAATTGTCCATTATACACTGTACATTGCCTAAGCCCCCAAGTACTGCGGTCGATAGAAGATACTCACTTCCAAGAGGTCGATGTTGCTCTCGGCGTCGTACCGCAGGGTATTGCTTCCGACCGCCAGTTGGATGAAGGTGGAACCGACATCCAGCAGCGGGAAAGCGTTCGTCTCGGCAGTGCCGGAGATTTTGATGATGTGCTTGTTCGCGAAATGCGTGAACACATGGATTTCCTCTCCGGCGGTCAGGCTGTCGTTTATTCTAATGTATTCGCCGGTGTCCACATTTAACAGTTCCGGGTTCGACAGACTGCCGAGCGTGCGGAACACCACCTCGCACCCGCAGGGGACATCGCCGTCGTTTTCGATGGTGATGATCTGGCTCGGCTGGCGTATGCCGAGTTCGATGCCGGGAGAGACGATCTCCAGCGGGAACGAGAAATTTGTCTGCCATGAAGCCAGCTCCCGGCGTATGGTTTCCAAATCCTCAAAGAACGGTGACGGGCAAAGCAAGCTGATAAAAAACTGCGGGGCGCGGATGATGTTCCCCTGTGAAAACGCCGCTTCCTCCACGATGCAGGAGATCTGCCGGTCGCGGTAGATCAGGGTGCCGCGCTGTTTGGGCGTGAATACCCGGAGAAGCTGGCGGCGGTAATCGTAGGAGGCGTCCGCCGAGTCCGACAGAATCTGGCCTTCGATGGTGATGTTGCGCATATCCAACGTGGACGATATGTAGAACGCGCCGTCCTGCTCCGGAGCGTGGAAGGTGTTGATGGTCTGCCGGACGCGCCCCGCGCCGTCCAGCTTGGTGAGGAACAACGGCTTGGTCTGTCTCAGGGCAACCGACTCGCCGGTGGCGTTTGTGTAGGTCAGGTGCATGGCAGGATCACCGCCTTTTTGGTCTTGGATTTTAGCGCGGGATATGGTAGAATAGCAACAGATTTGAGATTCCTGCAGTGATTCTGAAATGGAGAAATAGCCGATGATATTGCGAATGTTAGATGATGTCACCAGAGCACTTGACGCAGAAAGTTATTTTTCCGCATTAGCGTTGGTACTTACTTTTCCCGATGTATGCGGGAAAGCGGAGTACCCAATGGAAAAATCTACGGGAAAACGATACATAAATTGGTATGATGAACACGTTGGTAAATACGAGCAATGTCCTTGTGACGATTGTAAAGACAATCCAATGCCTTATTTAAGTGGAGAGGTAGTTTACAGCCTGCGCAACTCTTTATTACATCAGGGAACGCCAAACATTGATGTCGATAGAATAAAAGATGAGAATAATAAAATTGACTGCTTTCAACTTGTTTTAGAATCAAAAAAACCATTTGACATTTATGGAGATTCATCAAGTGTTATGAATGGAAAAATAAAGACTTATCGAGTGAACGTCAGGCGCTTATGCTTAATTCTCTGCTGTTCTGCTAAAGCATATTATGAATCCAATAAAGAAAAATTTGACTTCTTCTGCTTTTCTATTGTTGATTGGGATTTTGAGATTGAAAAAATACGCAGGATCAATTCTTTCTATGAAAAATTATAATGCAAAAATCAACCGATCTCCAGCGCCAGCCGTCTGCTCAAATTCCGAAACTCCCGCGCGGCTTCTTTCTCACTCAGCGCTTTCGGCGAAGTGATGGAAATATGCTGCGTGATAGTCGCTCCGGGCGGGTACTCCCCATAAGAACCGACCGTCCCGGCGTAACCGCCGCGCACGGTGGCATTCATCTCCAAATCGGTCGGGATGGCGTTTTGCATATCCCGCGCCACCTTGTTCATCTGATCCTCGAAACCGATGCCCAGACCAAGCGCCATGTTCTCGCCCAAACCGGCAAACAGCGTGGACGGAGAGCGGATGCCGAAGAAACCCAAAATCCCGTCCCAGATGCCGGAGAAAAATCCGGAAATCTTATCCCACAGCCAATTTGCCATGTTTTTGATGCCGTCCCACAGTCCCCGGATCAGGTTCGCCCCGGCCTCCACGATCTTCCACGCCAAGGAGCCGAGAGCCTCCACGATGCCGGTGATAATCTGCGGGATGGCTTTTACAATTTCCACGATAATGATCGGCAGATTCTTGACCAGTGAGATGAGCAGCTCCACCCCGGCCATGATGATTTTGTCGATGTTCCCGACGATAGCGCTGACCAGACCGCTGATAATCTGCGGAATTGCCTTGACCACAGTCGTGATAATGGTTGGGAGATTTTTGATCAGCGACACCAGCAGCTTCACCCCGGCGTCGACGATTTGAGGGATCGCGCCGATGACGGCGTTTATCACATTGTCGATAATTTTCGGTATCGCCGCCACAACGGAGTTGATGATCATCGGCAGCGCCGTTACAAGTGAAGTGAGCAGTTGAATCCCCGCGTCAATGATCTGTGGGATGGAGCTGATCACGAAGTCCACGATGGCCATAATGATGGTGGGCAGCGCGTCGATCAGCACAGGCAGTGCGGCCAATATGCCGTCCGTCAGACCGGTGACCAGTTGAAGCGCTGCGTCCAGAATCATTGGCAAATTGTCGATCAACCCCTGAACAATCGTGATCACCGCCTCAACAGCCGCCGGAATCAGCGTCGGCAGAGCCGAAGCGATGCCGGAAACAAGCGATGTTACCAACACCACCGCCGCATTGATTAACAGCGGAAGATTGTCGATCAAAGCCCCGACGATGGTCATGACGGCGCTCACCGCCGCAGGGATCAGGTTTGGAAGAAGATTCAAAATCGTCTCCAAAACCTGAGTGAACAATTCCGTGACCGTTTTGATAAACATAGGCAGCAGATCGCCCACCGCCGACAGAATCGCTCCCGCCGCCGTGGGCAGTGCGGCCACAACATTTTCCAGTACCGGCACGATGTTCGCGACCACCGCTCCGAACGCGTCGACCATATTTGCCGTCAAATTCGTCATATCGGCGCTGGCGTTTCCAAGACCGGCGACAAAGGACGAGGTTGCCGCCTTCATCAGGCCGATGGAACCGCTGATGGTTTCGGTCGATTCACGGGCAAAATTCCCGGCGTACTGCTCGGTGTTCTCGAAGAACATCTGCATGGCCATTTCCGCTTTGTCTGCCTGAGAAGCCGAAGCCCATACAAAGTCTAAGCCTTTTGACGCGGCGTAGGCTTGGATGGATGTGGCATTCATCGCCACGCCAAGATTATCCATCATGGTGAAGTTGCCCTTGGCGGCACCGGCCACCGAATCAAGCGCCGTCTGCATGTCGATACCCATCAAAGAAGCCATATCCGCCGCCCGCTGCATGGCTTTTTCACTCAATTCGGCGGACTTCTGAATATCAAGCCCACTGCCTTGGAATAAGGCTCCCATTTTGTTGGCTGTCGCTAAATACTGCGACTGCGACACGCCCATATTCTTGTAGGCATCCTCGCCGATCCGTTGCATATTGTCGGCGTACTGCCCGAATACAGCCTCGGAGCCGCCGAGGTTTTGCTCCAGTTCCCCGAACTGCGCAACAACATCTTTGCCCAGTTTGATGGCGGCGGCACCGGCGGCCACGACCACCGCACCCATCGCCACACCGATCCCCTTGAGGATACCGCCCAGCTTTTCAAACTTCCCGCCTGACTGCTCCGCACTGTCCCCGGCGTCATCCAGCCCTTCGCTCATGTCATCAAGAGCGTCCTCGTTTTCACCCAGCTCACGTTCCATATTATTGAGTTCGGCCTCGGCGCGGTTGAGCTGGATTTGCCAGTTCTGTGTGCGGCGGTCGTTCTCGCCGAAGCTGTCGGCGGCGTTTTGAAGCGCGGAACGGAGGGTATCGATTTTGGTTTTCTGCTGGTCGATTTCTTTGTTCAGTACGGTGTTTCGGGAAGTCAGCGAGTTTACCGATTTATCGTTTTTATCAAACTGCGAAGTGACCAGCGCCATTTCAGAACCGAGGACTTTGAAGGTCTGGTTGATGTCACGGAGCGCGTTTTTGAAGTCACGTTCGCCTTCGAGACCAATGCGGAGGCCGAAATCGTCAGCCATATGGTGCGGTCACCTCCGATCCTGAATATAGTTGAAAACACAAAGAGATTATGATAAACTTATCAATATATTAAATCCATGTAAAGGAGTCGAGCGATGAAATACGTACTGGCGGACAAAGTGGATTTTGACGCACGGCCAACCATCAGCCGGATATTCGTTGATGGCTTTTATCAGTGGCTGCATTATTTTTCCAAGGATAAACAAGCGCTATCCCATGCTTTTGCTCATATGTTTGATCTGAGCGCTTTTTATGTAGCGGTGGACAATGATAAGATTGCGGCCATCACCGCCTGTACGGACGGAAAAATACCGCCGATACATCTGGACAAACGTGTTTTGCGGAAGCATCTGGGTCTGATCGCTGGTTTTTTCGCCTACAGAATGCTGAAAAAACATTTGGAGCTTCACACATACCCCTTTTCTCTCACTCCTGATACCGGTTCGATTGAGTTTGTCTCGACCGCGCCCGAATACCGTGGGAAGGGCGTTGCCGCAGACCTAATTCGGAATATTATGGATGATACACCTTATGACAGCTATGTCCTTGAGGTGGCGGATACAAATGAAACCGCTATTCGTCTGTACGAGCGGTTGGGTTTTACAGAGTTTATGAGGGTGAAGTCGCCCGATTCCGCTAAAAGTGGCGTAAATGAGTTTGTATATATGAGAACAAAATGGCAGCCCGTGTGATCGCTGACATCTTGGAGAGGTTGGCTTATCACACTGGCACCACATCATCAATCGTCATCTCCATCGCCGCCTTCTCCAGTCCCAGCCACTGCTTGTGGCAAGCCCACAAATCCATAAACAACCCAAAAGGCATCGTCCAGAATTTCTCATCCGAGAAGCCCATCTGCACGGTGCCGTAATAATACAGGCGCGTGAACAGTTCGGCATCGGTCACGCGCCCTGCGTGTTTTTTGAGCCGTCATCCTCACTGATAACGTTCCGGGCGGTGCCTTTGAACATCGCCTCTGTGATGGCGTTTTTGTAGGAAGCCAGTTCCAGCGGGGATGTGAGAAGCTCCACTTCCTCCTCGGTAAGCAGTTCTTTCGGCGTGTCCTTGTGCTTCAGGTTGTAGATCAAGATGGATTGATTCGCCAAAAGCGTAAGCACCCACACTATTTCGTCCAAAGCCATCTCGAAGTTCTCAGATTTCATCAGCTTTTCGCCGAGATTCTCAAGACCGCCGTAACGCCCGGCGATGGCTTTGGTGGCGCGTGTCGTGAGGATCAACTCATATTCCTCGCCGCCGATTTTAATAAAAGCGCTGCGCTCGTTATCCATAATCATTCGCCTCCCGCACTGCCGGTATAAACCGGCTCATAAACCTGAGCGTACCAATTGGAAATCGTACCCTCTACCACTCCGGCGTCACCCTCGGTCACCTCGGCCTTCCATGGGTGCTTGTTCATGCCGTCCAGCTTATTCCGGCGCATAATCGTGCCTTCGATGGTCGGCGTAGAAAAGGTTATGGAATCGCCCTTGGTTTGAAGGTTGGTGGACGGCACCCCGAATTTCACCCGATAAATCCAGAAATATCGGTATCGACCATCCGGCTTCTGCGCCCGGAAGCCCACAGCCACGGGTTCACCCTCATTTTCACTGGCCGAAATCAGCACACCATTATCATCCACGATAGCCCCGGTCAAATCCTGCGCGGCGGTGACGCCGATATCATCCACACCCAGCGATAAAGTCCCGGATTTGAAGTCCTTTATGACATAAGCCGCGCCGTCATCGGCAAAGAGGGTAGCCTCCGCTAACTCTACGGACAGATCGGCCTTCATCGCTTTCGCGAGACTGATCGGTACGCCGTAAGTCTCCTCGCCGTTGTCATCCTCGGTGATTTTTGCGTAGTACAATTTATCCATGCCTATGGTTGCCATACTCTCACTCCTCGATTGGATATACTTTCGCTGTGTCCACAGCGTAGTGGTGGTAATGGGAATCGTCCTCATGGCCGATGTATTGCCGGGCGGTGATGGTGAAATCGGCGGATAAAAGCGCTTTGAGGATTTTGGATTTTAACTCCAGATAGTTTCCCTTGGAATAGATAGACAGCCGCGCCTCCTGTGTTTCGTAGCCGGGACGGTTATCCGCGAAAAGCTGGTAATCGTCCGTCAGCGGTGTGATTACCACGTATTCGTCCGGCGCGACGTCCGAAAACGCCCCTGTTTCCACAGGGACGGACAATCCGGTGAGCAGCCCGGTCAGTTCCGATAAGATATTCACACGTCACCCATCTCCTCTTCCAGCTTTCGTTTCATCGCTTCAATTGCCGGGGCGCGGCTGACGGCTTTGGCCGGTTTCAGAAAAGGCTTCGGCGGCTGACCGTGCTTGCCGTGCTCGATAATGTTGGCAATCATGGCGTTGCCGGAACCGTCTTTGCGCGGTTCATCAAACCCTACCTTCACATTGAAGTTCCCGTTCCTATCCAGCTTCGCCGGAGAAAGTCCAAGCGCCTGTTCCAGTTCGCCGGTGGATTCGCCGGACAGCACGGCGCTGAGGTTGGAGCGCACCCGGTCAAGAACCACCTCGCCTCCGGTCTCCAGCACCTTTGGGATGATTTCATCCGTGCGTTCCTCCAGACGAGAGATCTTCGCCATGAAGTCCTCCGGCATCTTCCATTCAGCTCGTGCGATAGCGATCACCCCTTTGTCGGCACCAGCAGTTCGGCCAGAACCTCGATGTACATCCCGCGCCCGCGCACATCCTCGGTGCTCAGGATTCTGTATCGCTTGCCGCCGCAAAGGATTTGCAGCTTGGTGTCCACGGTCACGCCGGGTATCACCCGAAAGCGGAACAGGCAGGTCGCGCCGGAGAACGCCGCCCGGTTTGCCCACTGGACGTTGCCGTGGCGCTCCTCTTTATACGCCCGGACGGACGCCAGCACGGTATCGGTGGAGGTGACGAAGCCCTCTGCGTCTTTTGACTGCTCGGTTTGGATGATGTCGATCCAGCCGAAGAAGCATATTAACCGTGTTCCACACTTGCTGACCGGCCTGAACGCTGTCGGCGTAAAAGCCCCCGGTGGAGCCGTCGCGGGACTCGTAAAAGTGCGACGCCAGCATAATCACGGTCTGTTCCGTAGTCGGAGGCATAGGTTTTTCGGCGTATGTTCCGGCGGGGACGTGTTGAAACGACTCGGCATAATTGACCGCCGCCGCGATAAACTGCTGTAACAACGCGTCATCCTGATCATGCTCCAGAATCAGGTTGGCTTTGACTTTTGATAACAAATCACCCATTATGAACCCATCTGCAGCACTTGCACCGCTTCTGGGAGGATCAGCTTACCGTCCACACGCTGGGTGGCCTTGAAGCCCACCTGATCGGTCTGCGCGAACAGCTCGTTCAGCCGCTCAAATGTCCGGCCCTGACGATCGCCGATCCAGTAATAGGAGAAATCGCCGAAGGCCATCACCTTCGCGCCGGAGGCGATCTGCGGCATGAAGCTTGAGACATAAACCGGGCGTCCCAGAATCGTATCCGGCGTCCCGGCCACCAGCGACGCTTGCCAGAGGTATTGCCCGTTGTTGTCTTTCAGCTTGCGGAGCGCTTTTACGGTCATGTCGTTCGCGATGAACACCGCTTTGTTACGGTACGGCGATTTCAGGCTGTGGTATAAATCCATCACATCGTCAAATGTGAGCGTACCGGCAGACGCGGTGGTTTTCCCCACCGTCGCGGAGGTGAGGAAGCCGGTCGGCTTCTTGGAACCGTCACCGGCGATGAACGCCTCTTCCTCCAGAGAACCGATGCGCCGCCCGAAATCCTCCGCCAAGAAGGATTCCAGCGGAAACGCGCTGTCGTTGAGCAATTCGTGGGACACCTTAATCATCGTGCCGAGCTTATACGCGCCGAGCGTCACCTGACCGAATCCGGCGTCGCTGGTGGGGATTTCCCCGGCCTCGTCGATCCATGACGCGGTACCCTGAGAGGCCACCACCGGAATCTGCAAATCTCCGGAAGACGTGGTGATCGTCCGGGCCAACTGGCGCATGATGTTATGTTCCTGCAGGGACTGAACCAGCGTTCGTTCGAATTCATCCGGCACCAAGTAACCGCCCTGCGAATCTGTCCCTATCGACAAGTCGTTATAAATGGATGCAACGTCACGTTGCCCGCGCATGACATTCCAAAATGCCTGACGGTAAGTATCAGACGCGCGTCCCGTCCGTGCGGTCACGGCGGCGGGAGCAGTCGGAGACTCCAGCACAGGCGGCTTTGAGCGGTTGACGGTGAGCAGCGCGTCGGTCTGCCGCTGGCGCTCCAGCGCCTCGATCTGTTCCTGCATCGCCAGAACATCGGACTCCATCTTCTTGTACGCGGTCATGTCCTCCGCCGACACCATGCCGGAATCGTCGCGCTTGCTCTCAAGAAAGGCTTTCGCCGTTTCCCACGCTTTTGTGCGGTTTTCGATCAGTTTGAGCAAATTGTCCATAACAAAACCCCCGTTTATGTTTGATAATGAAGCCACCACCGGATATTCCGCGTACAGAATACCGTCCGCG